>JACCDI012213147.1_pt1 | contig 11380 bp, 12 predicted proteins | sample 7442791 | NCBI WGS metagenome assembly JACCDI01 (sample SAMN15323434, study PRJNA562643) | freshwater metagenome | isolation source: river surface water | place: USA:Blue River Watershed | collected 2017-08-15
AGCCCAAACTCGCATTTGATCCAAGTGAAGACGTGGCAGCGCCCTACATTGCGAAGGGTATTAAGCCTAAGGTCGCGATCCTCAGAGAGCAGGGCGTGAACTCACACCTAGAGATGGCGTATGCCATGGACTGGGCTGGCTTCTCAAGCCATGACGTGCACATGAGTGATCTGATTGCGGGGCGCGTCAACTTAAAAGACTTCCAAGGCTTGGTGGCTTGTGGTGGCTTCAGTTATGGTGACGTATTGGGTGCAGGTGAAGGCTGGGCGAAATCCATCTTGTTCAACCCAGCGATCAAAGACCAATTCCAAACCTACTTCAATCGTCCAGACACCTTTGGTTTAGGTATCTGTAATGGCTGTCAGATGATGTCTAACTTGGCCAGCATCATTCCAGGTGCTGACACATGGTCTAAGTTCACTCGAAATAAATCTGAGCAATACGAAGCACGCTTGGTCATGGTAGAAGTGACACAATCACCATCCATCTTCTTGCAAGGCATGGCCGGCAGTCAATTACCGATTGCGGTGGCTCACGGTGAAGGCTTTGCCAACTTCAGCCAACAAGGTAATCAAGAGCAAACCAAAGCCCAAGGTCTCATCGCTCTTAAGTTTGTTGATAACCAAGGACAAGCCACCGAGACTTATCCATTGAACCCGAACGGTTCACCAGAAGGCATCACTGGCTTGACCACCCCAGACGGACGTTTCACAGTCTTGATGCCTCATCCTGAGCGAGTGTTTAGAACTGTTCAAATGAGCTGGGCTCCAAAGCAATGGCATGACATTCAAGATGGCGCAAGCCCATGGATGCGCATGTTCCGCAATGCCAGGGCTTGGACTAAATAAGTCTTTGCCTTTTAATTAATGCAAGAACTACCTTATAAGGCTCAACAAGCGTTGAGCCTTATTCTTTTATCGGAGGCCACCATGGCTCAAGAACAAATAAAAAAACAGTCAGTTAAAAAGAAATCAAACAAAGATCCCAAACCAGAGTTTGCACCCGTCACATTCTCAGAAGAAAAGGGCGTTAGATTTCTTCACTTTGGTACTTGGTGGGTTCAAGGCGCCATGCGTATCAATCAACCGGACTATATTGAGTTGGAATACGCCCAACAAATGATGGCGGGCTTACTCTTCCTGGACCCCAATGACAAAAGACTGAATCAAAAACAAGCTAATAAACAAAAGAAACCATTCCACATGGTTCAGTTGGGTTTGGGAACGGGAGCCTTGACTAAGTTTGCGCATAAGCATTTTCCGAAAGCACAAGTCACTGCGGTTGACCTCAATCCTGCAGTGATTGTGGCAGCTCGGGTTATGTTTGAATTACCACCACCTAATAAAAACCTAGAAATTATTCAAGGTGATGCTCTTAAATATGTCACCACTAAGAAAAACTCAGAAAGCATCAATTTGCTCCAAGTGGATTTATACGATGCGACGGCCAGGGGTCCAGCTCTGAGTTCCCCCGATTTTTATCAGGGCTGTTATGACAGCCTCAAAGAACCAGGGGTCATGACTGTCAACTTATTCGGCAACCATAAAAGCTTCAAAACCAATATCAGAAACATCTGCAATGCCTTTCAGAATCGGGTCATGGTGTTTCAGCAAGTGCATGACTGCAATATCGTGGTCATCGCATTCAAAGGACCTCATTTGGAGGTTGACTGGAAAGACGTGAAGGGCAGAGCAGCTTATTTAGAAAAGAAATACGGGCTACCCACCAAAACCTGGGTACCAGGACTGAGGTCTGAAAATGCTCGGCAAGAAAATTATCTATTGATATAAATAATCCATTTATATTCAAAGATTTAACTCTTAAACAGATCTTCCATCTGTTTTCTGATCTTGTAGGCATGGGTATTAATATCTACTGCCACATCATCCCAGCACAAGGATTGACCTTTTTTGACTGGGCGAACTACCTTAATATCGTGCGCCAATCCCAATGGTAGTCCACCCATCGCGACTGACTTGGCTGCTGGTAATAATTTGCCCCAAACTGTGTAACCACCTTCACCATCCAATAGTTCACCGGGTTTAAGATCTCGTTTGGCGGTCGCCACCACATCAGCATTCCAGCAATGAGCCACACCCGTCGCTTCTTTACGTAAAGCCACGCTGGCCACTGACATGCCGACTTCTAAACCAATCAAATGCCAACGCTTGTATAAGGTGAAATATCGACCACTGGGATCTGTGTGCGCGTTGTATTCTTCAAAACAATTCTTGATGTAATCGGTTTCTGCTTCAACGGTGACCCAAACACCCATGCGGATGTCATAAGGAATCTTTCGGCCATTGGCTTCCAATGAAGAAATGACTTCGACCATGCCTTTTTTCTCGAGCACACCCCCTTCAGAAATAGGGCGTGTTACAAATGGAATGTCTTCTACACTAGCAGGCGGGTAGAGCAAGCCGTTGCTCGGAACCGATAAACCTGTAGCATTGGCCACAGCCGTGCTTTCAATGGAGGGTTTTGAGCCATCCAAGAAGCTATTGAACATTTTAGGGTTGAGGCCTCCACGTTCAGCTTGCTGGGGTGTTAAGCCATAGTTACCCCAAACAGTCTCAGGGGTTGATTCGGAGAAATGTGGCAACCATTTGTGACCGCGACCTGCAGCCACCACTGGGAAGCCACATGTTCTGGCCCAATCGACCAAATCACAAATCAAAGCGGGTTGATCACCAAAGGCCAATGAATAAATTACACCCGCTTCTTCAGCTTTTTTGGCAAGTAGAGGGCCACAAAAAGCATCGGCCTCAACCGTCACATTCACGACATGTTTCCCATGTTTGAATGCCAACAAACAATGATCAACCGCAGCAATCGGGTGACCAGTACATTCCACAATCACATCGATGGCTGGATGACTCACCAGTGCTTGCCAGTCCTCTGAAATATGCGTTTGACCTGTTTTGATCGCATCATCCAAAGACTTGGCATTGGATTGTTCGTCTTTCCAGCCCACGCGCTCTAGATTCTTTTTAACGCCCACAGGAGACAAGTCTGCAATCCCCACCAACTGAACGCCTGGTGTATTGGGTATTTGTGACAAATACATGGAGCCAAATTTACCAGCGCCAATCAAACCCACCTTGATGCTTTGATGATTGGCCGCTAATTGTTGTAATTGACGATGCAAACTCATGGCAAACTTCTTTCAAATGATTCAAGTAAAAAAGCCATCTTATTTTAAAAAGATGGCTTTGTACTTTTTTGTTACGGTAGTAGGGGTCTAACTAAATAACTTTGTAGCCTGGGGCTTACTGAATCTTTGCCTTCGCTTTAAGTTTTTTGAGCATCTCTTCAAACTTGCCACGTTGCCAGTTCTGGTCTTGACTCATCATTTGAATCAGTTGAGGCTTGAGTTCAGCCAGACTTGGCACCTTGGCTTCACGCACATCATCCACACGAATGATGTGATAACCAAACTGTGACTTCACGGGCTTGTCGGTCATTTGATCTTTTTTCAGAGCAGCCATTGCCTTGGAGAACTCTGGTACTAAAGCTTGAGGCGTCATCCAATCCAAATCACCGCCATTCACAGCAGATCCTGGATCTTTCGAATTTGCTTTGGCCAAATCTTCAAATTTCTCACCCGCTTTAATTTTGGCGATCAAGGCTTTGGCCTCAGCTTCTTTTTCTACCAAAATGTGACGAACTTTGTACTCAGTGCCTTCAAATTGACCTTTGATTTGATCATAGGATGCTTTGAGTTCAGCCTCAGACACGCCGTCACGGGCGATGTAGTCTTCAAAGACAGCTCCTACCAAAATATTCAAGCGCGCTTGATCTAATTGCTCTTGGATGTTCTCATTGTTCAATAAGCCGCGTTTGATGGCTTCTTGATTGATCAATTCACGAGTAATCAACATATCGCGAGCACGTTCACGCAATTCAGGGTTGGTGCCTTGACCAGAGTTGGCGATCAATTTATCTAACTTGGATTTAGAAATGGCTTTACCGTTCACAACGGCCGCATTTTGTGCCAAAACAGGGGTTGCAATACTGGCCGTTAAGGCCACAGAAACTGCCAAAGTAGAAAGTAATTTCATGATGTTTTTCAGTTAGTAATAATGGCTAAAGCATGGATTTCATGGGGCATCCAAGCCGATAAAGCATCATACACTAGGCGGTGCTGTGCCACACGGCTAAGACCTTCAAAAGCGGGAGACTTGATCCAAATACGAAAATGACCCGCACCACCTTGGGCCCCTACATGACCGGCATGCAGATGACTTTCATCTTCAATGCGCAAGGATTCAATGGGCAATGCGGCGCGAAGCGTTTGCTCGTATTTCTCGATGCGGGCGTGATTACTATACATAAAGCTTATTCATGATGGACATCATGATCGATGTACTTGTTTAACCAAAAGCCCTGAGCGATGACAAAGGCCAAGAGAAGTCCCATGCCCCCAAATAACTTAAAGTTAACCCAAGTGGCTTCATCAAACTGATAGGCCACATACAGATTCAGTAAACCCATCCCTAGGAAAAATAAGCTCCAAGCGACATTCAACTGAGGCCAGAGATTCTGATCTGCTTCGGGCTTAAATGCCAATTGCTTGCCCATGGCCATTTGAATCAAATTCTTATTCCAAAATGCCATGCTGGCCCACAAGCCTACGGCAAACAACCAATACAAAATGGTAGGTTTCCACTGAATGAAGGTTTTATCTTGTAAACCAATCGTCAAACCACCAAACACCACAATCAAGCCCAAGCTGGCCCACTGCATGGGCTCAACCTTGCGGTATTTCAAGCCTAACCACCCAATCTGAGCGATGGTGGCAATGATGGCCACTGCTGTGGCAACATAAATGTCGGCCATCTTGAATGCAACGAAAAACAAGATAACCGGCAGTAAATCAAATAAGAATTTCATAAATCACTTTTTAACCATTGATTCTAAGAATTGTTGAAAAGATATAAGGTGTCATAAACGCTTAATCAAGCCTCATCCTTGAATTTTAACGAAGCTGAGTTGATGCAGTACCTTAAACCTGTTGGGGCAGGGCCATCTTCAAACACATGACCTAAGTGAGCATCGCAATTTTTACAACGCACTTCGGTGCGAATCATGCCATGGGTGGTGTCACGATGTTCATCAATTACATCCCCAGACAAAGGCTGGAAATAACTGGGCCAACCACAACCTGCATCAAATTTTGTCTCAGATGCAAATAAAGGGGTGCCACAGCACACACAGAGATATTGACCTTTATCCCAGTGGTCCCAGTAGCGACCGGTGAAGGGTCGTTCTGTCGCCGCTTGCCGGGTGACACGGTACTCGATGTCACTGAGTGTGGCTTGGTACTCTTGATCCGTTTTCTTCATGGCTTGATTGTACGAGTGAATGGTGTGGTGGTAATGACTAGAAAATGATTAAAAATCTCATGAAGAGCAACTGATGGGTAAATGCGCTAATTCTGGAGGAGGGCCTTGCGTGTATTCCTCAGAGACTGCTTGAGTAGCAAAGGGGGATTCCAAAATTTTTAAAAGTTTTTGAACCTCTGAAAAATCTTTCTTCTGCGCCCGTTCAATTGCTCTTTGAGCCAAGTGATTGCGTAAGATGTATTTGGGATTCACATGGCACATTTGCTCTAAACGCTGGTCTTGGCTTTCAGTTTCAATCTCAAGGCGTTGTGCATAGCGTTCATACCATGTTTCTAAGGCATGTGGCACGCCCAGACCTTCAGAGAGATTTCTAAAAAATAAGGTGTAATCAATTTGGTGCTGATGCAGTGCTTGCATCAACTGCTCAAGTAAAGGCAAGTCTTCGGCAAGCGCTGTTTTCAAACCTAATTTACGTCTAAAAAGGCTTTGCCAGTGCAAGGCATATTCACGATTGAATTGATCCAAAGTCGATTTAATCATTTCAATACTGGCTTCTTCACTGCAGCCATGCACTCGTTGCAACTCCTCCTGCAAAGGGAGTAGCATTGCACTGGCCAAGCAGTACAAGTTCCAGTGCAAGATTTCAGGTTGTCGATGATAAGCATAGCGACCTCCTTGATCTGAGTGGTTACAAATATGATCAATCTGAAAATTATCCAAAAATCCAAAAGGGCCATAGTCCAAGGTCAATCCTAATAAGCTGGTGTTATCAGTGTTCAAAACACCATGGCAAAACCCAAGCGATTGCCATTGAGCCACCATGCGAGCGGTTCTTACAGCGATTTGCTCTAGGAGTTTCAGATAAGGCTTAGATTCATTAGCGCACTCTGGATAGTGATGTTCAATTAAATGATCCAAAGTCAAACGCAAGGCATCGTGCATTTGGTTTTGACCATAATGTTCGATGTGGCCAATGCGCAAAAAGCTGGGCGCTACACGGGTGCAGACGGCGGCTGTTTCGAGCGTTTCTCGTGCAACGGCCATATCAGACCCCACCACCGCCAATGCTCTTGAAGTGGGGACGCCCAAGGCGTGCATGGCTTCACTGCATAAGAACTCTCGAATGGATGAGCGCAGGACCGCTCGACCATCGCCCATTCTTGAATAAGCGGTTTGCCCAGCACCTTTGAGTTGAACTTCTTGCCCTTGAATATCGCCTAAGTAAATGGCGCGGCCATCACCCAATCTGCCAGCCCACACCCCAAACTGATGCCCACTGTAAGCCGTTGCGAAGGGTGCAAAAGTTTTGCCCTCTGTGACCAATTGCGTTTGGTTGCCTGCCAACAGTTGTAAATACTCTGGATTCAAAGGCAAACCGTCTTGGCAGGGAATTTCCAATAGCCTGGCCACAGATTCAGAAAACCCAACCCAATATGGTTCTGGGATAGGGGTAGGAGCAATGTATTGAACCAGCTCGATTGAATTGCTGGGAGCTAAATGAAAGGCCATAAATAATTTTTTTCTGATCACTTATTCTAGGGAGCTTTTAGATTGTTTGCAGAAAAGTTCTTTATGACCTGGATAACCCCGATTAAGATATGGCTATGGATCAAAAACAACTCAAAGAATTGGGCGTGGAACTGGATGTTCCGTTTTTAAAACTATTGGGCGTGCGTTGTTTGCGGGCCGAATTGGGTGAGGGTGAAGTCATTTTGTCACTCAAGCCTGAACATCAAAATAGTTGGGAAGTAGCACATGGTGGGGTGCTTCTGACGCTAATGGATGTGGGCATGGCGGTGGCGGCTCGCGCTGCCGATGAAGCAGGGCGCGGTGTAGTCACCATTGAACTGAAAGCGAATTTCATGCAAGCAGCCCAAGGGGTGGTGCGAGTGGCTGCCAAAACAGTTCACGCAACGCCCACGCTGGCTTTTGTTGAAGCCAAACTCTATGATGAACGTGACCGTGTTTGCTGCATGGGGAGCGCCACATTTAAATACTTCAAAGACTTACCCAAAAGATGATTCGCACATCCACCGATCGTTTGGGTAGGCCATCAAATTTTAGGCTTTAACGGGTAAAAAGTTTTCTAGCTGACCTTCAAAAGTCTGGCGACCGATTTCACCCTGGGCATCAAATCGTTTTTCAATTACTTCAAATTGTCCATCTCGTCGAATGCGCAGTAAAGAAGTTGCGCGGGTGCCGTATTGAGGAGTTCTGATAAACGCTGAAGACAAAACCTTTTCCCATTCGTAAGATACCCCTGTTTGAGGCAAATAGTCATCGGGAGCTTGAGTCATGTCTTCCATCATGCGTAGATAATGATCGGCGCGCTGGAAGCTTCCAGTGTCCATGGCCAAGAGTTGGGCAAAGGCTCCCACGCGATGCTGAACTTTAGGCCAAGGAGAATCCAGCATGCCATTGGATAAACCATAAATACCAGGGGTCAGATGTTGAGGATTCATGGTCTTTCTGGGGCGCACAGATTGACCCATCTGAACGCGATTGCTCAGCCACAATAAACAGGGGGTTGGCATGGATAAATCAGCCGCCAATAAATTAAATCCGTTGTAACGATTAAATTTCGCACCAGTATCTTGTATAAAAGTCTCTGGAGAGACTGAGGATTTCAAAAATTGAGCAGTGATTTCCCCACGTGTTTTGGCGTCGGGATTTTTTTCACTGGGCGCACGCACATTGGTCAAAGCTGCAAAGCGTCCAGTTTTACTCAGGCCCATCCAAGTGCCTGATTCACCGGCTACATCGGCACGATCTCGACCTGCCAAAATATGAGGGTGATCCTCCCACCAGTGCATGGGATCGGTAGCGCGCTCATAAAATTCATCGCGATTGGCCAACACGACCAAGGGGTAATCTGGATGAGATTGCCAAGAGGTCAGAATCAAGCACATGGTGAAGTAGAACTAAATCTCGATTAAAGGGTAGGGCAGCGCTGAAAAATTTAGTTGGGGTCCTGTGGGAGCTCCCAAATGGATAGAACCGGTATTGAGCGCTTCGAGCTTGCATTCCACTTGAAGATCGATTCTTTCAGCCACCAAAGGGTGGCGAGCCGCTAAAACCACGAGACCACAAGGTTGGCTGGGGTCATCGCTATGAAATATCTCTGTACCTACTGCAATCTCAGAGGCATGTTGAAGGTGAGCCAACTGCAAACGTCGCTTGATGGTGCCGCGATACTGGCTTCTGGCCACCACCTCTTGCCCGGGGTAGCAACCCTTTTGAAAATCAATGCCTTTTAATGATTCCATATTGACCATTTGTGGCACGAATTGCTCAAAAGTAGCTTGAGTGATTCTTGGAATCCCACTCTGAATCTCTAACCAGTCCCACAACACTTTAGAACTTTGTTCCTGCTCTGCTGAGATGGTTGTTGCGATTTGGGCTATGTCAGCCAAAGGGGCGGTGATCAGATGGCGCTTGGTATTCACTCCATGACTTGAAACGCTGGGTAACTCGGCCAGAGTTATGCCAAGTTCAGAGGCGTTTTGCTGAGTGAGACTTTGCAAGATCGCGGGCTCTTCAGGGTTTTCAGTGATTAGGCCATACACAGCATGCGTGTTACTGCAATCGAGGACTTTGACCTTGGATCGCAAGACAAACATACTCAAACGTTTCGCAAGAGCTGCTGCTAAATCAGCAGACATTAGTAATTGGTATTGAGAGATGGTTTCACCGGCATCGTTTTGAATGTGGTGGCGAGTGATCCAAAAGCTGGCCATGAGTCGCCCTTTGGCAGAGCAATAGCCGGCGAATCGATGTTGCTCTTGAAGTTTGGAGATTGAGCCAAGTTGGCTTACTTGAATATTTTTGACGCTATTGGTCAATTGACTTTGTAAAAAGTCGGTCGCATCAGGCCCTGTGACGGTGATAAGGGCCCATTCTTTGAGTGAACAAAGTCTGGAAGTCTGGTTTGATGAGGTATTTGCTGACATATTCATTATTTTAAAAGTCTTCCTAGATATCCTTTTATCATAGATGCATGATTCAGGTATTCCGATTGTTCACAACCCTATTTTCAAAGCCTATTCTTAAGGCCATTGCCATCCTTTGTTTGGTATTGGCTCTTTCATTCACTTATTTTGCTTTTATTCAATCTGCGGTGCCTGATCGCGGATTGACATTGACTCCTGAGGGAGCTGTGAGAGTCAGGGTCTTGCCAGGCTCAAATGTTTCAAGTGTGGCCAAGCAGTTATCGGAGCAAGGTCTCTGGGTCAACAATGTCTCGATGCAAGTGGTGGTTCGTGGTTTATTTTTAGGTAAGAAACTCAAAGCAGGGGTGTATGACTTTGCCCCAGGATCGAGTTTGGCTCAGGTGGCACTTAAAATGGCCCGCGGTGACAGCGTCAAGCTTTCAGTGACCTTGGTCGAGGGATGGACCTTTTTGCAATTCAAGCAGGCAGTGGAGGCTCAAAAGGAACTAAAAAAAGAAACTCAGGGTTTGACGGGTCAGCAGATATTGAAAAAGCTCGGCGCAAAGGAAACTCATCCAGAGGGCCTATTTTTCCCCAACACCTATATTTTTGAACCGGGGGATACCGATCTTCAGATTTATCAAAAAGCCTATGGGGCCATGCAAGAGAAGTTGAACAAGGCATGGGCTAGCCGAGACAATGATTCGCCTGTCAAGTCGCCTTATGATTTATTGAAATTGGCTTCAATCATTGAAAAAGAAACGGGTCACCCTGAGGATCGAGGATTGGTTTCAGCTGTTTTTAATAATCGATTAAAGCTTGGCATGAAGCTTCAAACAGACCCCACCATCATTTATGGTCTGGGTTTTGCGTTTGATGGCGATTTGCGTAAAAAAGACTTGTTGCGTGATGGCCCTTATAACTCTTACACCCGCTATGGACTTCCACCCACCCCCATTGCGATGCCGGGGCTTGGGGCTTTGATGGCAGCCGCTCAACCCGCCAATTCAAAAGCCATTTATTTTGTCGCCAAAGGGGATGGTCGAAGTGCTTTCTCTGAGACCTTGGTAGCGCATAATGAAGCTGTTAGAAAGTATCAGTTAAAAAAGTAACCCACTATAGACCTTCATTGCCCATGTCTCTTTTCACGAACTCTAATAATGCGCCTGGCTTGTTCATCAGTTTTGAGGGAATTGATGGGGCTGGTAAAAGCACCCATATTCAGGCATTTGCAGATGCATTGGGTAAAAAGTACCCACAGCATGAGATTGTTCTGACCCGTGAGCCTGGCGGTACTGCTTTGGGTGAGCAATTGCGAGAAATCCTTTTGCATCATTCGATGCATCTAGAGACCGAGGCTTTATTGATGTTTGCTGCCAGGCGCGAGCATTTGGCCACAGTCATTGAGCCGGCTTTGGCTGCAGGCAAGATTGTGATTTCCGATCGGTTCACGGATGCCAGTTTTGCATACCAAGGCGGTGGTCGAGGCCTTGATTTGGGCAAATTGTATGAATTAGAGGTTTGGGTACAAATGAGACTGCCAGATGCAAGGGCTGGTGAAGGAGGGCAGAAGCGAGTCTTGCTTCAACCAGATTTGACTCTGTTGTTTGACCTACCCAGTGAGATCGCTGAGGCACGCAGAAGTGCCGCGAGAGACCCGGATAAGTTTGAACAACTCAATGCCTCCTTTTTTGAGCAAGTCAGGCAAGAGTATTTGCGTCGAGCCAAAGATGATCCAGTCCGATTTGAAATCATTGACGCCAACCAAAGCAAAGATCATATTTGGAATTTACTTCAAAATATCATCATAAAGATATGATTATTAATGATATTTTTATCATTAATTTTATCTATTAGAGCCGATATAATCTGAGACTATGAAGAAAGTACTCCATCCTTGGTTTGAGTCTGCTTGGCTTGAAATGAAGCTTGGCAACATGCCTCATGCAGTCCTTTTGCATGGGCAAGCAGGGATAGGCAAGTTGGATTTTGCTCTTCATTTGGCAAAAGCTTTGTTGTGTGAATCAAGCGAAGGCACTCATTCAAAACCATGCGGTGTCTGTGAGGCCTGCCATTGGTTTGATACTGGAAATCACCCGGATTTTG
>JACCDI011769995.1_pt1 | contig 11374 bp, 14 predicted proteins | sample 7442791 | NCBI WGS metagenome assembly JACCDI01 (sample SAMN15323434, study PRJNA562643) | freshwater metagenome | isolation source: river surface water | place: USA:Blue River Watershed | collected 2017-08-15
CGCTGTCTGATGCACTCTCCAAGGCGCATGGAAAGATCGCCACCTTCCCCGCCGCGGCCGCGCTGACAGACTGGGCCGCCCGACCGACGCAGGTGGACGGCTTCCAGACCCTGCCCGGCGTGTTCTCGGCCGATGGCCCGGATCGCGGATCAGCCCTGCTCGCGGCCACTTTGCCCGATCTGAAAGGCCGCATTGCCGATCTGGGCGCAGGCTGGGGCTATCTGTCCGCTGCCATCCTGAAAAACGCGGCCGTCCGTGATCTGCATGTGGTCGAGGCCGAGGCGGACGCGCTGGACTGCGCCCGCGTCAACCTCACCGACCCGCGCGCGCAGTTCCATTGGGCCGATGCCACCACATGGAAAGCGCCCACCGCGCTGGATGCCGTGGTGATGAACCCGCCCTTCCACATCGGGCGTGATGCCGATCCGGCGTTGGGGATCGCCTTCCTCGGCGCGGCGGCGCGTCTGCTGCACCCGCAAGGCGTGCTCTGGCTGGTTGCCAACCGCCACCTGCCCTATGACCGCCCGCTGGCCACCCTGTTCCGCGATGTGTCGGACGTGGGCGGGGACAGCGGCTTTCGTGTGATCCGCGCCAGCCACCCGATCCGCCCCCGCTAAGGAGACGCCATGTCGTTTTCGATCCAAGGCAAGACTGCCATCGTGACCGGGGCCGCCAATGGCATCGGCCTTGCCATCGCAAGGCATTTCGTGGACCGGGGCGCGAATGTGATGTTCGCCGACATCGACGAAGACCGGCTGGAGGCCGAGGTGGGCGATGACGCCCGTGCTGAAGGTGCAGTGCGGCTGTTTTCCGGCGATCTGCGCGAAAAGCTGACCATTGCCAACCTGCTGTCGGCCACCGTCGATGCCTTTGACCGCATCGACATTCTGGTGAACGCCAGCCGCCGCATGGTCACCTCTGACCCGCTGTCGTTGGAAGAAGACGCGGTCGAAGAGATGTGGCAGCAAAACGTGCTGACGGCCCTGCGCGTCAGCCAGATGACCGCCCGCCGCATGATCCAGAGCGCGGAAAAATCCGGCGCCGAAGGCGTCATCGGCAGCATCGTCAACCTGTCCTGCATCGCCGCCACCCGCACGCAACCGGGGCTCTTGGGCTTTTCCATGTCGGTCGCGGCGGTGGATCAGATGACCCGCTCGCTGGCCGTCGCCCTCGCCCCCAAGGGCATCCGCGTCAACGCCGTCTCTTTCGGGTCGGTGATGAGCGCCAGCCTGCAAGGCCAGCTCAAGGAAAACCCCGACTGGCGCGAGGTGATCGAGGCCGGCACCCCCCTTGGCCGCATCGCGGCGGCGGACGAGGTGGCGGAAACCGTGCAATACCTTGCCTCGGACGCGTCAAGTTTCATGACAGGGCAGATCGTCACGCTGGACGGCGGGCGCGGCTTGATCGACCGGGTCATCGCGCCCGGTCATTGAGGGGCGGCATCGGCCCGCGCTCACTCCGGGTGCAACGCGCGGCACTGTGCGATGCGCGGCGCGGCTTCGGCCTGCAACTGATCGCGCTTGGCCAGCATGCTGTCCAGCTTGGCCCGTTCCGCCCCCAGATCAATCGCCACGGGGCGGGTGCGGGTCATGGGCACATCTTCAAGACACATCTCGACCGGACGCGGATTGCCGTTTTCATCCGGCGGCGGCTGGATGTCGCAGGGCTGCCATTCCACCGTGGTCACGGTGTAATCCTCAACCGCATACCCCCGGTCCAGATTGCGCTGCGTGTCGGCGATCAAGCCATCGACCACCCGCAAATCCCGCGTCTGCTGGGTGATGCAGCGTTCCTGCGGCGTGCCACAGGCGGTCAGGATCAGCGGCAAAAGCAACAGGGCGCGGCGCATCTTGGGGTTCCATCGGCATGAGTCTGAACACATTCGGCAGTTTATCTGCCCCGGCACGGAAAGACCATGTTTGCGGGGCGGCAACTCCGGTGCTACGCAATGTGTAAACTAAAGAGGACAGTTTGCCATGACCGACCCGTTCGACGACAAAAAGGCGCAGGCCGCCGCTTGGTTCCGCAGCCTGCGCGACAGCATCGTCGCGTCGTTCGAAGGGCTGGAGGATCGCTACGGCACAGGAACCCCCGGACGGTTTGAGGTGACCCCCACCACCCGCGCCGACGGCGGCGGCGGATTGATGAGCGTGATGCGCGGCGGTCGGGTGTTCGAAAAGATCGGCGTCAACGTGTCGCAAGTGCATGGCACCTTGGGCGAACGCGCGCAAAAGGCGATGGCGGCACGCGGTGTGCCGGGGATGGACAAGGATCCGCGCTTCTGGGCCTCGGGCATTTCGCTGGTGGCGCATATGGTCAACCCGCATTGCCCGGCGGTGCATATGAACACCCGCATGTTCTGGACCCCGCATGCCTGGTGGTTCGGCGGCGGGGCGGACCTGAATCCTTGCATCGAATACGCCGAGGATACCGCCCATTTCCACGGCCAGATGCAGGCCGCCTGCGATCTGCATGACGCCAGCTATTTCCCCAAGTTCAAGGCGTGGGCCGACGAATACTTCTTCGTCCCCCATCGCGGCCGGGCGCGCGGCGTGGGCGGCATCTTCTATGACGATCTGAATACTGGCGATTGGGAGGCGGATTTTGCCTTTACCCGCGACGTTGGGTCCCATTTCCTGCCCGCATTCGTGCCGCTGACGGAACGTCGCGTGAACACACCATGGACGGATGCGGATCGCGAGACGCAACTGATCCATCGCGGGCTTTATGCGGAATACAACCTCGTCTATGACCGGGGCACGAAGTTCGGGCTGGAAACCGGGCATGACGCCAATGCGGTGCTGATGAGCCTGCCGCCCGTGGCGAAGTGGACCTGACCGCCCCAAAGGAAAGCAAAACCATGGCCGATATCGAAATCCGCGCGCTGGCCTTCTGGACCCATTCCGAAGGGCGCGAACGCGCCGCAGGCTTTGCCGCCAGCGAAGACCCGGAAGACGGCTATGTCCTGTTCGAGGGCGAGTTGGGCCACCCCCGCGACGCCATCTATGTCGAGGTGTCGGACGAGATTTTCGGGGCCGAAGGCGGGATCGAGCAGGTCACCTTCGCCCCGGACGGCTTTACCCTGGCGCTGAAAGAGTCCCTAGCCCACAAGTTCGGCATGGTGCGCGAGGTCAAGGTTCTGGTCGAGCCCATGGATGACGACGGCCAGCACGCGCTGAAGGTGCTGCGCGAATTGCTGGGCTAAGGCCCATGCGCGCGCTGATCCGCCGCCATCCTTGGCTGACCTCGGCCCTCGCGCTGGCCGTGGTGCTGACGCTGTTCTTCGCCGGGCGGTTTGTCATCGGCGCAGTCTATTGGGCGCAGCATCAGCAAGAGCCGATCCGCGGCTGGATGACAGTGGGCTACATCGGCAAGAGCTGGAACCTCGACCCGCGCGAGATTGATGCGGTGGCCGGTTTTCCCCTGCCACAAGGCCATCCCCTGACGCTGGAGGAAATCGCCCGCCAGCGGAATGTCCCCGTGGCCGACATCATCGCACAGGCCGAGGCCGCCGTGGCCAAACTGCAGGCGGCGGACCCGCAGCCGTGAGCGAGACGCTGCTTGCCCTCGTCCCCACCTACGGCTTCTGGTTGCTGGCGGTCTGCACCTTCTGTTCCTGCCTCGCGCTGCCGATTCCGGCCTCGATCATGATGATGGCGGCGGGTGGTTTCGCGGCAGCGGGGGATTTGTCGCTGTCGGCAAGCGGCTTGGCAGCCCTTGGCGGGGCCGTGGCGGGCGATCAGATGGGCTATCTGGCCGGGCGCAAGGGGGGTGCGGGCCTGACCGCGCGGCTTGGGTCCCGTGCCGCCCCCTTGGCCAAGGCGACGGACTTGCTGTCGCGCCGGGGCGGCATCGCGGTCTTCCTGTCGCGCTGGCTGGTGTCGGCGCTGGGGCCTTATGTCAACCTCGCCGCCGGGGCGGCGCGGCAACCTTGGGCAAAGTTCACCTTCTGGGGTGTGGCGGGTGAGGCGGTCTGGGTCGGCCTCTACCTCGGCGTCGGCTACAGCTTTGCGGGCAACCTTCAGGCCGCCTCCGACATGGCGCTGGACCTTCTGGGGTTCCTCGCCGCCGGGGCCGTGGCCATCGGGCTGGCGTGGTGGCTGGTGGCCGTGGTGCGGGCGGAACGGGGCAAGGGCTAAGCCGCCCCGCCCCGTGATCCACGCGCCGCTTGCAGCATCCTTGCCCTTGAAATCACGGGACCATTCCCTCTCCCCTCGGGGGAGAGGGTCAGGGTGAGGGGGCCCCGCGCAACGCCCGCCTCAATCCCCGCAGACATAGACCGCGCCGCCGACCACGACCACACTGACCACCGCCGCCGTGATCGCGGCTGGCGCGGTGACCGTGGACAGCGCGGAATTGGCCGCCGATCCCAGCGTCCGCTTGACGTAATTCTTGGCGCCCGAGGTGATCAGCGCCCCCGATGCGCTGTGCTTGAAGGATTTGCCCTCTCCGTCATCCTTGCCCGATGCGCCGGTGATCTTGCCGGTGATCGCATCGACCGTGTCCGTCGTGGCGTTCACGGTGCGGCAGAAGCGCCCCTTTTCCTGCTTCTTCTCACAGGTCAGCCAGGCATCCCGCTCTCCCAACCCGAACCCGGTATAGGTCCCGCGCTCTTCATCGTAATAAAGGCAGAACGGCGTGCGTTGTTCATCGCTGATCCCCGGCGTCAGCGCGCGCAGGGTGATATACCCGGGGCAGGACACCTTGCCATAACGGCCGAACAACCATTCGCGGGTGGACCGGTTTTCCTGCATCGCATCATCGCCACGCTCATAGGACAGGGTCTGTTCCTGCCCGTCGATCATCGTCTTGCAGGTCTTGATCTTGGCCTCGGCGGCCAAGGGGAACAGCGCGAACAGGGACAAAAGGACAAGGATCAGGCGCATGGGTCAGGTCCGGTTTGGGGGGCATGTCCCTATGCCAGCGCCTTGGCCGGACCGCAACGCCCCCGCCGATCACATTTGCCCAATCATGTTTGCACGTTGAGAAGAACCGCCACCCCCGCCACGATCACCGCCATCCCGACCATCTGCCGCCCGCTGGTCTTTTGGCCAAAAAACAGCCGCGCGGTCAGCAGCGCAAAAGGCACCTCGATCAGCGCCAAGGTCCGCACATTCGCGGCAGAGGTCAGCGAAAACCCGGTGAACCAGCAGGCAGAGGCAAAGGCCCCCAGCGCCCCCGCCATGATCGACGACCGCCATACGCGGAACGACCCCAGCAGCGCCTTGCGGTCAAACAGCGCCAGCCAGACCAGAAGCACCCCGGTCTGGATCGCCAAGGACAGCACCAGCGTCAGCAAGGTGCGCGCCAGAAACGTCCCCTCCGGCAGAGCCATGATTCCGCCGCGAAAGCCGATGGCCGCCAGACCAAAGCCCAAGCCCGCCAGCAGCCCCAGCACCGCAGGGCCAGTGTCGAAAAAGCGGCCAAGGTTGCCCTCGGGCTTCACCGACAGGATCAGCACCCCCGCCACCGCCAGTGCAATCGCGGCCATCATGCCGCCGGTGACATGGTCGCCCAGAAAGGCCACCCCCAGCAGCGCCACCAAGACGGGTTCGGTCTTCAGCCACGCGGTTGAAACACCAAAGGACCGGCTTTTCATCAGCACCAGCATCAGCGCCGTCCCGGCAATCTGCGCCAAGGCCCCCATCGCCGTCCATGCCAGCGCGGGCAGCGTTAGCGCAGGCACCGCCTCGCCCGTCACCCCAACAAACGCGAGCAGAAACAGCACGGCAAAAGGCAGCCCGAACAGGAACCGCACCTGCGTCGCCCCCACCGTGCCCAAGGCCGTGGTCAGACTCGCCTGTGTCGCATTTCGCCCGGTCTGGGCGATGGCCCCAAGGACCGCCGCCCAAACCCAGAGGGGCAGGGTCACGCCCCGCGCACCGTGTCGATCATCAGCTTCACATTCTCGGGGTCCGCATCCGGCGTGATCCCGTGGCCGAGGTTGAAGATATGCGGACCGCCCTTGAAGGCATCGACGACCCGGCGGGTTTCGCGCACCAAGGCCTCGCCGCCCGTCACCATATGTTCGGGTGCAAGGTTGCCCTGCACGCAGCCGTCTTTCTGCACATTCTCGGCCCCCCATTCCGGGGTGATCGAATTGTCCAAGGCCACGCAATCCGCGCCGGTTTGCTTGGCAAAGCCGATGTAGCCCGCCCCCGCCTCGCGCGGGAAGGCGATGATGGGCAGGTGGGGGAAGCGCGCCTTCATCGCCGCGATGATCTTGGCGGTGGGGGCGACAGCGAAATCCTCAAAATCCGCGCCTTTCAGCGATCCGGCCCATGAGTCGAACAGCTTCACCACCTCTGCCCCGGCTTTGACCTGTTCGGACAGATACTCCACCGTCGCATCGGTGATGCGGTCGATCAGCGCCGAGAATGTCGCGCGGTCGGTGTTCTTCAACGCATGCGCCGCCCCCTGATCCTTGGACCCGCGCCCCGCGATCATATAGGTGGCCACCGTCCAAGGTGCGCCCGCAAAGCCGATCAGCGTCGTCTCCTTGGGCAGTTCCCGCGACAGGATGCGCACGGTTTCATAGACCGGCGACAGCGTGTCATGAATCGCCTCAACGGGTTTCAGCGCGCGGACCTGATCCATGGTCACCGTGGTTTCCATGCGCGGGCCTTCGCCGGTTTCAAACCACAGCTTCGGCCCCAGCGCCTGGGGCAGCAGCAAAATGTCTGCAAACAGGATCGCCGCGTCAAAGCCATAGCGGCGGATTGGTTGCAGCGTCACTTCGGCGGCCAGTTCGGGATTGTAGCACAAGGACAGGAAATCCCCCGCCTGCGCCCGCGTCGCGCGATACTCCGGCAGATAACGCCCCGCCTGCCGCATCATCCAGATCGGCGGGGTGGGCAGGGTCTCACCGGCAAGGGCGCGCAGGATGGTCTTGGTCATCGGTCAGGCTTTCGATTGGCCCCGCGCCACAAGACGGCGAGACAGGGATTTGATCCAGAAAAACAAAAGGAAATACAGCGCCGCATGCCACAGCACCGAGGCGACGATCAGGTTGACCGCAGGCATCACACCCGCCGCCATCCAGATCACCCAAGCCACCGGCACAGTGCACAGCGCCGACAGAACGACCCCCGCGCGCAAGATGCGGCCCGGTCGGCTGGCCCCGGACCGCAGCCGCTGCCGGTCCATCAGCGCCGCCAAAAGCAGCGCCATCGCCGATGTCATGGCGGACAGGATCAGGAAAGCGGACATGCAGGGCTCCTCAGGTTTATGCGTCAACTGCCACGCGCAGGTTGTCAAGGCGCGTTGCGCAGCGCAGGGAGTTGTCAGGTCAAATTGACAGTTGTATGCCTTGTGACATGACACATCCGCTGCCCAGCCCCGCCCAACCCCTCAAGATCGGAACCCGTGGCTCGCCGCTTGCCCTGTGGCAGGCGCATGAGACCCGGCGCTGCCTGATGGCGGCCTTTGACCTGCCCGAGGCCGCGTTCGAGATCGTGGTGATCAAGGTGACGGGCGACCAGATCCTGGACAAACCGCTCAAGGAAATCGGCGGCAAGGGCCTGTTCACGCGTGAGATCGAAGAGGCGCTCTTGGACGGCGGCATCGACATCGCGGTGCATTCGATGAAGGACATGCCCACGGCGCAGCCCGATGGGTTGATCCTGAACTGCTATCTGGAACGGCAGGACGTGCGCGATGGCTTCGTCTCGCCGGGGTTCGCGTCGCTGGATGACCTGCCGCAAGGGGCGGTGGTCGGCTCATCCTCGCTGCGCCGCCGCGCACAGTTGAAGCTGCGCCGTCCCGATCTGCATCTGGTGGAGTTCCGGGGCAATGTGCAGACCCGGATGCGCAAGCTGGAAGAGGGCGTGGCCTTAGCCACCTTCCTTGCCATGGCGGGATTGAACCGTCTGGGCATGGCCCATGTCGCGCGGTCCGCCATCGCGCCTGAATCGATGCTGCCCGCTGTGGCCCAAGGTGCCATCGGGATCGAACGCCGCACGGATGACGCGCGGATGGCATGGATGCTGGACGCGATCCATGACGGGCCGACGGGGGTTCGCTTGGCCGCCGAACGCACCTTCCTCGCGCGGCTGGACGGATCTTGCGAGACGCCGATTGCCGGTCTTGCCGTGCTGGAGGGTGAGACGCTCTGGCTGCGCGGCGAGATCCTGCGCCCGGATGGGACGGAGTCGATCAGCGGCGAGATGCGCGGTCCGGTGGCAGATGGCCCGGCGCTGGGTCAGGCGCTGGCGGATCAGCTTCTGTCCCGCGCACCGGAGGGGTTCTTCGGCTGGCGGTGAAGATGTGAAATGGCCGAGGCTATCGCCGAGGTCATGCGATGCCGCTGGCCCCATCCCGGCCGGGGGCCCCAAAGGGCCCCGGCCAGCGCCCGCCCGCCCCTCGGCGGGCGCTTCTCGCCCGCCCGGGCAGGCGCTGGCCTATGTCGGCTTAGCGGAACCCGAGAGCGGGGATTTGGTCACGGTGGGCGGGGAAAAGCAGTGCTTTTCCTTAACCGCCCATTGAAACAGTTGGGGCCTCACTCCTCATCGTCAAACATCGACAGCCCATGCTTGCGCATGAACCAGCGTGCCAGCGGATATTCCATCACCATCATGGTGACCAAGGCGAAGACCGCCCAATTCGTCTGGAACAGCAGCAGCGAAAACCGCGTGCCCGTGTCCCAGAACAACGCTCCGGCCACCACAAGCGACAGGCAGGACAGCACGGCATCAACGCGCATCATCTTGGATACGGTAATGGGTCTTAACGTCGGGTAAATGCCCAGATAGGCCACGGCGAGGATCGTGGCATTGATCGTCAACAGTTGCAGCTCTGGTGGTAGGGTCATGACAACATCTTGTGGTTTCGATCCCAGTTGCGGACAAAGTTGACGGCTGTCAACTTTTCCGATCCGCCCACACCAGCGCGCCCGCGCCCAGCAGCGACACCGCCACCCCCAAAGCCGCGGCCAGCCCGTAGCCCGCAAACGCGGTGCCCAGCGCAAAGCACAGCGCGCCCATGGCGCTCGCGATCAGGAACTGCAGCGACATCAGGGATGACCCGGTGCCCGGACGATCCGCCATCAGGTCTTGCAGATAGGCGATGGGCAACGTCAGGATCACCGCGCCCCCGGCCCCCGCAGGCAGCATCAGCGCCCAAAGCCACGCCGTCCCGGCCAGCCACGGCAGCCCCGCCACGCTGACGCAATGCACCACGGTGCCCAGAAGGATCAGCCGCGTCCGCTCTATCCTGCGGGCCAAGGCGGGGACCATCAGCATGAAGGGCACCTCCAGCCCCGCCACGATCCCGGCATAAAGCGCCACATCAGCGGGTCCGCGCCCGATCTCGGGCACGAGGATCAGCGACAGGATGGCGAAACTGACCGTCGCCGCACAACTGACCGCCCCCAAGGCGACCAGCCGCAGCGCCACCCGTGGCGCGGCCAACTCGGCCAGCGCGGCCTTGAAGCTCAGCCCCGACGGCGCGTCCTGCCAGCGGGTCTGGCCGTCCTTGGGCCAATGGCGCAGCACCAGCCATGTCATCGGCAGGGCCATCAACAGCCCCACAGGGTAGATCGACAAGAGCGCCGCCCCCTTGGCAAAGGCCAAGGCCCACAGCGGCAGCACCGCGACAAAGGGCAGCGCGAACAGCGCCCGGATCGCGGCCATGACCGCATCCCTCTGCGCCTCAGGGTGGGTCGATGCCGCCATCCGGGCCAGCGCGAACAACTGCCCGAACAGGATCGACGCCACCGGCATCAAGACCCCATGCGCCGCGATGAAACTGATCCGCCCCGGCAGCACCGTCATCAGCCCCAGCGCCAGCAACAGGGCCCCCACTGCCCAGCGGGTGATCCCGCGCCGGTCGTTCCGCTGATCCGCCCGGATGCCCGCCCCCACCGACACCGCCACCGACAGCGCGGTGGAGACGACCATCAGCACGGCATAGCCCGCATCGCCAAGGCCAAATTCCCGCACCGCGAGGACCGAGACATAGGGGCCCATCACGCAGGTGATCGCCCCCCACATCAGCATCATCCCCGCCGCAAGGCGCAGCGCGGGGTCGGTCCACAGGGGGGCAAAGCTGCGCATCAGGCCACCCGCCGACGGTCAGCCCACCACAGGCCCGCCGCACCCAAAAGCGCCATGGTGGCCCCGGCCAGTGCCGTGGATTCCACCCCGCCAAACCCCATGCCCAGCGCAAAGGCCAAGGCCGCGAACACATCCGACACCAGCTTTTGCACCGCCAGCAGCGCCCCCGCCGTGCCGGGGCGGTCGGGCAGAAGGTCTTGGTAATAGGTGATCGGCAGGGTGATGATTGCCGTCCCGCCAATCCCCGCCAGCACGGTCAGCACCCAGACCGAGGGTGACGCGGCCAGCATCGGCAGCAGGGCCAGATGCATCACATAAATCACCGTTCCGGCCAGCATCAGCGTCTGTCGGCTGATGTGACGTGCCAGCCGTGGCAGGATCAACATGCACGGCACCTCCCACCCCGCGACCAGACCCACATACAGCGCGACATCCGCCGTTCCCCGCCCCGGTGTGTTGGTGAACACCAAGGACACCAAGACCATGTACAGGTTCCCCGCCGAGGCGATGGCCCCCAGCAAAAGCACGCGAGAGAGGATGCGCCGCTTGGTCATCTCTGCCAGCGCCTCACGGAAGTTCAGGCCCGAGGGGCGATCCTCCCATTCGGTCTGCCCATCGCGGGGCCAGTTGCGCCAGATCAGCGCCACCAACCCCAAGGCCGCCACCAAGGCCGAGGCATAGACCCACATCACGCCCACCCCGGCCCCGAAGGCGATGGTCCACATCACCAGCATGCCAAGGAAACTCAGGCTCATGGCCGACCGGATCGACCCCAGCGTCGTCGCCCGCGCCGCGCCCTCTTCGACGCGCGCCAGACGGGCGAGGGCAAAGAACTGGCCATAGAGGCTTGAGGCGATGGGAAACAGCAGCCCATGCGCCAGCACCATCACCACCGGGCCGGGGGCCAGCAGCATCAGCGTCACGCCAACCGTGGCAACCAAAGCCGTGCCGATGGCGATGCGCCGCCGCGCCGCGCGCCGATCCGCCAGCATCCCCAGCAGGACCGAGGCGGACACCGCCACGCCAGAGGCAAGGATCAGCACCGCCGAAAACTGCGTCTCGGTCAGGCCCGCGACAGTCAGGCCGATCAGCGACTGATAGGGATAGATCGAGGAGTTCAGCACACCCAACAAGAGCAGGCACAGGATCACCAGACGGATCGCCGGATCACGCCACAGCACGGCAAACTGGGTCATTCTGGAATGACCTTGGCCGGAATGACCTTGCCGGGGTTCATCCTGCCGTCGGGGTCCAAGGCCGCCTTGATCGCGCGCATCACCTCCAGCGCCACCGGGTCCTTGCGGCGGGCCATGGAGTTCAGC
>JACCDI011594036.1_pt1 | contig 11371 bp, 12 predicted proteins | sample 7442791 | NCBI WGS metagenome assembly JACCDI01 (sample SAMN15323434, study PRJNA562643) | freshwater metagenome | isolation source: river surface water | place: USA:Blue River Watershed | collected 2017-08-15
TAACAATACTTATATGAAGGCAACAGATATCGTAGTACAAAACGAAAAAGAAACAAGAGCAGGATTCGGAGATGGCATTTTAGAAGTCGCTAGAGAAAATAAAGATGTAGTTGTATTGACTGCAGACTTAGCGGGTTCTTGTAAATTAGGCCCATTGATGAAGGAATTGCCAACGCAATTCATTGAAGTAGGTATTGCAGAAGCCAACATGATTGGTATTGCAGCAGGCTTAACCATTGGTGGAAAAATTCCATACACCACTACATTTGCAGGATTTAGTACAGGACGTGTATACGACCAAATTAGACAATCAGTTGCTTACTCAGATAAGAATGTAAAAATTTGTGCATCACACGCTGGATTAACGTTAGGAGAAGATGGTGCAACACACCAAATTTTAGAAGATATAGGATTAATGAAGATGTTACCTGGCATGACTGTAGTCGTGCCATGTGACTACAACCAAACAAAGGCTGCAACTAAAATGATTGCAAACTATGAAGGACCAGTGTACTTAAGATTTGGTCGTCCAAAATGGCCCAACTTCACCAAAGAAGACGGATCTGATTTCGTGATTGGTAAGGCACAAATTTTAGCAGAAGGAACAGATGTTACGATTGTTGCATGTGGTCACTTAGTTTGGAAATCAATTGAAGCTGCAAAGCAATTAGAAGCAGAAGGTATCAGCGTAGAAGTCATCAACTTACATACGATCAAACCATTTGATGAGGAAGCAATCATCAAAAGTTTAAAGAAAACAGGATGCGTAGTAACTGCCGAAGAGCATAATGTAATAGGTGGCATGGGCGATGTAGTTGCACAAGCAGCTGCGAAGCATTATCCAGTACCCGTTGAATTTATCGGCACACAAGACACTTTTGGAGAGAGTGGCACACCGAATCAATTGTTAACGAAATACGGATTGGATGCGGTGAACATTGTTGCTGCAGCAAAGAAAGTGATGAGCCGTAAGCGCTAAAATCAGAATTTTATAGAAAGTTAAATTCTAATTTTTTAGCTACTCTAATGATATTAAAAAACCCGAAGTATACTTCGGGTTTTGGATTTATAACGTATTACTTTTAGAAAAAGTTAAATACTTTATAAACTCCCTCTTATGATATTAAAAAACCCGAAGCATGCTTCGGGTTTTTTTGGGCTAAGGGGCTAATCTTACTTTCACCCAATGTCCATTATCGTGTAAAGTATATTGAAGACGATCGTGTAGACGAGAACTACGACCTTGCCAGAACTCTATTTCAGTAGGATGAATGATATACCCACCCCAATCTGGAGGCAAAGGAATAATACCCTCTTTAAATTTCTCTGTATTCTCGGCAACAAGGTCTTCTAAGAACTCCCTGTCTGGAATGATTCTACTTTGAGGAGAGGACCAAGCGCCCACTTGACTGCCAATAGGTCTTGAATGAAAATACGTTTCACTCTCTTCTTTACTTACTTTTTTTATGGTACCTGTAATGCGCACTTGACGCTCTAATTCTTTCCAGAAAAAATTCATCGCCACATGAGGATGGGTCTCTACCTGTAATCCTTTTGCAGAAGCGTAGTTGGTAAAAAACACAAAGCCTTCTGGCGTGTATCCTTTTAACAAAACCACACGAGAAGCAGGTGCTCCATTTGCTTTAACTGTAGACAATACAAAAGCATTCACTTCGTCAATATTACTTTCAACAGCATCATTCCACCAAGTAGTGAATTGATCCATTGGATGCTCCATACTGGTCGCTTCATCTAAAGAAGCCAATTGATAGTCACGGCGGATGTCAGCTATATCTCTATTCATAAAAATGCATTTAAAACAAAATTGAAATTTGTAGATTCAAATTTTTAACTAGGCTTATTGTTGATGGACTTAGTTGCGTAAATAATATTCACCACAGATAGTAATAACAACATCCCCACTAATTGATGAATTTGTGCCATCCATTCAAAATTTCCCCAACTACCAGGAATAATATTTTTACTAGTCAACACAGACAACACGCCAAGTAGCACCTGCAATAGCACAAAGTACAAAGGCAATAATTTCACGTTGCTCCAAAACAAGTTGCCCTGAATTTTACGCATCTGTGACACCCAATAAATAATGATGGCTAATAAAAGGTATGCTAAGCCGCGATGTACAAAATGTATGAAAGTGGTATTGTCAATGGCATTCAAGAAAAAGCTTTCCTTCCCCATTAAATGCGTAGGGACCCACTCGCCATTGATTGTAGGCCAAGTGCTTGCTACATTGGCAGCTTTATGTCCGGCCATTAAAGCACCGTAGATCAATTGAAAAAACAATAACCCAAGTACGACCCAAGCCCAAACACGAAATCTCTTCATACTTGCTTGCGCTTCTGGACTCAACTGATCCTTAGTGACTGGTTTTACTTTTAAAGAAAGTGCAAACCAATAAGTATAAGATAACAAACCCAATGCAAAAATAAAATGCAAAGCTAATCGAGTAGGTTTTACATACACGGCATCCCCTTCTAAACCACTAGCCACCATAATCCAACCAATTCCACCTTGTAAAGCACCTAATAAAAACAAAATCACCAAAGGACGAATCATTGCAGGTTGAAAATATTTTTTTACTAAGAAATAAATAAAACCAAATGCAAAAACCAAACCAATGGTACGCGCCCACAAGCGGTGAAACCATTCCCAGAAAAAAATGAACTTAAAATTGTCTAAATTAAAATCGAAATTCAATAATTGAAACTGAGGCGTTGTTTTATATTTTTCAAAAAGTAATTGCCATGCAGCCTCATTCAACGGAGGCAAACTGCCTGTCACCACATCCCATTCTGTAATAGACAAACCACTACCCGTTAAACGTGTAATGCCGCCAAGGGCAATTTGTACAATTGTCATCACCACACCAATCATTAACCAATTGGCAACGGCGCGAGATTTTTTATCTTGTAGTTCCATAGATATAATATTACAGCTAAATAAGCCGAAATTAAATTGAGTTTACCTCTTGTATACTTGGTACAAAGTTACTAAGTAAACAACAAGTAAGTAGCTTTCAAAGCAAGAATCACGGGCCAGTTTTAGATTGATTTTGCTTTGTGAAAAAGAATGGATCGATCTACTTAAGATCTTGAACAAAATTCTACAAGGATCCATTCTTGAGTGTCAATTGAGTTTGATATATTTGAATCTAATAAACTGGCTATTTAAACATGCTCCTAAATTACTATCAACCCGACAAACTAGAAGCTGGCTGCGACGAAGCAGGCAGGGGATGTTATGCCGGACCGGTATTTGCAGCAGCTGTGATTTTGCCCAAGGATTTTTACCATCCATTGATCAATGACAGTAAGAAGTTAAGTGAAAAGCAAAGAGAAGCTTTAGTGCCCATTATAAAAAAAGCGGCCATTGCATGGGCCATTGGCTCACAGACACCGGCCGAGATAGACGAGATCAATATCTTAAAAGCAAGTATTAAGAGTATGCATCTTGCACTAGATCAATTAAAAAAGCGTCCGCAGTTTATTGCGGTGGATGGGAACCGATTTTACCAGTATAAAAAGATACCGCATCAAACCATCATTAAGGGCGATGGGCTCTATGCCCATATAGCCGCTGCCAGTATCCTTGCAAAAACGGCCCGCGATAGTTATATGATCGAATTACATAAAAAGCACCCACAATACGGATGGGATCAAAACAAAGGATACGGCACCGCTGCGCATCGCGCAGCCATCGCCCTTCATGGACTTTGTGACCACCACCGAAAAAGTTTTAAAATATAGGATCTTTGATCCTTCTAATTTTCAATCATTCTTTTGACTTGCCTCTATTCAATGTCCAATCAAGTATAAATACTTAATTATCCTCTACTTGTAAAGTATACATTGTGCTTTATTGGCCTATGTATAAACAACATCATAATAGATTCAATCGGTATATACCAAAAGTATATACCTTTGTAAAAATCTTTACAATGAAAAGCTTATCCTTAAAATTGGATGACAAGGTGTTTGATGATACAGAAGCAATCACCAAAGCAATGAAGGTTGCAAGAAATAGGTATATCAATGATGCATTAGAATTGTATAATAAATTCAATCAAAGGTTATTGCTTGAAAAACAAATAAAAAAAGAAGTTGAAGCATGCAGAGAAAGCTCCATGGAAGTCATGCGTGATTGGGAGGAAACAGACAACGAATTTGATGCAAAATTTAATCAATAGATCATCATAGAAAAGATACAACAATATGATATTTGGCTAGCAGATCTAAATCCTGCAAGAGGACCAATCCCTGGAAAAATAAGACCAGTTGTAATTGTTCAAAGTAATCTTTATAACAATATCACTGACACAACAGTTGTATGCCCAATTACTACCAATATTGTAGAAGGGATCAATTATTTAAGAGTATCATTATTAAAGGAACAGCTAGACAAAAAGAGTGCTATTTTATTAGATCAAATAAGGACTGTTGAAAACAGAAAATTAATTAAAAAAATAAGCAGGCTCAATTACGATCAGATCAAAAAAATGAAAAGGAATTTACAAATTATATTAGACCTCTAAGCTACAGATTTAGTAATCCCAAACCCCCGCACCTTGGCGAATCACTTCATAATTGTCTGTGGTGCAGTCCACCACGGTAGAAGGATTGATCCCTCCTATCCCGCCATCCACGACCATGTCAATTTGATTGCCCCAGTTTTCATAAATCACATCGGGGTCGGTGTATTCTTCAATCTCCTCTCCCGGGAAACTCGCCGATAAAATAGGATGTCCCAAGGTTTTAATAATAGAAAGTGCAATTAAATTATCAGGAATACGAAGACCAATTGTTTTTTTCTTAGACTGTAAAATTTTAGGCACTTCTTTACTAGCAGGCAAAATAAATGTGAAAGGGCCAGGCAACGCTTTCTTTAAAATACGAAACAGGCTATTGTCAATCGCCTTCGCATATAAGCTTAGGTCACTTAGGTCGGCACAAATAAAACTCAGGTTGGCTTTCTCAGGATTCACTTTTTTAATGGCACAAATTTTTTCAATTGCATCGTGTTTAAAAATAGAACAGCCAAGACCATAAATGGTATCTGTAGGATACGCAATAATACCACCTGATTTGAGACAATCCGCTACCATAGAAAGCTGTCTGGGCTGAGGATGTGTTGGATGAATTGAAATTAACATAAAGTTGAGTACCTATGCCTCATTTGATTCCCCTAAAAGTAGGTTTAATTTGGTAAAACAATGGCATGTTTCCAATCATCTACCTAGAAGAGAAAATCATGATTCGCAATGCAATGAAAATTTGTATCGAACAACAAACAGACTGCAAAGTCATTTTTGACACAGGATCCATCGATGAACTGAAAACTTATTTAGAAAAATCAACAGACACCATTGCACTTTGTATTTTATCCGATGACTATGGCCATCAAGCATTGCTTAAAATTGTGCAAGCCATCCGTGCAAGAAATAGTTATACCTATATTTTATTAAAGTCCAACGAAAAACAAATCAATTCCATTTGTCATTTAATGAAGCATGGACTGAATGGTATTTTTTTCACCGATGAACCCATGATCAATTTAAAACAATGTGTACAAAACAAAACCAAATTCAACCTCTCTGCAGACAAATGCAAACTCATCACCAATAATGTTTTGCAAGGGATCAATATTAAAGCACTGAACTACAATCACAATCCGCTCACAGCGAATGAAATCAAGTTTATACAAGCATGCACCAAGGATTATAGTTACGAGGAGATTGCAGACCACTTGCAAAAAAGCATCTACACGGTGTATGGCTATCGAGATAGGATCTTTAAAAAGTTAGGTGTAAAACAAAGGACCGCCATGGTAATGACAGCCCTTAAAAGAAATTATATCGATCTCTAAATGAAAATTAATTCAAACTTGAAATACTAGAATCTACTTATCCCTAAAGAATCTCCCAAGTCTCTTTGCCACGAATTAATTTATCTAAATCACCTAAGCCTTTGCTGGTCATGGCTTCTTCTACTTGTAAGGCCATCATGTCTTCGTAACAAGGGCGATCAGCAGCATAAAACACACCAAAAGGACGTGGGAATTGAGCGCCTACTTCGCTAGGGTTATCAAACAAGCGCACTAAAACTTGTGCTTTATAAAAATCTTTTTCATCGTGTATCCATAAATCTTCAGCGCTATACTTTTCGCCGATAGTCACTACTTCTGGACGAAGGCCATCAAAACGAATTCCCATTTCATTATTTGCACCAAATGTCAATGGCTTGCCTTGCTCTAAAAACAAAGCATGTAAAGGCTTAGAAGCTTTCTCTGTGAAAACTTCAAATGCGCCGTCGTTGAATATATTACAGTTCTGATAAATCTCAAGGAAGGAAGAACCTTTGTGCTGTTGCGCGCGCGTGATCATAGCTTGTAAATGTTTAGGGTCGCGATCCATACTACGTGCAATAAAACTTGCATCTGCACCCAATGCCAAAGCAGCAGGATTAAAAGGATGATCAATGCTACCCATTGGCGTACTCTTAGTAATCTAATTCATTTCAGAAGTTGGAGAGTACTGCCCTTTGGTTAAACCATAGATCTGATTATTGAATACTAAAAAATTGACATCAAAATTTCTTCTCAACATATGGATGGTATGGTTACCACCAATACTCAACGCATCACCATCACCCGCAACAATCCAAACGCTCAATTCAGGACGAGAAGCTTTTAATCCACTCGCAATCGCTGTTGCACGACCATGAATAGAGTGCATCCCAAAGGTATTCATATAATAAGGGAAGCGACTACTACAACCAATACCACTAATGATCACGATATTTTCTTTCGGCACACCAATCGTAGGCATCACTTTTTGCACCTGCGCCAAAATAGAATAGTCACCACAGCCAGGGCACCAACGCACTTCTTGGTCCGTAGCAAAATCTTTAGCTGTTAGAGGGGCTGCTTGAGGAAGTATTGTTTCAGTAGACATAATCAAATATTAGGATGCAAAATTACTAAAAATAGCTCGTTTTGTATTTTAAAAGGGGCTTATTTCACCTTTCTCCCCTTCCAAGAGTAAGTTTTAAGCTGTCCAAATAGGCCGGCAGCGATATTATACAGAATATGGATAGGCTGATAGAAAACAAAATAACGCAGTTCGGGCTTGAGCTTAAAGAAAGTAGCCACAGGATCCAAGAAAAATAATTCAAAAAAAGTTTTAAAAGCTAGTGCAATGATCAGTGTGCTCCAGCTACCCATTAAGGCCAATAATATAAAGCTCAAATTAAAAAGATACACCAATGTTAACACCAAAGTAATAGAACGATCATCATAGTACCTTGCTTTACTTGCCCAACGAATTCTTTGCATGATAAAACCTTTCCAAGTATCCATCGCAGCAGTCAACACAATCGCATCTGGATGAAATAAATAGCCCACCGGCTTGTGTAAAGTCTGTTTCATTTTATGCATTAAAAACATATCATCCCCACTCGCAATATGGTCTACCCCTTGATATCCGCCCACTGCAATAAAAGCAGCTTTTTCAAAACCTAAATTGGCACCATTGCTCATAGAGTGTTTGCCAGCGCCCACTGCAGCGGCCGTGATCCCTTGCAAGGCTAAAAAATCCAAAACCTGAAATTGATTTAAAATACCCGCAGTTTTAATGAACATCACAGGCGCTGCTACAAAAGCAGGTTGATGTTCTTGGATATAGGCATTGTATAATAACAACCATCTAGGAGGAACGATGCAGTCCGCATCTGTAGTAACAATCCAATCTCCCTTTGCCACCGACACAGCAATTTCAATGGCTTTCTTTTTATACGCTAAAGTTGCTCCTTCCTTACAATGATCTTCTAATTTTAATAAACGCACTTGAGGATATTGTGCATGCAATGCGTCAACAATAAACGCTGTATCGTCTTCAGAAAAATCATCAATCACAATAATTTCAAATGCATCGGAAGGATAATCCTGTGCTAAAATACTATCCACACAGTCTTTGATATTGGCCGCTTCGTTACGGGCAGGAATGATGACTGTAAATTGAGTAAGCCCTTGTTGAGAGCTAAATGCTCCTGACTTTTCCAATTGCTCCAATGCATTTGATTGAAAAACACGCATTTTACCAAACCAAAAACGGTAAGCCAATAAGAGTAAGGCATAGGAACAAGTTAAAATGGCAACGATCCAGTCTAGTAGATACAACATGCCACAAAGTTAAAGTGTAATTATTTGGTAGAATCCTTAAAATCGTTGTACTTTTGAATTAGTTGCATAACTAACTATATGCCAAACAACCAATTTAAACGAGGAGAACTATATAGCGTCATCAATGGCATGGCGACGACTGCTGTTGCCAGAAGGCTGCAGAAGAACTTTCGCAATGCAGGATTAGAAATCACCATTGAACAATGGTCGGTATTGTATCATTTGTGGAAGGAGGATGGTTTAAGTCAACAAGAATTAGGCAACCGTACATTCAGAGATAAAGCGAGCATCACGAGACTGATAGACAATATCGAAAAGTTAGGATTGGTAGAAAGAATCGCATCCAAAGAAGATCGCCGAGTGAATTTGGTGTATTTAACAGATGCCGCGAAACCCTTACAGGAAGCGACTTACGAGCTAGCCAATCAAACAATGAACGAAGCATTACAAGGCATCAGCAAAGAGGAAATAGAGATAGTGAAAAATGTTTTTCAACGTGTATACGAGAATAGTAAATAATTAAATTATATTTTATGGCAACGACAATCCAAGGTGGAGAGTGGATCATTAAAGAAGTAAAAGCCGAAGACGTTTTCATTCCCGAAGAGTTCAACGAAGAGCAGATCATGGTGCGTGACATGTGTAGCCAATTTTTGGATACAGAAGTGTTACCAGTGGCGGACAGAATGGATAAACTGGAGCCAGGTTTAATGCCGGGTTTACTGGAAAAAGCAGGTGAGCAGGGCTTATTAGGCGTTTCTGTGCCAGAACAATACGGTGGCATGGGTAAGGATTTTATCACCTCCACGCTAGTAGCTGAGTATTTGGGTGGAGGTTATTCATTCTCTGTAGCCAACGCTGCACACACAGGTATTGGCACCCTACCTATATTGTATTTTGGTACCGAGGCACAAAGAGCAAAATATGTACCTAAGTTAGCGAGTGGGGAATTTAAAGGCTCTTATGGATTAACAGAACCGAATAGCGGATCAGACGCATTGAGTGCAAAGACCACAGCAAAATTATCTGCCGATGGGAAACACTATATTTTAAATGGACAAAAATGTTGGATCACCAATGGTGGATTTGCAGACGTCTACACTGTGTTTGCAAAAATTGATGGAGAGCAGTTCACTGCATTCATTGTAGAGCGTGGCATGGAAGGATTCACATTAGGACCAGAAGAACATAAGATGGGTATCAAGGGATCTTCTACAGTGCAATTGTATTTTCAAGATTGTAAAGTACCTGTAGAAAATGTATTAGGCGAAATTGGAAGAGGCCATATCATTGCTTTTAATATCTTAAATATTGGAAGATTAAAATTAGGCGCAGCAACCATTGGTGGCGCAAGAAGAGCTTTAACGACTACGATTAAGTACGCAAAGACAAGAGAACAATTTAAACTACCGATTGTTAAATTTGGTGCAATCAGACATAAGTTAGCAGAGATGGCCATTCGTTTATGGGTAGGAGAATCTGCTTTGTATAGAGTAGCAAAAAATATCGACGAAAAAGAACACGAACTATTGGCTGCAGGAAAAGATTTATCTGCCGCATTATTAGGTGGCGCCGAAGAATACGCAATTGAATGTGCGATCTTAAAAGTGTTTGGATCAGAAGTTTTAGACTTTGTGGTAGATGAAGGAGTGCAAGTACATGGCGGTAATGGATTTAGCGACGAGTATGAAATTTCAAAAGCATATAGAGACAGCAGGATCAATAGAATCTACGAAGGCACCAATGAAATCAACCGTTTGCTGACAGTGGACATGGTTTTAAAAAGAGCCATGAAAGGACAGTTAGATTTAATGGGACCAGCCATGGGCGTGCAAAAAGAATTGATGAGCATTCCAGATTTTGGAAGCGAAGACGAAGCGCCATTTGCAAAAGAGAAAAAGGCCATTGCGAATTTCAAAAAATGTATTTTAATGGTGGCAGGTGCAGCGGTACAAAAATTGATGATGACCTTAAGTAAGGAGCAAGAGATTTTAATGAATATCGCAGATATGTCTATCCTTACGTACCATGCTGAATCTGCTTTATTAAGATTAGAAAAATTAAGCAAGACAAAATCTGAGGCAGAGTTGGCTGTACAAACAGCCATCGTAAAAACATATATCTACGATGCAGCAGACGCTATTAACAAAGCAGGAAAAGATGCATTGAATAGTTTTGCAGAAGGAGATGAATTACGCATGATGCATATTGGCTTAAAGCGTTTTACTAAAGTAGATCCGTTTAATGCCAAGGAAGCAAGAAGAACCATCTGCGCGCAATTGGTAGCAGACGACGCATATAAATTATAAGTAAGTAATTGATTAGGTTTTGAATTGAAAAGAAAGTGCCGCTCCAATAGAGCGGCCTTTTTTTATACAATCCTTTCAGGGTAAAATTAGATTTGTCTAAACAATCCTCACGTTTCTAGAAAAACTTTCTTCCAAAGAAATGAAAGTCTCGGTACGTTCAATCCCTTTTATTTTTTGCAATTCGTCGTGCAGTACATAACGCAGTTGTTGAATGTCTTTGCACACAATTTCAGCGAACATACTATAGTTCCCTGTGGTATAATTTAAACGCACAATTTGAGGGATATTTTTTAATGCAAGTGCGACAGAATCATACATCGAGCTCTTCTCTAAGTAGACTCCAATAAAAGCAATCACGTCGTAGCCCAATACTTTTAAATCCACAGCCAATCTTTTACCTTGTACAATACCCAAATCTTCCAATTTCTTAATCCTTACGTGAATGGTACCGCCCGACACAAAGAGTTGCTTGCCTAAATCGGCATAAGATATCTCTGCATCCAGCATCATTGTTTGAATAATTTGCAAATCAAGCTTGTCTAGGCTTTTGACTACATTCAATTTAGCGTTGTTTTTTGCGTCCATTTCTATGATTTTATAAATATAATTGCAATTTATTAGATATTTTCTACATTTTAAAATATTTACTTAAAATATTTGCAACATAAAAGGCAATACCTTAGTTTTGATTTATCAAATAAGGGGAAAGATTGGAAATCAATTGAAAATGTCCCTTAAATGAAAGTTCTTAATACTGTGGGGTGATGAAATTTTTGGCAGACATGCCTCCTTGTCTCGGAGGTGGGGATCACGGGATAAACGTAACATAGAGCCGTCTAGCAATAGGCGACCAGGGTCGACCA
>JACCDI010085763.1_pt1 | contig 11369 bp, 9 predicted proteins | sample 7442791 | NCBI WGS metagenome assembly JACCDI01 (sample SAMN15323434, study PRJNA562643) | freshwater metagenome | isolation source: river surface water | place: USA:Blue River Watershed | collected 2017-08-15
ACTTTGGACGCAAAAGTGGCTTGGGGCAAGTCAGCCAAGGCGGCCAACATTTGACCCGTTTGGTTGCAATCATCGTCAATGGCTTGCTTGCCCAAAATGATCAAACCTGGTTGCTCTTTGTCGACCAATGCTTTGAGCAATTTGGCCACTGCCAAGGGTTGCAATTCCAGGTCGGCAGGTGTCTCGACCAAAATGCCGCGATCAGCACCAATGGCCATGGCGGTGCGCAGTGTTTCTTGGCACTGTGTCACGCCACAAGAAACGGCGATCACTTCCGTGGCAATGCCCTTCTCTTTCAAGCGCACAGCTTCTTCAACTGCAATTTCGTCAAAGGGGTTCATGCTCATTTTGACGTTGGCGATGTCTACGCCCGTGCCGTCTGATTTGACGCGCACTTTCACGTTGTAGTCGACAACCCGCTTAACGGGAACAAGAATTTTCATGATGATTCAAACTTAATTGGTAAACGCAGCAATGCCCGTAATGGCGCGGCCCAAAATCAGGGCGTGTACATCGTGCGTGCCTTCGTAGGTGTTAACCACTTCCAAATTGACCAAATGCCTTGCTACGCCAAATTCGGCGCTGATGCCATTGCCACCCAACATGTCGCGTGCCATGCGCGCTACATCCAGTGCTTTGCCGCAGCTGTTGCGCTTCAAAATTGAAGTGACTTCGACGGGTGCGTTGCCGGCATCTTTCATGCGGCCCAATGCCAAGCAGCCCTGCAAGCCCAGGCTGATCTCCGTCAACATGTCGGCCAGTTTCTTTTGAATCAATTGATTGGCAGCCAAAGGACGGCCAAATTGATTGCGGTCCATCACATATTGACGTGCCCGGGTATAGCAATCTTCAGCAGCGCCCAATGCACCCCAAGCAATACCGTAGCGTGCACTGTTGAGGCAAGTGAAAGGACCCTTCAAGCCACGCACTTCAGGGAAGGCATTTTCTTCTGGGCAGAACACTTCTTCCATCACAATTTCGCCGGTAATGGAGGCGCGCAGTCCCACCTTAGCATGGACCGCAGGGGCTGATAAGCCCTTCCAACCCTTTTCCAAAATGAAGCCTCTAATTTGACCTTCATCGTCTTTGGCCCAGACCACAAACACATCGGCAATGGGGCTGTTGGTAATCCACATTTTGTTGCCCGTGATGCTATAGCCACCCGGCACCTTGCGAGCGCGGGTGATCATGCTGCCGGGATCTGATCCGTGATTAGGCTCAGTCAAGCCAAAGCAGCCAACCCATTGGCCTGTTACCAACTTAGGAAGGTATTTTTGCTTTTGCGCTTCTGTTCCAAACTCTTCAATCGGCACCATGACCAAGGAAGACTGAACGCTCATCATGGAGCGGTAGCCTGAATCGACCCGTTCGACTTCTCGCGCAACCAGGCCATAACAGACGTAATTCAAGCCCGCACCGCCATACGCTTCAGAAATGGTGGGGCCTAAAAGTCCCAGTTCGCCCATTTCTGTAAAGATGGAACGATCAGTTGTTTCCTCTAGAAAGGCATCTAAAACGCGAGGGGCTAGGCGCTCTTGGCAATAGGCATGGGCAGCATCGCGCACTTGACGCTCTTCGTCGGTTAGTTGTCCGTCAAGGTTAAAGGGGTCGGACCATGAAAAACTTGCTTTTGAGTTAGACATATTGATTCAGGAAAAGTGAAAAGAAATCAAGCCGTGCGAAGCAGCTCGCGCCCAATGATGATTTGTTGAATTTGAGTGGTGCCTTCATACAGGCGCAGCAAACGAGCGTCTCTGTAAAAACGCTCAACAGGATATTCGTTGATGTACCCTGCCCCGCCATGAATCTGGACGCCGCGATCTGCGACGCGGCCCACCATCTCTGTGGCAAACAATTTGGCGCAAGACACCTGCATTGAAATTTCGGGATTGGACAAATGGGCAGGCTTTTGGTCAAAGCGGTGTGCCACTTCTTTGACCAAAGACCAAGCTGCCAAAAGCTCAGCTTGGCTATCGGCCAGCATGGCTTGAATCAACTGAAACTCGCCCAGCGCTTTGCCAAATTGCTTTCTGTCGCGGGCATAAGTTCTGGCTTCGTCCAAGATGCGCGAAGCTAAACCACACGATACGGCAGAAATGTTGAGGCGCCCACGGTCAAGCACCTTCATGGCCGTTTTGAAACCCTGTCCTGCGACACCACCAATGATGTTGGCAGCAGGAACTCTGACGTTTTCCAAAATGACATCGCAAGTTTGCGTGCCGCGCTGTCCCATCTTTTTGTCCTTCTTGCCCAATCGAATGCCAGGCAAGTTGGAAGGGACGATGAATGCAGACACACCGCTTGCGCCAGGGCCACCCGTGCGCGCCATCAGCGTGAATGCGCCAGCGCGAGGTGCATTGGTTATATAGCGTTTGGTGCCATTGAGCACGTAGTGATCGCCATCTAATTCTGCTTTGGTCTTGAGTGATGCGGCGTCGGAGCCTACGTCGGGCTCTGTCAAAGCAAAGGACATGACCAACTCGCCGCTGGCTACTTTGGGCAGGTACTCTGCCTTTTGAGCAGGCGTGCCGTCCATCAAGATGCCTTGAGAGCCAATGCCAATGTTGGTGCCAAACACTGAGCGAAATGCGGGCGCCGTGCGACCTAATTCGTAATTCACCAAAATCTCTTGGCTGACAGACAAACCGATACCCCCAAACTCTTCAGGCACCGTCAAGCCAAACAAGCCCATGTCTTTCATGTCTTGAACAATGTCAAGGGGGACTTCGTCGTGCTCTTCAAGGTAATTCTCTGCAGGAATCAAACGCTCCAAAATGAAGCGCTGAACGGTAGCGCGCAAAAGCTCAAAGGATTCAGTGTCAAGTGCCATATTTAACTGTGGTGAAAATCAGGTTTTCTTTTTTCTAGGAATGCACGCATACCTTCATGTGCATCTGCACTGGCAAAACGAGCGTGAAGTTCACGGCGTTCAAACAGAATGCCCTCACTCAAACTTGACTCATGCGCTCTGTTCAAAGATTCTTTAATGGCCATCAGCGCCGGCAGTGAATAGCCAGCAATCTGCGCCGCTAACTTCAATGTTGTGTCTGTTAAGTGAGCGTCTGGAACCACGCGCGAAACTAAACCGTAGCGATCTGCTTCTTCTGCGCTCAGCATTCGCGCAGAAAGACACATGTCCATGGCCTTGGCTTTGCCTATGGCACGCGGCAAGCGTTGCGTGCCGCCTGCGCCTGGCAACATGGCCAATTTGATTTCGGGTAGTGCAAATTTGGCCGATTCTGCTGCCACGATGATGTCGCACGCCAAGGCCAATTCGCAGCCGCCACCCATGGCAAATCCGGAAACAGCTGCAATGACTGGCTTTCGAACTTGCCGGATTGTCTCCCAATTGCGCGTGATAAAGCCGCTTTGGTAAACGTCCATATAAGACCAATCGGCCATGACTGCAATGTCAGCGCCGGCAGCAAAAGCTTTTTCACTTCCAGCAATGACAATTGCGCCTATTTTGTTGTCAAGGTCAAAGTTCAATAACTCTCGTCCCAATGCATCCATCAACTCATCGTTCAATGCATTGAGCTGAGCTGGCCGGTTAAGGGTAATAACCCCAACTCGGCCTTCGCGCGTTACTTTAATTGGCTCTTCCAACATATTTCAAATCAATTTAATCAACTGTGATTTTTTGATCACGGATCAATGCTGACAAAACTTTACCTTCTGTGGCCAAGAGATTCTTAAATTCTGCTGTGTCCAACGCTACGTTCTCTCCACCTAAGTCGGCATATCGTGCTTTCAAAGTAGGTGATGCCAAAGCCTTGGCAACTTCACGATTCAGGCGAGTGATGATTTCTGCTGGTGTGCCATTAGGAGCCCACATACCAAACCAAATATCTAAACTTGCACCTTTGAAACCTTGTTCTGAAATAGTGGGAACATCTGGAAAGAATGGTGAACGTTTATCGCTCAATACGCCCATCAATTTAACTTTTCCAGAGCGAATATGAGGAAACGCAATGCCTGGATCGCAGACCATGTCTGCTTGGCCAGCCAATACGTCTTGCAATGCAGGTGCAGCGCCTTTGTAGGGCACATGCAAAATATCAGTATTCGTTGCTTGTTTGAACAATTCACAAGCCAAGTGCGGTGGCGTACCAGCGCCTGCAGAGGCGTAAGCCAACTTACCACCTTTGGCTTGTGCAACTAATTCTTTAACGTCCTTGGCAGCAGTCTGTGGTTTGGTAACTAAGTACATCTGTGACTTACCAACACCTGCAACGGGCGTCAAATCTCTCGACGGCAAAATATTAGATTTGAGAATGTGCGGATTGACGGTTTCAACTGAAGTTGGTGAAATAAAGAGGGTATAACCATCTGGCGTGGCACGAATAACTTCTGACGCTGCAATGTTACCGCTTGCCCCAGGCTTGTTGTCAATCACAACTGACTGGCCTAGGCTCTCAGTTAAACCTTGAGCTACCAGCCTTGCCATCACATCAGTTGTACCGCCAGGGGCAAATCCAATCACGATGCGAATAGGTTTACTTGGCCATGACTGTGCAAACGAACTGGCGCAAGCAACGACGCCAAGAATTGATATCGCTGCAACCGATAGGGTGCGACGAATTTGGAATTGTGTAGATTGTTTCACGTTAAGTCTCCAGATAATGTTGTTAAAGATCTATGCGCGGTAAATTCTTCAAGCCGCACCGTCGCGCAACTCCTCGCGCAGCTTGAATTTTTGAATCTTTCCAGAAGGCGTAGAGGGCATACTTTGACGAACCTCTAATTTTTCGGGGATGTACTGAAGGGCAACTTTTTGACCTTTCAGGTAGGCAACCATGGTGGGCATGTCAAAGCTTTCACCTGGCTTTGTGACAACCACAGCGCATGCTCGCTCGCCCAATCGCTCATCTGGGTAAGCAACAATTGCGGCCATCGCCACTGCAGGGTGGCGATAAAGCAAGGATTCAATCTCCACAACGGGGATGTTCTCTCCACCGCGAATAATGACGTCTTTGCTTCGACCTGTGATGCGCACATAGCCTTGTTCGTCAATGCGCGCCAGGTCGCCTGTATCAAACCAGCCATCGGCATCAGTTCCATTCAAATGAGGACGCTTGAGGTAGCCACCGAAGTTGGAACAGGCTCTTAAAAATAATTTCCCAGGGGTTCCAACGGGTAATGCGGGTTCAGAAGCATTCGATTCCACCACTTTCAGCTCAACACCAGGCAAAGGCACGCCATCGGTAGTGAATGCACGCTCGTCGGGATCGTCAATTTTGATGAGTGTCACTGCGCCGTTTTCACTCATGCCCCATGCTGAAACGATCTTGGTCTTCAAAGCTTCCCTTGCTTGCTCAACCAACGGCCCCGGAATGGGCGCACCCGCACACAAGAATGTTTTGAGTGTGGGCACTGAGGTCTTTTTCTCAATGACGGTTCGAGTCAAGTCAGTGAGAAACGGCGTTGAAGCCATCGTGAAACTGGCTTTTTCAAGTTGAATAATTTCGACGGCTTTGTTGGGCTCCCAGATGTCCTGCAAGACTGCACTGGCCTTGAGCATGATGGGCATCATGAGTCCATACATAAAGCCTGTTTGGTGTGCCATGGGTGAGGCCATCAAGACGACATCTTCTGCGTCCAACTGCAAGCGATGCGCATACGGAATGATGTTTGCCATCACTGTGTTTGCACTGTGCATGACACCCTTAGGTTCACCTGTTGTGCCTGAGGTATAGATCAATTGCGTTATGTCATCAGGGCTAGGTCGATTAGCGCCCAAAATGTCTTTTGCATCAGCTTCTTTTTCCCATGCGGGGCCGCTCAACAAAGCTTCAAAGCTGTTGGCTTCCTTGCCGTCGACCACAACGACATGTTTCAAGTCGGGAAGGTTCGGCTGAATGCCCTTGATCATGGCCTCAAAGTCAAAACCTCGGAAACTTTTTGGCGCAATGATGACCTTCGCTTCACCATGCTTTAACATGAAATTCAATTCACGTTCGCGGAAGATATGCATGAGCGGGTTGATGACAGCACCAATGCGCGAGCAAGCCAAATAGGTGACGGTGAAATGCCACCAGTTGGGCAGTTGACACGCCACAACATCATTTTTTTGAACACCCAGTCTAGCCAATCCCACGGCCACGCGATCCACCATTTGCCCGAGTTCACGGTATGAGAATCGGCGCAAATCGCCAGCTTCTAAGCGATAGGCCGTCAGGGCCAATTTGTCGGGACAGGCATCCAAACACGCTTCCAAATCGTCGTTGATAGTGCGGTCATGCCAAAGACCTTGTTCAATCATTTGGGCACGTCGTTTGGGAAGTAATACAGCATCGAACTCCATGGTTGTCTCCTTTGGATTTGATTTTTTGCAATGACTTTTTATGCGGGTACGTTTTTCCGACCAGCGCGCGTTCGTGCAATGATGGTTTTCATAATTTGGGCTGTACCGTCGCCAATCTGAAAGCCCAAGACATCTCGCAATCGTTGCTCCATCAAGCCTCGGTCATAACCGCCGTGACCAAAACATAAGAGGCACTGATGGATCACGTCATATGCCAGTTTGGGTCCCCACCACTTGGCCATACCCGCCTCGGCGGAATGAGGAAGCCCTTCGTCTTTGAGCCATAGTCCTTGCAAGCACACCAAACGAGCACCTTCAACTTCAGTGTCATACTGAGCCAATGGATGCGTCACGCCTTGGAAAGCCGACAGAGGTTGACCAAATGCCTGACGCTGTGTGATGTACTCCCAAGTTTCATCGAGTGCTACACGCGCAACAGCCAGACATTGCAAACCAATCAAAGAGCGCGAATAGTCAAAACCATGCATGACCTGCACAAAGCCTTTGTTTTCATCACCCAGACGATGACTTACAGGGATGCGGACGTTCTCGAAAAAAATCGAGCCACGACCAATGGCTCGCTGACCATGGCAGTCAAAACGATTGGTCGTGATGCCTGGTGTGTTCATGGGCACCAGCAAAGCAGTAACCCCGTGTGCGCCCGACTCAGGCGTGCCAGTTCGGCCAAAGACCACCGTGATGTCGGCTTGATCAGCAGCTGAGATGGAGGTTTTTTCGCCATTGATGACATAAAAATCACCATCGCGCTCAATCTTCAAGCGCAAATTGGCGGCATCTGAGCCACCACGGGGCTCGGTCAATGCAATGGCACAGATCGCCTTACCTGCCGTGATCTTCTTTAACCATGGACCCACAATGTCAGCGTTCCCGTATTTGGCAAGAATATGGCTGTTCAATGACGCCAACAGGTTGAGATAAGAAAAGCTCAAGTCAGCTCGCGCAATTTCTTCGTGGATCACACCGGCCGCCAAACAACCCATGCCCAAACCACCATAGGCCTCAGGCAACTCGGGACAAATGAAACCCAAATCACCCATCTCTTTGAGTAAAGTTCGGTCTAAATCACGCGTTTTATCGCGCTCCAGAAATCCGGGCTTGACCCTTTCATCAGCAAAGCGACGAACCGTTTCGGCCAACGCTTGCAGATCGTCATCAATGTAGGGATTCGGGTTCATGGCATGCCTCCGTTTTGACTTTATTTGGCGTACTTGCGGAAATCGGGTTTGCGCTTTTCTTTCAGTGCGTTCACACCTTCGCGCGATTCTTCTGTGTCGTAGTAAAGCTTGAGTGCGTACATGCCCATGCCGGCAATACCGCTTTGATGTGCGGTATCCATGTTGAAGCTTCGCTTGGCAATGGCGATGGCTGTTGGGCTGCGCTCGCAAATGGTTTCGCCCCACTCTTGCACCGTGGCGTCGAGCTGATCGTGCGGTACGCAAATGTTGGCCAAGCCCATGTCCACAGCCTCTTGGCCTGAATAGCGTTTGTTCAAATACCAAATTTCGCGGGCTTTTTTCTCACCCACAACACGGGCCAAGAATGCGGTGCCATAGCCTGGGTCAACAGAACCCATCTTCGGACCCACTTGGCCAAAGATGGCCTTGTCTGAGCAAATGGTGAGGTCGCAAATGGTGCAAAGCACGTTGCCGCCACCAATTGCAAAACCTTGAACACGCGCAATCACAGGCTTGGGCACATCGCGAATGGCGGTGTGTAACTCTTCCATAGGCAGACCAATGGTGCCGCGGCCGTCGTAGTTGCCGTCGTGGGCAGACTGATCGCCGCCCGTGCAAAATGCGCGATCGCCAGCACCTGCCAACACAATGGCGCCCACGCTGCGGTCGTAGCCAGCCTTGTTCAAGGCTTTGATGATTTCATCGCAAGTGGTGCCGCGAAATGCGTTCATTTTGTCGGCACGGTTGATCGTGATCCAAGCCACGCCATTGCGGTTTTCGTAAATGATGTCTTCAAATTGCATGTGTTTCTCCAAAATTGAATTGACTGATTAGCCGTGCATCGTGAGTCCACCGGACACACTCAACACTTGACCCGTAATGAAAGAAGCGTCGTCACTGCTCAAAAATACGATGGCGCCTGCCAAGTCATCGGGGTTACCCAAACGGCCCAGCGGAATGGCTTTCTTAAAAGCTTCCATCAGTTTTTCTGGGTTACTTGCACCTTCGGCAAAGCCTGCTAGGAGTGCGGTGTCTGTGGGGCCGGGGCAAACCACATTGACTGTGATGTTGTGACGTGCATGCTCACGCGCCAAGGTTTTGGACAATGCCACCAAGCCACCTTTGCAAGCTGCGTAGACAGCTTCACCCGAAGAACCGCCACGCGCTGCATCTGAAGCAATGTTGACGATGCGACCAGCGCCTCTGGCAGTCATGCTAGGCAATACAGCGTGGTGCATGTGCAAAGCGCCAGTTAGGTTGATGGCGATCAGCTTGTCCCACTCTGCGGGAACAGTTTTGGTAAAGGGCTTGAAAATGTCCCAACCCGCGTTGTTCACCAAAACATCGATAGGACCCAACTGCGCCTCGGCTGCAGCCACTGCTGCGTCCACTTGCGCGCGGTCTGTGATGTTGCAGTTGAAAGCGGCGGCCTTGCCGCCTGCCGACTTAATCTCGTCTGCCACTTTTTGGGCAGCTTCTAAGTTCATGTCAAAGACGGCCACATTGGCACCTTCAGCAGCAAAGCGTCGGCACGTAGCCCCACCAATGCCACCTGCTCCGCCCGTGACGATGACTGTTTTATTTTCAAATTTCTTCATTTTGACTCTCCGATGAATGCTGATGTTGGTATGCTTTACGTCAACATCATGCAATTGATAAGGGTGCATATATGTCAATGTATTGCTATATTATGCAGCATCCTGAAATTGCAATGCAAGCATTTTTTTAAATAATTTATCAATGGTAAACCCTATGATTAACAGAGATTTAACTCGACTAGAAATTGCCAATAGGTTGTTCTTTCGCCTTTACCAATGTGCCAATATGTTGCATAAAACTGGCACTAGGGCAGTCGAGAAAGAAGGGCTAACCACGCAGCAATGGGCGGTATTGGGTGCCTTGTCTCGCAAAGAAGCAGAAGGCGGAATGAACGTGGGCGACTTGGCCAACTACTTGAAGGTCAGCCGTCAAAATCTGTCCGGCCTCATTGGGCGTATGGAACGGGATGGCCACATTGAATTGGCCGCAGACACACAAGACCGCCGCGCGAAGCGAGTCAGCATGACCGAGAACGGCAGGCACGTATGGGAAAAAGAAGCGCAACCGAAAATTCGCGCATATTACGAATCAGCACTGGTTGACTTTTCAACTGGCGATTTGACGCACACGCTTCACTACTTGCTGAAGTTGCTAGACAACATGGAAAAGATCGATAAAGCGGCTGGCGTCACTGAAGTTTAAAAAGTAATCAGGCAAAAAACCTAAGCATTTCTCAACGACTTATTTATTTGGTAGGCCTACCCAAGACTTTACTGCCCTAAAGTTACCCTGAACTTTTGAATCCAAGCTTTAGTACTCTCTCGACTTTGGGTGCGAGGGTCTATTGCATCTGCCTGCTCAACTGCCCAAGCTGCCCAGTGATCTAATTCTCTAGCGTCGCCCTGGGCAATAGCTTTATCTTTGACAGCATTGATCAAATTTCGAATTTGATCTGCGTACTGCATCCGCTCAATTGCTTGTCTTAGTAACTTGGTTCGAGTTTCAATTAATTGCACCTCTGCCTGTTCTCTCAATTCAACCAACTTTTCAGCTCTGCGCTGTTTCATTTCAATGGCTTCGTTGCGTGCTCTAAGGTTGTAGGAGTACTCGAAAAACACAGACCGCCTGTACCCCTCCTCCCTCTTCACCAGCAAATCTAGAACTACAGTCTTCACCGATTCAGCTGAGAGTTCTTCAAACTCGTAATAGTTCTTACCTCGCGTGACCTCTTCATCATCTTCTGTCCAAGCAAAACAATAAGTCGTGCGCTTGGTGGTTTTAAAGCGTCGCATTTCTGCAGCGCTTGGGCTGTAGTGCTTGAGAAACACATTGAACTTTTTGGGCTGGTCAAAAACGCGGGCACTAAACACCAAGTATTTACGCCCCCTGACTGATGGCTCAAAGCCCAGCACTTGAAAGCAACTGACAAACACATTGAAGAGTCTGAGTTGCTGGCGCCCTTGAAGCGTTCGAAACTGTGGGTTGGGTGCCCAGCGATCTTTTTTGTGAGCTTCTTTAAGTTGCAGATCTGCTTCATTAATTGTTCGTATGAGTGGATTCATCACTTTGAATGCTTCCATGTTTGGAAGTACTGGCATCACTCTGACCATGCGTTCTCGAAACTCGAGCAGCGTCTCCGTGAAAGGTGAAGGTGGCTCGCGCACAGGATCGTTTAAATCATCAGGGTCAAACTTATCTGTGCGTAATGACTCACGCAATTTGTAGTCATCCAGCACCCACTGATTGAAATCATTCTTCTTTTGAAACAAGTCGGGTAGCTTGGGTCTGACATAGACCACCCGCTTTTTGTCTGAACCAAGATTAGCCCAATAGCCTCTTGGAGGCTTAGGCACCAATTGCTCTTTGCACATCTTGCCAAGCATCACATCTGAGATACCCAATTCCTTGGCCACGTGCGTCATGGGCTTGGACCAAACCAATTCGTACAGCGCTTCACGGCTGATGTTCTTTGTCATTGGAAACTTTCTTAAACAAACACAAAATCCGTTTAAGAAATATTTTCCTCATACAGAACAACAACTTATAGGAGTCGAACCAAGAGTGTTGAAGTAGTGTGGAAGAAACAGGGAAATTTGCTTGGTTTTTAAACAAATTTAGGCGGTTTTTTTCTGCCGAAAACACTTGAGATTTGTTCTGTGCTAATTGCATAGAAAATTAGCAGTTTCGCTCGAGAAAACTGCTTTTAAATGCGTGTATCTGCAGCTAAAAGACATGAAAAAAGCGACTCGAATAAGTCGCTTTTTAAGTGGTGGGCCCACCAGGACTTGAACCTGGGACCAAAGGATTATGAGTCCTCTGCTCTAACCAAC
>JACCDI011655060.1_pt1 | contig 11367 bp, 8 predicted proteins | sample 7442791 | NCBI WGS metagenome assembly JACCDI01 (sample SAMN15323434, study PRJNA562643) | freshwater metagenome | isolation source: river surface water | place: USA:Blue River Watershed | collected 2017-08-15
AAGGTCAAAATGATTTGAATTTCCAGGTTTTCCAAAAATTTGAAATGAGTAATATTCTCATGAAGAGGAGAAAGTGAACGTACTTCAGTTAGGACTGTTCAATCTGTCTCTTTGGCCATGATAAAGCTAACTATTTGTCCTAACTCAAGTTATGGTCTATTGGATAGTAGCACGAAATTGGTGCAGTACTAGGTGTCCAAGCACAGATGTAAGTCTCAGGGTACATGAGCTTGGTGGCTCATGTGTCATGTATTACTGCAAGTGTGGGCAACAAAGTACAATCACTGTACCCATGGGCATTAGTTCCAACAGGGGTGTTCCAATCGCTGCTAGAGACATCTTATGTTCTATGGTGGGAATGTTAGAAACAGATTACTTTTCTGTTCAAGTTGTCACAAGCTTGTAGGCACAAAAAATGAACTAATTTTGGTATAAATTCCTCAATACAATGATTTTAAAAAATTTTGACATAGAATTGGCACTATTCAAATTACAACAAATTTTATAGAGCTTATTGTAGGATTTGGTTGATGATTCATGAAACATAATTTCTAACTATTTGGAATATTGTCCTCTTAAGAAGAATAAAACTTGTTTTAGGCCAATCATTCTTCTAAAATAAGCTTTTCTTAACCACCACCTCACTGTTTCTCTTTCAAATGTAATGATAGTAGGAAGACAGTGGTTTGTTAAATGATAAAAGGAAATTTCTTTCAGTTGCAGATTAATAAAAGTATCAGTGATAAACTACCACAGATACTACTGGTTTAGATAACTATAATTTCTACAATTATGTGATAATTGGGTACAAATCAATAGGTCTAATGCGTTGAAATTCTTTTTGTCTTCAAGCCATATACAATGTACATATAGCCAATTGAATGTCACTGATGTGACTGATTACATCATGTTATAATTGGCAATAGTCAACTATCACAGCTATGATTGGTGATTGTTCAATCAGTCCTGTTTGCTTGAAAATTTCTATTTTTGCCAATCCATCATCCTGTTAAAGTTTTGACATTGAGAGCATCCTAGAAATATTTTTAGTAGCTAGTGATTGGTAGAACTGCTTTGGGTTGGTGAGACTTTGATTACCCACAAAGTTTCAGAGAATACATCCAAACATTTTTCTCCAATTAGGCTCATAAGGAGAAAATGGTAATGATTTTTATGTGGAGAAAAGTCCCAATCATGCTAAAAACAGATAAACATATTATGCAGAAGCAAAGACCCCTAATACTAAATAATCATGAAAATACACAGGATATATTAGTTTATTGGAAAAATGACACAACTGTTTGAATTTTTACTAAAAATGTTGAGTATTGCTGTTGTAGAAATTACCAAATTTCCATGATATTTGTGATACTGTTGAAATGGAATTTCATCATAAAATGGGCAGTGGAAGACACAGGTTGCAGAAAAGAATTGGAGCTTGTTTAGTTGAAATCATTAGTTGTCAGGGGCTTAAAAGGTGTGATATGGTGTCCCAACCTTTCCAGGCCAAATCAAAGACCTTAAAGGGAAATTCAAATTCATTATTTTAATGGGTTTCAATTTATTTGAGCCATGGATATGAATTTTAATTGATTCCAATGTAGAATTCTTGCAAAATCATTTTTCCTTTGATTTAAAGATTTTTTGAATCCTATTTTTATCTGCTCAAATGTTGTAGCCTTACCCATATCATTCTGAAAAACATCATTTAAGAGGTTTGTACCAACTGGAACATATATTTTCCCCTTCTGATGTACAGTTTACTCCATGAATGTTGTGGTAACATATCCCAAACCTGTTCTTTTGTCCATTTTGGCAATGTAGACAAAACAACTCTTTATTGGGACAGATTTTTACATGACTTGCTATCTGGTCAACATTTTGATTCAATACTTGATTCTGGAAGAAAGGTTCAATCCATTTCCCTGAATATTACCATATAATTTGAAAATTGATTTTTATATGTTTTGGTTCTGTTTATAAAATATCTGAACAGATACAAATGAAAATTGAATATATGATCATTTTCATTTGAAAGTTTTGTAATTTGCATCTGCAAGCTAATGGGTTGAACATGATGGAAATTAGCATTATGAAATTTTGCGACTCTTAAATTTTGTCTTCAAAAAGATCACATTTAAAGTGATTGAGATATTTTCTATCATGAGCATCTGTACCACATTTAAAATGGGTTGGTGTTGTAATTATTTCAACCCATGATCCGAAACTGACCCAAGACCTTAGAACCTATAATAAGAACAATGAAATTATACGTAATGGTGAAGTTTAACCCTAAGAAGTAAAATATTTTGTAATTCTTAAATGAATTTGAGTTTCAAATCCCAACATCTCATAATTGCAGAAACAGGTTGGGAAATGGCAGTTTGTTTCTGGATTCAAAAATAATCTGTGTAAGTTTTGGTTTGGGTGCTCAATAAATAGTCACATTTTCATCATTTTCCCATTATATCCATCATCCCAAAATCTATTACTTCATTTGACATCATTGTTAAAGTTGAATCAAATAAAATTAAGAAATGCATGTTCTTTTTATGCATTGGTCATTGTGGTATATTATGAATACTGCTTGCAGTGATTGAACACCCAAAACATTTCTTGATAGTTGAAAAATTTGAAATGAATATTAGCAGTGGAGAAATTATTTTCACTCTATTTATCCAGCTAAAGTAATGTTGCTAGTTGGCCCTCAATTTCTGGCGAGAATAGAGTATTGGCAAACACTGGAAGTGCCTGGTAATTGAACCAGTTCAATCACAGGTTGAATTTTTGTGCAGTGTTGTGCATACTTATTTTTTCACTTTTGAAATATAGAGGTAATTTTTTGAAAGAACGCTATGTATCACAATGTATCACAATGCATCACAATATATCACAATACATTACAATGTATCACAATGTATCTTAATGTAAGAATGTATCACAAAAATGTATCAGAAAAATGCATCACAAAAATGCATCACAAAAATGCATCACAGAAATGTATCACAGAAATGTATCACAGAAATGTATCACAAAAATGTTTCACAAAAATGTATCACAAAAATGTATCACAATATATCATAATTTATCACATTGTATTACATAAAAAAGAGAAAATGAATCACAAAAATGTATCACAAAAATGTATCACAAAAATGTATCGCAAAAATGCATCACAAAAATGTATCACAAAAATTTATCACAATGAATCACAATATATTGCAATATATCACAATGTATCACAAAGTATCATACTTATGATGAGTACCTTTCGTACTCTAGACTTTAGAGATGCAGAAAAATAATATGCAACATTGCATATTGAATTGGACATGTGATTGAATGAGTTCCTTCACAAGGACCTTCCTGTGATAAAACAAATCAAAAGAAAATTGTGAAAATCTTTTGAATGGTCTTACCCACTGAACAAGAATCAAAATATAGGTACACCAATAGAATAGAAATGCAATTCAAATCATGCTTTCAATTTGAGAAACAAAGCAAATCCCAAACAATGATATCTAGTTTGATCTACACAAGACCTTGGAGTATAAAGCCTTTGAACATATTTTTGAGGATCTAAAAATAATATTAGGAGTGTTCTGTACTTGAATACTTGATCAGGCTTGACTAATCTATGTGATGATGAGTAGCGTGATACATCAACCAACAACCAGAAATTCAATTCAGCATGATTGAGGACTTGCAAGATTGAACAATTTGATGTGAAGCCAACTTGCAAGTCATATTGAGCAAAAAATTTGGTTATCAAAGAATTGTCACCAAATGATAGATTGTTTTGTAAGCAAGGAAATCCAAATAATCTGTGTTGATTGATTTACAACAACATTCAGTTTGCTATGATGTACCCCAGATTTGAATAATGATATTTTAGAATTAATAAAAAGGATTTTACAGATCTAGAAATGTGATAATATAGTAAATGCCTTAGAAGAATATGAGTGTATACCTTGCACGTGTGTGTCGAGTCAACAGACCACAGATAGCTGGGATACAGAAGAATTCACAGTGAAGGATCCACAAGAATCAAGATGAGGCATAACTTGGCATAACATTTACTCTCTCAATAATTAAATAAAAAATATCAGGTATCCTAAATAGAATTACAATGGTGTGGGATATGGATCTAGCAAGTTGCACTGAACAGTTTAATGTTCCAAGATTCTATTTTGCTCAGTTCTGTTAGGATAGATAAGAATCTCAAGGGGTCTGGATGGCTTTGATTTAATTTGTATTTAATATTTTGTTCATATTTAAAGCATTTTTGATCACTCCGTTAGTCATACTCAATTTTCTTTTATTTGTATACAACAGGGTGTCATTGACAAGCTTTGCAACAATTGCCTACAAATCTACAAGAAGAGGAAAATTAAGAGTTGTGTCACCAAATAATGCAAGATTTCCTGGTATAGCTTAAAGTAGAGTTAAAAAAGTGAATTGTAATGCATTCATGACAGAGGACAAGACATCATTCACAAATTAACTGTGTGGTACCAAATCCAAGGAGACTGGGCAAGCAAAAATCTCATCAAAAAAAACCTGTTACAGTTTGATACATTTGTTTACAAATTGTATTTCACTGTGGATTCTATCTTGTGGTAAGGACAAACATGATATTAAGTATGGATAAAAGATGAGCAAAATCAAACTCATAAAATGTTAGTCAATTATCATAAATGACTATCATTTGCTTTGTAGATAAAAGACAAGCAAAGTTCACTCAAATTTTGGAGGAACATGGTTACTATCATTTTCAAAAATACATGCCATCTGAACATGATTTGTGGTTGTGTCAATGCAAGATACAGCAGACCACGGCCAAATCGAATCAACTGTATCTTACTCCATGTTAGGGAGTGACCATGTCCAGGACCAGCAACCTTGGCCCAATGAAAATCATTGCAAGCAATGTGTTCAATAAGTTCATATAGACTATGTTATGACAAACTGCAAGTTGTGTCCCACTGGATTCTAACATATGTCACGCAAGTGCCTCTCTATCCGTATCATAACCTTACTACTTTGCTTGTTTTCAACTCAATTTACCATTTAATTATACATACCCACATTCTGATATTTTTAAGTCAATAAACATATTAATTACTCCAAGCTTGGTATATTAGGTAAAAGTGGTGATATTAGTTCTATACCAGCATCTCATGCATGCATTTCAAACCACAATTATAAAGCATTGCATGTAACAAGTATCCAAATTTCTTAGTCATTTGACAATGGTAATTTTCAATTGTGTTTCTGTTGAGAGGTGTTTTCTTTGTCATTGAGGACTTTATTGAAGTTTTCTTTGTTTGCAATGAGGAAGTTTGACAGATTCATTTTGTTTGTGAAAACAATCATGTTTGATCAGTGATCAGTGGCAAAGACCTATAACAAGGAATGTGAAAAAATCCAAAATCCATTCCTTGGGAGACTGAGTTGAAAATGATGGATATTTGCTCTTTCATTGACATTTGACAAAACAAGAAAAAAATTTGATTATTTCAAGATATCATTTCAACAATGATATTATCTAACTGTTACCTGAAATGAATTAAGTGTTTGATTGAGTTGTTAAATGTAGTTGAGCAAAGGAATTAGGCCCCCCTCTTGGTAGTTAGAGGAATTGGTGTAAATTTGAGAAGTTTTATTGAGGTTTATGAAGATAACTAAAAACTATCAGGTCTTTCATTTGCTGCCAAGCTTTTTCTATTTAATCTGTCCATAGGAAGGAAGATTTTCTGGACTGTATATTCAGGCCATGTTCATTGGTAATGGTTGACACCCACAATGCATTAGATTTTTATGCACAATTGCTGAAGACTAACTGAGGTAAGCCAGCCACTGACTAGTGAGTTTCTTGGTTGGCTAATTAGTAAATCATTAGGTTTAGAGTGAAGCCATTGGAAATTATATAGAAAAATGCTATCCCTAAGTAGGGGGACAAACATAAAAATGTCATTCATATGGACTTTTGTACAATGTCTGGAGCACATTCAAAGTGCATAGGTAATCATTTGCATTCGTACTTGTTAAAAGGCATGACAATATTTCAAATATAGAGTTTAGTTGTCACATTCAATAGTTTTGTTTTGCATAGGTGCTTGGTTTTCATTTTATATGCCATGATAAGGAAAATGTCACCAACATTGATAATCACATTTGGCACATCATTTCTATGACAAAAATAGGAAAAGGAAAAATAGCTGCCATTTTTAAGAAATTGCAAAGTTGTGACATTTTTCAATATAACTAGTAAAGTTTAGGGTTGCTTTGTAACAGATTTTGACATAGTGGTTGAGAAAATTAAATGAGAATGTTGTGACAACCATGTGTTTCCAAAAATTGACCAACATTTGATTTGTCACAAATCATGTTGTCAACATGTCTTCTACATTGATGACTAAACATATATATATCAAGTTAGATGAAAAATTTATACCCTTTGACTTGCTGAAGGAAATCTGTGATGAGTGACTAAGGAATTTTCGAAATAATAGATCTGATGAATGATAGAAGGTAAGTTTATAAGCTAACATTGTTGTCATTGTTGGAAAAGATAAAGGAAGGAGATGGGAATATCCATAGGGTTCAAGAAAGCCAATAGTCACCACTAATCAAATGGTGTATTAGTAACATTAGTTAGAGTCCATGAATTACAGGAAAGGCACAGTGATACACAGAATGTGCTCCTGGTTTGAGGTAGATTTGTACCAATAATTGCCTAGAAATTCATCATTGTATATTTTAATGTGATTTGTATGGATTACCCATGAATCACAATCTTGATCAAACATCAGATGTTGTTTACCAAAAGCAACATCATTTGTGCCAACTTGTTCATATTTGGCATCCAGAATACAAATTTTTGAAGGCTTCAATTTGGTCAGTCTATTAAGCAATGTGAAAGGAGGTCAACCAGGTATTTTTGAAAATTCGAATCACAAATTAAGCAGTATATATTGTGACACAGTGATCCATACTCTATTGACTTTACAAGATTGTGCTCATACTCAAGATGAAAACCATTTTTGTCAAGAAAGTATGGATCAAAAATCACACTGTAACATATGACAATGGAATCAACAATGAGGACAGGGTGTTGACTGTAGATCAATCACCATGATGTTGAATGTATGTGAAGAATCAAATTTTGACTTAGCTCAATTCCAGAAACATGATGTATAAGTCTCCAGAGCTAGGGATGCACAGTTTGTTGCAAGGTTAAGTACTAACAAGAGATATCAGAATCCAAAGGACACAGAGGATTCTTTCACACCAAACACTAAATGCTGTCAATGAGATTGTTTGTGACTTTTATGCCGGGTGTATTAGTGTCAAGAGCTTTATCAGTAGTAGTGGTTGAGTTAGTATGTCTGTATTTAATTTTGCCTCTAAGTCAGAATCAGTACTGCAAAAAAATTATACATAATGTTATCACAGTATGAAAGTCTGTAGCAATGGGAGAGTCATTGTCTGCTCCCATTGATGGCAATGACATAAACCTGTATTCATATTGACAAATGTCTTATGCATTGGAATGAGAAGCAACTTAGTAAATAACATTCTGCATTTTAGGCTTAATGACAGTTGAGGATATTATACTGTATCTAAATAGAAAAAGTATAATGTGATCCTTTGAGACCAAACATACTGAAGGGGATTAGATCAAAAATGACATATGGGAGAAAGTGAAAAGGAGCAAATGGAGCAGATGATATCTATACAGGGTGAACTGGTATTATCAATGAGTGGAGCATGTCAATATCAGAAGGAGAAACCTGATCAGATGTCAGGTTCATGCCAACCTAAGGAAGAGGAAACCATTGAGAACTACTTCATTGATAGCAAATAATTTTTACTTTCCAAATACAGATAGATTATTCTGTTAGTGACTACTTGGGCCATGGTTATTTATAGAGTGAGGCATTTGTTTACCGTATTACACACCAGACGACTTGCTTGAGATGAAAAGTGTTCTTTGGTGCCAAACTAAAACTAGCATAGCTCATAATTTTTTTGAGCAATTAGGCAAATTACATCATTAGTGATCAACGAGGCCACTGCCGTCATTGCTGCAAGGCAATTGCCAATTTTGATTTCATCAAAAACATGAAACATAATTCCAGTTTCATTCAAATTTTTCTTCAGAGATTCTAAATGAGGATGGTCTGTTGTTTGGCACGCACAAAAAAGGTGCGATTTCAAATAGAAAATAGGAAGGCATGAATTATAAAGGAGAACGCTAACAATTGAAAAATATGGATTACAATTTAACTACACCGTTGTTATTTTTGCCGCACCCGGAAATATCAGGATAATCATATAATAGCATGTACCTAGTGTTATACAAGAATGCTGGTGCATTAGATCTAGGAATATTACTTATCATGTAACCTGAAATAGATCTAACACACTCCATCTCCTTTATTATAACGTATAAATCTATGGTTGCCCTGACATTGTCGAACTCCTGCAATATATGAATTATGATTCTTACGACGACCTTTCAACACTCATGATCTCGTTCAGTCGATGGCATATGTCCGCAATGCCATCATCGCCTACTGGGGCATTTTGCATTGGATGCATCTGACTCATTACTGATTGACATCTTCCTTTGTTTTTCTCGAACCATAACATAAATGCCGATGTCTGCGATGGAGTCAAAATGCCCAAAAGAAGTGACTCATTGTGGTTTGATGAAAAATGACTGAGGCATAAAGACGCATCGCGTAAGTTGTTTGCTGCAGACATCGCCATTTTGATTTGTTCTATTTTGTCACGAAGATTATGAGTTGATTGTGCCCTTCATATGGATTAGTTTTGCAAACAGTCGTGAAGAACAGGGTTAAAATTGGATGGAAAGGACATATGTGAACGTTTCAGCGTGATCGCAATACTTACTGTTCACGAGCCGCATTTATCCGATCTTCTTGTTCCATTGTAAGAGTGATTTCATGGCAAAAAAGGGGCCACATGCGATTTTCATCCTGAGCGAACGACGTGACTCCCTTTTCACTCTTTTTTTCTTTGTTGAAAATATCCTCCCCGATTTGTTTTGAGTTTGCACGAGTCGAAGCCTTCGCTCCTTTGTTCGCAAGTGGAGGCCCCTCCTTCTGAACAATGTCAATGTAGACAACAGAAAGTGTTTTAGCGTAATCTCATCAGAAAGCCACTCATGAGAGCATTGAAAATTTCCCAACAGGCGACGTACCTGCTGCCGATTTGCACTGGCCTTAGTGAAAAAGTTTTCTGATTGCATCATTAGCCAAAGAGAAAACTGGTTATGATTCGACAAAAATGCTTGCCTCAAAAGGTTGAGCTGATGCACCATTACAGCTCGACGTAGAGAACAGTTTGGACTATTAGTTCGCAACACTAAAGTCAGTTCATTCTCGCCAACGTTGGAGTTGGGATTCAACCTATCTTGTTCGATCCACTTATCTATTGCAGACAATCGATTCTTCGCCAAGGCCGGCTCCATGTATTTGATTTTCGATCGAATCTCAGTTTCCAATTGACGTTGAAGCTTTTTTACCTTGTTACCGAGATTTGCCAAGTGTTCCTTCTTACGACGGCGGGATTGACGTGCAGATTCGCGATTTCGAGCGAGACGTCTCTGTCGCTTTTCTGCCAAAATAGCTGGATCGACTTTCTCAGGTTCTTCGGGTTTGGTTATGTCACTAATGGCTTTGACAAAATACCTCGAAGGTTGAGCCACGTTTGGATGGATTTGGTACAAGACACTTCCATCGACTCCAGGAATCGCTGTTACAGGAATCGTCGCGCTGTTTGTTCCAACGTGAAACTGTTGTGCTGGTTGCTGGCGCTCGATATGCATTGGAGGTTGCTGCCCTTGACGTGGCTGTTGTTGAGGCTGAAGGAGATGTTGTGTGTTTTGCAGTTGCTGTTGCCCTTGCATTTGATCCGGGCGTTGATGACTGTCTTGAGGCATGACACCACTTGGTGTATTGGATGGACTGGGAAACGCCATATTTGACAACGGGATATTGGAATGTTGTTGCTGGATGCTTTGCTGATTTACTTCCGCTGTTGCATTTATCTGCTGGATCCACTGACTGTGCTGCTGTGTGTTCATTGATGAAGATTGGTACCACTGAGACGGAGTCGACGAGTGATGATGATGTTGCTGCATCGGTTGAGTTTGCACATTCTTTGGAAACGAGCCAATCACTGGAACTCTTGGGGGAGGCGGAAGCATCATCGTTTCTTGACCATTGGGAGAGCCCATCATAGCGAGCGGCGTTAATGGTGAAGTATGGTTGTATTGTATGCCTGGCGACGGCAAATCTCGAGACTGCAATTTTTGTTGCATGTAATAAACTTGATTGGGCCCTCCCAATGCAAGAGCAGCCGCCATAGAAGACAGGGAGGAGGATGAAGATGATGCGGTGTCTGTTCGCGAGGGTACTTTGTGCATGGAATTAGATGAGCCAGATTTGTGTTGCAAACAGGAAGAAGAATTCCGCTGCTGTTGAGATGCGTTTACAAATGAATTGTAGTCAGATTGAGATGGAAGTGGGTTCGCCAAAGGAGTAAGACCGTGATTATTTGAATGAGATGCTGTTGCAAACGTCCCATTGTTAAAGTGACCTGATAATGCTGCGGAAGAATCACTCTCAGTTTGAAGATGAGTCGGTTTTGATAAATCACCGACACTGTTTGGGGTGGACTGTGTATTTCTAGAAAATTTTTCAGGAGTGCCTCCGCTGCTGATGGGCTCCGAGGCAGGTCGGAATATATTTGGGTCGACTGCAGCAATTAGGTTGCTATTATGTTGAACAACGGGTGGAATATAGGCCTCAGTTGACAATGATTCGCCCAATACCTCATTGTTTCCACCAAGAAAATAGGACAATAAATGGTCTAGGACAACGAGAGAAATTGTAGAAATAGTTTAGATGCAGCAGGATGCAGTGCTCTCTCATTAGGTTAAAATTGTCAATATCATTTCATAATATTCTACCTTCTTCAACATCCCATTGAATCGCCGATGCCGACTCAACAGCGGCTGTCGCTTTGCCAACGGGGGAATCATCCTGGTTATTGTTTTTCATAATTTATTTGGGGTTGTGCACGAGTGAAGAGAGTGTTGGATGGTTGGGCAATTTCGAAAGTGTTATGTTTGACACTCCGTTCTGTTATTATGCACAAGAACGACGATATGAGCTGGATTAGGAGGGTAAAGTCAGGTGCAAGTGCAATGTCAGGTACCGGCGCAGCACCGCGACAGTGCGGGGTTCCCATTTTGAACGAAAATAAACACACAAATCCTACAATTCGAGACCTTGAAAAATAATACGATAACTATTATTCGCAAAATACCAA
>JACCDI011821781.1_pt1 | contig 11366 bp, 10 predicted proteins | sample 7442791 | NCBI WGS metagenome assembly JACCDI01 (sample SAMN15323434, study PRJNA562643) | freshwater metagenome | isolation source: river surface water | place: USA:Blue River Watershed | collected 2017-08-15
CCTTTGTCCTTTGCAGTGCTATATCTCTGCAAGCCCCCCCCCAACCATGAAAATTAGGGTCTCCTCCTGATTGTAGAAGTGAGGGGTATCAAACCACAATCTTGAGTGTTTTTGATTTTTTCTTTCTGTGAGACCTCTAGCCATGGTGGAAGAGAGATTGACAGTTGTGGATCAGAATTTTTCCATGGACTCAAAAAAATCAAACAATCATAAAATACTTTTCACACAGTAATCATTACATACTTTTTATTGAAATGGACAATACATGCAAAAATTCACTGCCCAGCAGCAATACTGCTTGCTTCTGGCCAGCATGCCTCTGATGTCCACCTAATTGATAAAAGAGAGTAAAAACTTGTGAAATAAACAGCCATAATTTTTATTTCTACCTAGTACCATGAAACTTTTTTGCTGTATCTAAGACATGAGTATTCTACAAAATACATACTGATGCTTCAGATGATATCTTGATAATAATGGGCACACTCAAAAACATCATATAATCTTTACAAGCCTGAAAAAGTCATCAATTTGACTCAATTCCAACCCATAAATATTCAAAACCATATGGGATTTGGAATGATTTTGTTGTGGAAGCAACCACAGCACAAGTGTTGCTATCCCATAAACTTACCATGTTGCAACCAAAAAATATCAAATATTATGCTGTTCCTTTGCCTTCATGGGTTTTTGCTAAAACTCACCATACAACAAATGATTGAGGCTCCATGCAAGTGATATGCTAATTTTTGAAAAAAGACAACATTTCATTCCAAATATTTCATCACTGGAGACAGTCAGACAGACAGATAGATAGACAGACAGACAGACAGACAGACAGACAGACAGATAGACAGAAAGACAGACAGACCAACAGACAGATAGACAGACAGATAGACAGACAGAAAGACAGACAGAAAGACAGACAGAAAGACAGACAGAAAGACAGCCAGACAGACAAACAAACAAACAGACAAACAGACAAACAAACAGACAAACAAACAGACAAACAAACAGACAAACAAACAGACAAACAGACAGACAGACAGACAGAATTTTGGATTGTGAAATCCAAAATCTTGGATTATGTGAGGATTATATTTGAATTACTTGGATTACCCTGGATTGCATAATCCAGAACTATCTGTTGTAACTTTTGCTTTTGGACAGTTTATTCTTTTAGTCCCCCTTTCTTACAAAGAACAGGCCTGGATTGCAATGGTCCTGTTTGTTCCTAATGACATGTAGGCAGCAGAGGGGCCAGTGAGGAAAACGTGGATTGAGGAGTTAAATGGAGAGAAAAAGGCAAGGCTGGCAGGGATGATGAGTGAGATTACAGCCAGGAAAATATTGGAAGAAGGTAGACAATAGATTAACTTACTGGAACAGAATTGATGGCCATCCTTAAATGGCATTGTGTCACAAAGCCAGGGGATGGGAAAGTGACAGAGAGTAGAGAGAAATGGAGGAAAATTATCAAGGAGGAAAATTCTGCTCCCTCTTATAAAGAGTGGACTGTGGAGGAAGATGCAGTCTTGACAAAGCTGAAGGCAACACCAATCTGGATCAAAGAACTACAATCTGTTGCTTGAAAAAGCAGTATAAGCAGGAGCTGTTGGCAACCTTCAAGGCCCTGCCCCTGGAGGTGACAGTGGCCATGATGGCAGAGATCACTAGTGAGATGGTGGAGGAGAGTAAGGATGAGGAAGAGGGTGAGGAGGCACCTGTTTAAAATAATATCATTGTTGCAAAAATATCTCCTGCTACTCAATGTTACATGTACTGTTATATTATCAAACTCACCATAGATCCTACCTGCTGCTGGCAATGCACAGCCCCCTTCCCTAGATATGCATGAAAAGAGATGGGCATTTGTTATGTGTTGGAGGCAGCAGTTTGTGGGGTTGATGGATTTTGGCACAAATCCCATTGTTGGTACAAACCTGGTTTTGCGCTATAACTCATAGGCAGACAAAGATTCAACAGGCGGGGAATGTTTACAAGGATCACGACAGTCAGACAGACTTTGCAAAGCCTTGTCATGCAGCACCTTAAGCAAGTGGGACACAGAATTGTACAAAAAATATCATGCAAACCTCATAACATTTTTCAACTGGAGTTTCAGACAAGCCAACCATGTTGGACTCTAGAATATTTTTTTATCCTCCACACCTCCCCGGGAGCATTGAGCTTCTTGGGGCAGTACCAAAATCTCAATTCTGAGATTCTGTAACCACTTACTTGAGGACTTAGTCAGCGCTCTTCATTCACAACTGACTCATGCCCCCTAATCAGTATTGCATAGCATGTCCCATAGGCTGGATCAATCTTAAGGGGTGTAACCACCGTTCCTCAACAACTGGTAATAATACCTCTACGACAGACAACACACGACAGAAAAGTTTCAGCCCTGTTGAGCTTTTATGTTGTGTAGAAAAATTAGTGACTCCCAAAATATCTACTCAATTTTCAGGATATTTCCGCACTCAAGAGAAAAATCTATCTATCAAACTCTATAACTTCTTTCACAAATGAATAGCACATATCGAGAAATAAATCTCACATGATTATTCTATGTAGGTTAGATGGATGATAGGCACTCCCAAGTACTTCGCGATGGATGGCGATTGAGATGATTGCGTGACTGAATTATTATATTATTTATTAACAAATTCAAGAACTTTCGGAACCCACTCAGCGGATCGAGAAGAGTCACGACTACGAAATTACCATTTTTTGTCTCTCACCACTGGTATCTCATTCTGCAACCTGCCCTGGCTGCATAGTTTTTCACGTTTTAAGTTTTTCTTCATTTCTTGCGCATCCTTGATAGTTAACAATCTTCAGGCTGTCATCATGAGAGCAGTTATCAAGAACAGTTCGTCAAAGACTAGGAAACTTCGGGAATTTTTCTGCGGAAACCTATCAGACCATGAACTAATATGGGGCGTCCTGCACATCAAAATCATTGAATGTCAAGGACTTCGAAACAAAGACAAAAACACTTTTCGAAGCATAGCGTGTGTTCCGGATCTGAGCGATCCTTATGTCACAGCTTGGTTAGGTATGATGTGCGTGTGATGTGGTCTTCATATCACCTGTCATTTTCCCATCTTAGTGCCAATTATCGATGTTATGTTATCACGCCACTTTTCGACCACAAGGCGATTATCGCCTTCTGAAAACTCGCACAATTAACAACGATTTAGACCCCGTCTTTAACGAAGACTTCTATTGTCCAGTTGCACATGTGACAAATGGAATTCTGTTCAAAGTATACGACCAAGACAGATTTTACGACGACAAACTAGGAAAATATTTCCTTCCAATTATGGAATTGATTAAGACTGCCGGGAATTGTGGCGTAGTAACGGATGGGAAAATCCATCCAGAAGATTTGATGCGTGTAGGGGTGCATAAAGTCGTTCATCTTGATGGAAAGAAAAGTCACGGAAGTCTCGAGTTTTTTGCGGAGTTCATTCCAGTTCATTTGATCGAACATACTGTTGAAGTGCCGGGGTTATACTTCAAAAAGTCAGAAGGTAATGAAGTTCAGTTTTACATGAACGCCGATGACAATGGCTCTTCTCCTGATGTTCGTTATGGTGGTCCAAATGACGACGAGAAGCTTTGGAAACCCCCGAGATTGTGGCGAGACATTTACGATGCAATATGCAATGCAAGGCATTTAATTTATATAGTTGGATGGTCCGTTGATGTCGAGCAATACCTTCTTCGAGGTGCTGAATTGGAAGAAGCAAAGCGGACTGGAAAATATTCGCCACGTATTGGAGATTTATTGATTCAAAAATCAGAGGAGGGCGTGGTTGTCAACTTGATGCAATGGGATGATTATACGTCGAACTTTTTCTTCCCTGGAATGATGGGATCCCACGACGAAAAGTCGAGGGCGTTTTTCGCAAGCACGAAGGTGAATTCTGTGTTTGTCCACACAGTTGGTGGATCGAGCAACACTTTCAGTGAACATCAAAATAAAATGATTGGATTCACACATCATGTGAGTGTTCTAGCCTACGATTATTTTTTTTTATGATACCTCAAACAAAATCTCAAATTTTTCCTTTGCTCACCAATTCATCGATGGAAGCAAAAATTTGTTATTGTCGATGCCCCCAAGGAGAATGGATTAAGTCTCGAACTGAAGGCGTTCATCGGGGGTATCGACCTTACTGAAGGCCGCTGGGACAATAATACTGTGAGAACATACATATCGCGGTCTATTCGACGTTGTGACCAATCTAAATTTATAACTTCTTTCCTCAAATTAGCACCCGCTCTTTCGCACGCTTCGGCACGAACACAAAACTGATGCATATAATGGGTGTTTTCTTTTTGGCAGGAGTCCGGTAATTGCAGGACCTCGGGAACCTTGGCATGATATACACAGTTGCGTGACCGGACCCGAAGCGATCAACATAGTACAAGCCTTTTCTGAGCGATGGATGCGTCAAGCACCAAATCTGTCCGGGGAACTGATCAATCTACGAAATCTCATGTTAGATTCGCCAGGTGCACTGCAGAAGGAAGGTGGTTACTGTGCTCAGACATCGCGATCCATTGACGGGAGAGTAAATTACTTTGATCGATCGGTGCGGCAAACTGAAAAAAATCTTAGAACCTCTCTTATGGCAAGCTCGGCTTGGCAGATTGTTGACGAACCAAATACCGAGCTTTCTAGGAGGTTTGAATCCACAAGCGGGAAAATCGATTTCACTCGAGTACTCGATTACAAAAAAGGGAGGCCGGTGGATAGCAGCATCCACACAACAATGATACACCATATTCGGCGTGCAAAGCATTTTATTTACATCGAATCGCAGTACTTTATGGGATCTTCATTCATGTGGTCCAATTCTTCAGATCGTAAAGTCAGATGTAACAATTTGGTACCAGCGGAGATCACTTTAAAGATTTGCTCAAAAATTGCAGCCGGCGAGAAATTTTCCGTCTACATTCTTTTGCCGATGTGGCCAGAGGGCGTTGCCGGGTCGAAGCAGGTTCAAGATATAATTTACTGGCAACGGTCGACAATTGAATCAATGTTCAAAAAGGTTCACGCTGCGCTCGTCCAAAGAATGCAACAGTCCATAGGAGAAAACAGTAAGTGTTCTGACTACTTGAATTTCTACTGTCTGGGAACAAGAGAGGCTCCCTCTACTATCAGACTTGGTATACCCTCTTCAAAAGACGAAAGAATACTTGCATTGATAAGGAGGCACCAAGTTTATGTGCACAGTAAAATGATGATTGTCGACGATGAAGTGGCTTGTATTGGTAGCGCAAACATCAATCAACGGTCATTAGATGGGTGTCGAGACTCAGAAATCATGACAACTTACTGGCACGAAGACCATTTGGCAACAGATGAATCAATTCCTCATCACGATATCCATGGGTATCGCCTGCATATTTGGGCATCTCTAACTGGTCTCATGGACAATTCATTTCGAAACCCGAGCGATCGTGAATGCGTGAAATTGATGAACAGTATAGCATCAAGAAATTGGGAGATATATCTTGCTGAAGAACCTGTTGATATGACATCTCACCTACTTCCCTCTCCTTTTGAGTTCATTGTCGAAAACGGGAATGAAGGTGAATTGAGACCACGCAGAGGACTATACAAAGGCAGGTTTCCAGATACTCACGGCAATGTCCTTGGAGCGAGATGGAAACTTTTACCCGAAATGCTAACGACATAGATTCATCCTCCCAGCTTTTTGCATCGCTTCCACAGTTGTTTTGAAGGTACAGACATTTTAGTCACAACTTATATTAAATTTAGCAGTGTAGTCTTTGCTTAATGCAGTCCAAAGCTATCATTTTTTACGAACTAATATTTTTTGTTACCCCAATTTAGGTATCTTAGACTTGACAAATTCGACGAAAGAGTCAACATCCTGATGACAATCTTTCCACTCCCTATCCCAATTACCCTTATTCTTACCAGGTATTGCAAGTTGCTCCACTTCTTTCTCCGAGAGATTATCAATTCCAAACGAAGGCAGAAACATCGCCACTGCGACAGATCGGATGCCAACAACTTTCCCCAAATCTACCGATGACTTCCCTGGTAAGATCACCACAGGAATTTTTAGCATGTGAGCGTAGATTGAAATATGTGCCAAAATCGTGGCCGGACGAACATCCCGTGACAGAAGGATGAGAGTTGGCAAAGGAGCCAATATAGTGATGGTTGAAGCAGCAGATCTTCTGCTCCCATTTTCAATTTCTCGCGATGGTATCAATGATATCTCAGATTGCAATTCGTTTCGTCTTTCAATGGCAGACTCGAGAATTTTGGTACACTGATTTATCCCCACGACAAACCTTTTCCGAACAATCCATTCAGATATTGTGATTGGCGAGAGTTCTTTCTCCTTCACGACTTTTGTATTGTTCAAATTCATGTTTTTGGATGCCATCGGGAATTCAATTTTTTCGAGTTCATTTTGGACAGTTTCATTGTTGGTGTCATTCAGTTGATGGATCCGTCGCCTTTTCTTCCCCTTTTTATTGTTTGCGCTTTTCTTCAAGTTAGCATGATTTCCATGCATAGTTTGTTCTCCATTCTTGCTACTTCTGCAAAATCCGCCGCCTAACTTGGAAATGATTTCTTTCTCCAATCGATCGAGTAGCACATTTTTTGTTTCGGACGAGGTTATTATTGGATTGGATAATCCGAGGTATGCCCGACCAGATCGCTGAGCATAATTACTGTTTTGTTCCCCGAAGAAAAATGGGGAGGCAACACATCGAATATCATCATTGTCGAGATAAGTGCGAGGTTGAGGATGGTTCTTAGCTGGTTTGGAGGATTGATTATAAGAAGCTTTTACGGATTTTTTGGTCTGATTGTTGGAAGACGACATAATTGTTGCAATGTACCTGGTGAGGTACAATATGCATCATGTTAAAAGTTGTATCAAAAATTATTTTTCACGATATTATATTAGAAAAGACAACAGATGAGGTGTAAGATCGTCGATGTTGAGATGGTCTTTCCGTCACATCGCCACAATACAACGACCACATAACTTTTTCAAAACTTGAAGGTAAGTGAAATGAATAAAAATAAAAAAGGTGCATTTTTACAAGATAGGCATAATAATTAATCATAGAAGAAATTGCAATAAAAATTGGAAAATTATTTTAGAGTTTTGATTTACGCTTCGAATTCTCATCCCCGTGACGACGGCCACCTTCTTCTTGCTTGCCAATAAGTATTTTGTTATAACATTTCCCATCTTGCGCCGGCTCCCAATCCGAGTATTGACCTCCTCCGCCGTGAGACGCCAACTAGTTGGACTGTCATTCAATCTGCTGCTCAATTTCGGTATCTAGACGTAAATCTTGAACGCTATTGCCACCACATTTGAATCTCCAAGCCGCCATGACGACTGCAGAAACAAAAACGCCCGAAGTGGCCGACGCCTCGTCTTACGACCTAACCCCTCGAATCTCCCCCTATCTTGACCTCCACATGATGTTCCCCCTCCTCGAGTACATCGACTCTCTCATCGCCACGGGTGCCATATCGTACAGTGCCGCCGATGTGGCGCAGGCTCGTCTCGAGTTGTTGAGGCCCACGCACATGGTGGATTATGCCATGGATATTTATCGCGAGATCCACGGCGAGGAGGCGGAGATCCCTCAGGAAATGGAGGATCAGAAGAGGGAGGTGTTTAAGCAGATGGAGGTTCTGAGGGAAGGGCAGATGGCCTTTGACGATTTGTCTCGGGATGAGGAGCTCAGGGTGAGTTTTGGAAGTACTTCCATTATGGCACAGATTTTTGGGTTGTTCTGATGAAAAACGTCTTGTAATACATGCAAATACTATATCTACATCATCATCACATGACGTCAGAACAACCTTGTAAACAACAACCAATGGAACTACAAGTCCCTCACATCCATGGCCACCTACAACATCACCCCTGAAATCCTTGCCAACTACTACAAATTCGCAAAGTTCAACTTCGACTGCGGAGACTACCAACAAAGCCGCGACATGCTAGAGTGCTACATCTCCCTCTTCGCTTCTCCTCCGAAGCAACGTAAGGAAGGAGAGGGAGAAGACGAAGACGACGAGCTTGGTGGAAATACTTCCACACCGGTGGAAGAGGAAAAAACCGGAAATCCCAGCATGTACTACCTCACATCCATTGACCCCACCCTCCTTCAAGTACTCTGGGGAAAGCTGTCGTGCGAAATCCTCGTCGAGGATTGGGAAGAAGCATCCGTGGCTCTCATCGCCGTCAAAACCGCCATCGAATCGCTCACATCCTCCAACAAACTCACCGCCCTTGAAGCCCTCCACCAACGCACCTGGCTCTTGCACTGGAGTCTCTTCGTCTTCTGGAACGACGCCTCCGGAAAAGGGTTGGAAAGCATGGTCGAACTCTTCACTTCGGAAAAATACCTCCAAGCCGTGACCACCAACGCTCCTCACCTCTTGAGGTACCTCACTGCCGCCGTCCTCCTTTGCAAACGCCGCGCCGCCAAAAAGGCAGGATCCAACTCCAACGCCGAAGGACGTCGTCTACTCCGTGACTTAGTCAAAGTCATGCAACAATGCGAGTATTCCGACCCCATTGTCGAATTCGTTGAGCAATTATCCGTCAAGTTCGATTTCGAAGCGGCGCAATCTCAATTGGCTCGTTGCGAGACCGTCTTGTCTACGGATTTTTTCTTGTGTAAGCAAACCGAGCTGTTTATGGAAGAGGCGAGAGTGTTTGTGTTTGAGAACTACTGTCGCATCCATCACAAGATCGACTTGGCCACTTTGGGAGAAAAGCTGGCGATGGACCGCGAGAGGGCGGAGAGGTGGATTGTGGATTTGATCAGAAATGCTTTGTTGGATGCGAAGATTGATTCGGAGGATGGGTGCGTGGTCATGGGAACGGGGAGCACCAGTGTCTATGAGCAGGTTATGGAAAAGACCAGGGAATTGAATGCCAGGAGTAGTGGGTTGGTCTCTAACTTGAGGGGGTACATGAATGATGTGAGAAAAGAAAAGGCGAAAAGGGAGAGAAAGGCTAGAGAGGCAATGGAAGAGTAAATAATTCAATTAGGAAAATAACGTCCATGAACGAGGAGAAAGTGAAAAGTATGTATTTCTTAAGAGGTATTAGGTTTTTGGTAGATATGTGGGAGCACTGCACTGTGTCGAAATTTTTTAACAAATTAGGCGTGAACCACAACCAGCAAGAGACAAGAAGACCAAAACTATCAGGTGATATTAAAGCATGTCAGCCATTTCCAGATGCGGTCAAAAGCGCGTCACCATAATGTTGTTCATAATAGGTCACACCAGGACGCCAAAACTTTGACAGCAGCAGAGAGTCCGTCAGGATACATTTCATGACGGTTGTATCATATTGTACGAAATCTCTAGTGCTTCGAAAGGAACATGCAGAAGCATTTTAGTTTATACCAAAATTTGGAATTCCTGTCACGACAAAGTGATATTTTCTTCTACTGCTTTACAACATCGCCGACACAATCGATGCTTTTCTATTACCTATTTAGGCACATAAAGCCAGCTATCACAAAATTGACCCTAAACTATACAGACTCGGTCAAATTTCAAGAATCACCACCCTCATTTGTTTCAGCCTCTATTGGGCTCACACGACCTCCATCACCAAAACTTTCAAGATGTTCAGTTTTGTCATTCATTTTCTTGCTCACTTCCACGTCCCCCGAAGACACATCTTTCGGTTGCTCAGCGGACGAGAAGGGGCGTGGCCCAACAAACGAGCGTAAAACTGGAAGGAAGATCAATCCATGGATAACTCCGAGTCCCACAGTAAGAGCAAACTGGATGGATAGAGTTTTGAAAACATACGAAGTTGATCCAAGCAGTACCGCAACAGCTAAGAAGGTAGAGAGCGCTCCATTTAATACAGACGCGCCAATATCGGCTAAAGATTCCGTGGCGCGGGCGTCTTTCGAGTCACCACCCTTGACCATGAAGCAGTGTCCAATGTGAGCAGAATAATCAACTGATAGGCCAACTGCCAATACAAGATTAATCACAGACACAGAATCAATCACAATGCCAAGTGCAAACATGAAACCGAGAATTTCCACGATGCAGAAGGTCACCGAAAGAGTGATGAGGAATGCAGTCACGAAGTTGCCTACAGTTACGAGAACGATAATCGCAACAGCTGCAATTGCAAGTCCGACATTGCGATAGAGCTCCACACTAATAATCTTGAAACCCTCGATGGCAATGAACTTCTCCGAATAGGGAAAGACTGGTTGCAAATCCGTCCATGAATCGACCATTTCACGAGTTGCATCCATGGCTTCAATTTGACGACTGGCGTCGTCCAAAGTCTCCCCGCGGAATTCTTTTGTCAATCGGACGTATTCCAAAACGACTCGAAAGGCGTCGAGGTCAGAACCATCTGAGGAAAATGACACGTCTTGCGCGTATCGGGCTCCTGGTCCCATGATATTGGCGTAGTTAGTCATGGTCGTGACGAAGTCCTCATAGGTAGTCGGCCAATTATCATCTCCGAGCGTCACACCACCAATGGCATCCGTTCCTGAAGTAGTGAGATAGCTCTTGAGACTGGTCATGACGTTTTTGTAAGTCGAGGCCGAGTCTGGTTCGGCAATGTAGGGTGGCTTTTGGCTCTTGCCCGAAACTCGAGTATCAAGAGAGGCCAACTCTTCTCTATTTTGGTAAATTGATTGTCCATTTTCAAATGTGATATACAAGGATGTTCCGGAAGTAGGGAAGTATGTATCTGCCGCAGTTGCATAGCTATTGATGTAACTACCTTGTGGAATGAAGTTACGTTCGCTGTCTTCTACGGGGAGTTTGATTGTGCCATAGACCCCAAATGCAAAGAGACCAGAGAACAGAAGAATAACCAAAGCCTTTCCTGGCTTGGAGAGAATTGCGGGGGCATGATAACTACGGAAGTACTTGGAGATAAATCCTTCTTTGGAACCCGTGTCTTCTTCGTCTTGGATCGTTTTGCGGGTCAAACAGCAAAGAATATCCCGCCTATTGTCCCTCTGGCGCTTCTCATCGATCACCATAGCTGCTGTGAAGAACGTGGCACTCAGCGCCCACAGGAAGAAGATATTGATCGAAGCATAGGCACAGAAACTCCCCAATGCAGGCAAGGCCGAAGAAGAAGAAATGGCAAATGCCACGAGATCGGTCAAACTGGTCACCGTGATCGAAGCCCCTGCCCTCGCCAACGCACGAGCACCGCGCTTGGATAGACTTTCGTCATCTTCGGATTCTCTCGGCACACCCTCTCGTTCCCTGTCGAAGGCATTCGCAATCACAAAGGAATCATCGACTCCGATGCCAAGAA
>JACCDI010570955.1_pt1 | contig 11365 bp, 12 predicted proteins | sample 7442791 | NCBI WGS metagenome assembly JACCDI01 (sample SAMN15323434, study PRJNA562643) | freshwater metagenome | isolation source: river surface water | place: USA:Blue River Watershed | collected 2017-08-15
TGCGGATCTCGACCAGCGCTACGCGCTTCTTCGACCTCTTCTGCCAAAAATCGAGAGCGCTCTTGAGCCAGAGATTGAGTTCCACGAAACTTCTCACGGAGTGCGCTCAAGGAATAGAAATTCTCTTGCGCTTTAATGAGCAACGGACTTTCAAAGGCAGATTGCGCATCTAGCTCTTCTTCGCGGCGCCGCACCTTATCCAGTTCGCTCTCTACAAGAGCTCGGCGCTCACGGAGCGCGTTCTCGTCTGCCACTTCTGCATCAAGGGTCTTTGATAGCGCGATGTAGTCATCGGCGAGTAGGCGCAATTTCGCATCGCGCAGATCAGCTTGAATAGTTGCTGCCTTCTTTGCAACCTCAGCCTGCTTACCAAGCGGTCTAAGTTGTCTGCGAAGTTCAACTGTCAGGTCATTGACGCGCGCCATATTCGCCTGCATCGAATCCAGTTTGCGTATTGCCTTCTCTTTACGCTTTCGATGTTTAAGAACTCCAGCTGCTTCTTCAATAAATCCTCGGCGCTCTTCAGGTGTAGCCATCAGAATGGCATCGAGTTGTCCTTGCCCAACGATGACGTGCATTTCGCGACCGATACCTGAATCGCTCAGGAGCTCTTGGATATCTAGAAGGCGCGAAGCCTCTCCGTTGATCTGATATTCGCTCTGTCCGTTGCGAAAGAGAATGCGGGAGATAGTGACTTCGGTGTAATCAATTGGTAGCGCACCATCAGTATTGTCGATCGTGACCGCAACTTCAGCGCGGCCAAGAGGGGCGCGTCCTGATGTTCCAGCGAAGATAACATCTTCCATCTTGCCGCCGCGTAGAGATTTTGCTCCTTGCTCTCCCATAACCCAGGTGAGTGCATCGACAACATTTGATTTTCCAGAACCGTTCGGTCCGACAACGCAGGTAATGCCAGGTTCAAGGCGAAGTGTGGTCGCTGATGCAAAGGATTTAAATCCTTTAAGGGTCAACGACTTCAAATACACGCGGTAAACCTATCGGTAGGTGCGCCATTGGTATAAAAGCGACTCGTATCAAGTTGAACTTGAGGGTTTACGCGATTTCACTCTGTAATATTTCAAGGGCCGCTCTCGCTGCCGATTGCTCGGCTTCTCGCTTACTTTTTCCAACACCTTCTGCAATATGTTGGCCGCCAACAACAGCGATGGCGTTAAAACTCTTATCGTGATCTGGTCCTGATTCAGAGACTTGATATTCCAAGGTTCCCTTTCCAAGGGATGAAACTAATTCTTGTAGAGCTGTCTTGCCATCGAGCCCTGCACCCTTAGCCATCGCATTTTCAAGGGTTTCTTTGATGAGTCTTTTGACCGCAATAGATGTCTGCGCAAATCCAGATTCAAGATAGATCGCGCCAATCAGCGCTTCTAACGCATCTGCAAGGAGCGAATTCTTATCGCGGCCGTTGGTGACTTCTTCACCTTTACCAAGCCTGATGTACTGGCCCAATTCGAGAGAGCGGGCGATATCTGCCAGGGCTCGCATATTTACAATTCCTGAGCGCAGTGGAGATAAGCGGCTTTCATCTAAATCTGGGTACTTTAAATACAGCTCTTCCGTAACGATTAGCCCTAATACGGAATCACCAAGAAATTCCAAGCGTTCATTAGTTGTGGAAATTCCCGTTTCATAGGCAAAAGACCTATGGGTGAAGGCCAACTCGAGCACTTCAGGAGAGAGTTGAACTCCTAGTTGCTCAAGAAGTTTTGAGTACAGATCAGACCTCTAGAACCTGACGGCGGTTATAGGTACCGCAAGTTGGGCATGCAACATGGTTGAGCTTTGGCTGCTGGCATTGCGCACAGGTAGAGATCGCTGCTGCAGTTGTCTTCCACATGCTGCGACGGGAACGTGTCTTTGAACGAGACATCTTTCGCTTTGGTACTGGCACGGTAATCGTCCTTAATCTTCATTGGACCTTATCCGGCCCTCAATAGCTATGGTCTAAGTATCGCTTATTTCTCCTGATTGCCAAAATCGGCGGGCTTTTCAAGCAGGGAAGCTAGCCCTGCCCAACGGGCATCGACTGCGCCATGTGAATGGTCTTCAGGCAGGCTCTCCCATTTTTCACCGCAATCTGGGCAGAGCCCCATGCACTCTTCATCGCAGAGCGGGTTAACAGGAAGCGCCAAAATTATTGCGTCGATGATCGGAATCTCAAGGTTCATGAGATCTCCCTCCATCTGCAATTCATCGTCTGCATCAAGATCAATGTCATCTTCTTCACGCCGCTTCTTGCGACCTCTGTCATTAGTTGGTTCGTAGCGATACAGCTCTTGAATTTTTCTATCAATGACCTGCTCTACCGGATCAAGACAGCGAATACATTCACCGTGTGCAACCGTATAAATCTCTGCACTGAGCAGAACGCCTTCGGTGACAGATTCCACCCGAATATCCGCCTCGATGACATCACCCTCAGGGACTCCAATAAGGGGCACGCCTATTCGAGTGGGCGCCTCTATATCTAATTCATACTCTTTCATTTCGCCAGCTCGACGAGACAACTCATGGATATTGAGGAGAAATGGATTGCTCTTCATTGCTAGGTTCTAGTCGGTCTCTTTGGAATGCGATTACTTGTCGTCATTGAGTTGCGAGAGAACATCCTTATCGTTTGCTCCCTCGAGTCGTTCCCGACCACGTGCAACAGCTTCCAGAGTCTTATTGAGAATAACCTCTAAGGTCGCAAGACGTCCATCTATATAAGCCTCGACCTCTTCGCGTTCTTGCGCGGCCAAATCTCGCGCATCATCCAATATCCGTTTTGCTTCATCACGAGCTGCTTGAACAATTGAAGTCTGTTCGACCATGCGAGCCACATCTTCGCGAGCGGTGGCGATCATGGCCTCAGCACTGGAACGCCCATCTTCGATAATCTGATCTCGCTGGGACAAAATTTTCTCTGCTTCAGAAAAATCAGAAGGCAATATCTCGCGCGCACCTTCTAGTATCTCAAGCATTTCTCCTCGGTGGACAACGCATGATGCCGAGAGGGGCACTCCGCGAGCTTCATTCACTATAGCTATTGCTGAGTTCAGCTTCTCTATTGAATCCATTGTCATTTTTGCTCTCCTGCTCGTGCGATAAGGGCGGCATTTACATTTGATGGAACCATGGAAGAGACATCTCCGCCATAGTGCGCCAACTCTTTAACAATTGAAGATGAAAGGAACGAGTGTGTTGGCGAGGTGGCCATAAACATGGTTTCGACCCCAGAAGCTTGAATATGTACCTGAGCCATTTGAAGTTCGTAGTCAAAGTCGGTAACTGCTCGCAAGCCTTTCACGATAGCCTGCACATCATTCTTTTTGCAGTATTCAACCAAGAGGCCGCTGCCTGAATCAACCCTAACATTAGGGAATTTCTTCACGTTTTCTGCAATCATGTCGATTCGTTCTTGAATGCTAAAGAGCCCCGATTTATTCCGATTCACGAAGACAGCGACAATTACCTCATCAAACTGCAAGCTGGCGCGCTCAATGATGTCGAGGTGACCGAAGGTGATTGGATCAAAGGATCCGGGACACACAGCGCGTTTCATGGTGCAAACGCTAGCAATGAATCCGGCCGTTATCCATTCTCCCCATTTGTAAGCGTAGGAACCGCATAAAAAATAGTAGCTTGACCATAATTCTTTTCACGCAGTGCAGTAAATCCCTCAGGCCACGAAATCTCTTTTGTACGGCTATTTCGCTCGACCGCAACAATTCCTTGAGAATCTAGGTAGCCACCATCCCTAATTTGGATGAGCGTCTCGATGACATCAATATCAGAGAGATCATAAGGAGGGTCGATGTAGATGAAGTGGTAACTTCGTTCTGCTTTATCTTGAAGAAAGCGATGAACACTCATTGAATAGAGATGAAAAATTCCGGGGCAATGTGCGTTTCTAATGCTTTCAAAATTTGTCTGAATAGCGCGCGCAGCGGCCTCATCTTTTTCAACAGCGTGAACGAGTGCGGCTCCTCTGGATAGAGATTCAAGAGCGATGGCGCCTGTTCCTGCATACAAATCTAAAACTCGCAAACCTTCAAAATCTCCGAATTCAGATATGAGTGTAGAAAAGAGCGCCTCTCGGGCGCGATCGGATGTTGGGCGTGTAGATGAGCCAACCGCATCTATTGGACGCCCCTTCGCAAATCCAGCGATGATTCTCATGGTCCTATGCCTTATCAATAAATTCTGCAGCTGAATCTGCTTGCACTTGGGCAAGCGCTGCAACTAATAGGGGATGGTTCTCTATTCCAGTATCCAGAATTGTAGATGCATCATCACGTGCTGCTTCAATCAACGATTCATCTCGCAAGACGCGCAAGAGTCGAAGATGGGACTTGCCGCCCGATTGATTGACGCCAAGTACATCGCCTTCACGCCGCTGCTCTAGATCAATACGCGAAAGTTCAAATCCATCAAGCGTTGCGGCAACTGCGGCTAATCTCTCGCGAGCTGGACTTTCGGGCTGCGCGCTAGTTACGAGCAGACACAATCCTGGAGAAGTACCTCGACCGACGCGTCCACGTAATTGATGCAATTGTGAGACACCAAAGCGATCCGCATCCATGATTACCATGACGGTGGCGTTCGGTACATCTACGCCGACTTCTATTACCGTCGTGGAGACAAGCACATCAATTTCTCTGTTAGCAAAAGCTTGCATCGTGGCCTCTTTTTCTTCGGCAGATAAGCGCCCGTGCAAAGGTGCAACTTTGAGGCCTGAAAGTGCTCCACTTTGCAGTTCTGGACCTAGCTCTTCAACAGAAGCCATGGTGTTTGTCGTTTCACCCATCAGAAAATCCATATCAGCATCTTCAGATATCGATGGCGAAATTCGGGGAGCCACCACATAGGCTTGATGTCCCTGAGCTACTTCTTCTTTAATTCGGCTCCATGCCCGATCGAGATAGCTTGGCTTTTCTAAAACCGGTATTACGTGGGTAGTAATGGGCGCCCTTCCAAGTGGCAGTTCACGCAAAGTTGAAACATCGAGATCTCCGAACACCGTCATCGCAACAGTTCGCGGAATCGGCGTCGCTGTCATGACCAGTAAGTGAGGAGGATTAACAGCTTTACTCTTTAGCGCATCTCTCTGTTCAACCCCAAAGCGATGCTGCTCATCAACAATAATTAAACCTAAATCTTTGAATTCGACGCTCTCCCCTAGTAAGGCATGTGTTCCGATCACTATTCCCGCTTCGCCGCTAGCAGCCTTGGCTAACGCATCGCGCCGTGCCGAGGCAGATTGAGATCCTGTAATCAAAGTAATCTGCGTTGCACTCTCCGCTGCACCTAGCATTCCGCCTTGCGCTAGTGGACCCAATAACTTTTCTATTGTTCGCAAATGCTGCGCTGCAAGCACTTCTGTAGGAGCTAGGAGCGCTGCTTGTCCGCCATTGTCGACAACGGTCAAAGCAGCGCGTAGCGCAACAATCGTTTTTCCCGAACCTACTTCGCCCTGTAATAAGCGATGCATGGGATGTGACTGCGCAAGGTCATCTGCAATTTCTTGCGCCACCGCAACTTGACCTCCCGTGAGCTGAAAAGGAAGCGAGTTATCAAATTTCTTGAGTATCCCATCACTCTTTTCGGGACGCGCAACTGCAGCAAGACCTTTCAACTCACGTCGTCGAGTCAACAAGAGCAACTGCATGAGCAGTGCTTCATCAAAAGTAATGCGCTGTCTAGATTTCTCAGCGCTTTCCAGGTCGACTGGACTGTGGAGTTGAACTAGTGCTTGGCGCAAAGATGGAAAGCCATACTTATCGCGTACCCAGTCCGGAATAAAGTCTGGAATGTCATCAAGGGCTCCAATGGCGAGTTCTATACATTGCGCGATTTTCCAGGAAGGTAACTTTGCACTGGCTGGATACATCGGTAGATACTTTCCAGCAAAACCCTCAACTGCAGAATCAACATCGCTGCCATCGGCTATCAACTCATAATCAGGGTGTGCCAATTGCCTTTTGCCGTTGAAGACACCTACTTTCCCTGCAAAGAGCCCTTGTCTTCCCACTTTGAGTTCTTTTTCGCGCCACGCTTGATTGAAGAAGGTGAGCGAGAGTTTCGCTGTGCCATCAGTAACAACTACCTCAAGAATATTTCCTTTCCGTGCGTGTAACCTTCGACTGGTCGCGCTATAAATTTGCGCAAGAATTGTGACTTCATCGCCTTCGATGAGCTCCGAAATATTAGAGAGCTCACCACGTACCAAATATCTCCGTGGATAGTGATGGAGCAAATCACCAATGGTGATGTAGCCATAGAGCTCGCGTAAAACTTTGGCCGTTCGATCACCCAAAACTCCAACAAGTTTTGAGTCGAGGCTAGCCATGTGCCTATTCTCTCTAGTCAGGGCGCCGCGACTCGGTTATTTCGGTGCAAATATGCGCGGATTCGCGCTATCCCACCCTGTCTTGCTACCCTAGCGCCCTGAATCCAATATGGAATCTTTTCAATCTAAAAGGAGTACCTCTCATGGCATCTTCATGCGACATCTGCGGCAAGGGCCCAAGCTTTGGTAACAACGTTTCGCACTCACAAGTAAAGACTCGCCGTCGTTGGAATCCAAATATTCAGCGCGTGAAGACACTCGTTGCAGGTACTACAAAGCGTCAAAATGTCTGCACTTCTTGCCTCAAGGCTGGCAAAGTAACTCGCTAGATCAACGCAGTTTCTTTAAGAGATTTATTGGAAATGGCTCCAGGAGACTGGGGTCTTTTTCATTTCTATACCCAGAATTCTTGAACCTGCGGCTGCTGAGTCGGCGACGACTTCCCCGATACGCATACCTGGCAGGTTTTGGCCAGTTGCCAAAAGAACATGGTCTTCTCCGCCGCCCAATATCCATTGCCAGACATCGGCGTTGATCTCTGTTGCTAAATTGTTGAGCGCTTCAAATTCTGGATGGTGAGCAAAGAGCGATTGATCTAGCGCAAGTGCTACTCCCGAAGCGCTAGCCAGTTGCTCCCCCTGCACCATGAGTGAGTCACTAAGGTCAACCATGGCAGTGGCGCCAGAAAAATTGGTGGCGTAATCCAAGGTTGGGGCTGAAAATTGAGAAAGTGCCATATCCGCAGCTGCGGAATTTACAGAAATCTCACGAGTGAGTAATTCAAGGCCAGCAGCAGACCAACCAGGCAATGATGAAAGATAAATTGAATCACCTACGCGCGCACCACTCCTTGTGATGGGATTATCAACTGCTCCAATAGCAGTCATTGAAATAACGATTCGCTCGCCTCGGGTGATGTCACCACCCACGATATGTGCTCCTGCCAGAGTTGCTTCATGCTGCATTCCACGAGCCAGGTTTTCTATCCAACTCATCTCTTCGCCTCCAGTAAGGGAAACCGCTGCAACTAAATATTCACAACGCCCTCCCATCGCGAGGATGTCGGCTACGTTGGCTGCAGTGATCTTTCGTCCAATATCAAATGCTGAGGACCACTCAAGATTGAAATGAACTCCTTCTACAGCCATGTCGGAGGTTAAGGCTGAGCGCGGTGAAGTTGCGACTATTGCCGCATCGTCGCCAATGCCCACCTGAATCCGGGGATCAGCGCTGGCGAAAATCTTTTGTAACGCAGATATAACTTCCGCTTCACGCAATCCCATAGCCACAAGCCTAGGACATGAGATAGCGTTAGGGCTAAGCGAAAGGAAACTGCGAAATGTCCGTACAGGCTTATATTTTGATTCAAACGGAAGTCGGAAAAGCGAACTCTGTTGCAGCTGCGATCAAGGCTATTCCGGGGGTTTCACTCGCTGAAGGAGTTACAGGTCCCTACGATGTGATTATGCGCGCTGAAGCTCCCTCCATGGAAGAGTTTGGCCGCGCTATCTTGAGCAAGGTACAAGCTGTTTCTGGGATTACTCGAACTCTCACTTGCCCAGTAACAAATTAATTTCCGAGTGTTCCATTACTTCGGGTTAGTGCACATTCCAATAAATAGGTAATTACTTCTCCATAATTCACACCGCTGGCAGCCCACATCTTTGGAAATACTGACGTTGCTGTAAAGCCCGGCATTGTGTTGAGTTCATTGATGATGACTTGACCTGAGTTGGTAAGGAAGAAATCAACTCGCGCCAAGCCTGAACAACCAAGCGCCTTAAAAGCTGCAATGGCCGCCTTGCGTATCGCATCGGATGCAGTGGGCGTGATGGGAGCAGGTAGTTCTATATCAGTTGCACCATCGAGATACTTCGCTTCAAAGTTATAAAATTCGAACTTAGAATCAATGATAATTTTCCCGACAATCGATGCCTGTGGTTCGCCATCTATCTCTAAAACTGCACATTCGATTTCAGAGCCGACTATCGCTTGCTCAATAAGTACCTTTGTATCAAATGAGAGCGCCTCGGCAATAGCAGCGCTGAGCTGCTCGACTGCCTTGACCTTTGATGTTCCACGAGATGAACCACCGCGCGCAGGTTTAACAAAGACCGGATAGCCGAGTTCTGAAACTTTCTTCTCAATAGCAACGTGGTCAGATTTCCAATCCGCCTTTTTAACTACTATTCCTGGCGCTGTGGATATTGCCTGGGAAGCAAAGATTGATTTGGCAAAAGATTTATCCATAGCAACCGCTGAAGCCAAAACTCCTGAACCAACATATGGAATATCAGCTATCTCAAGCATTCCCTGAATAGTTCCGTCTTCGCCAAAAGGACCATGTAAGAGTGGAAAGGCAATGTCTATATTGAGGTCTTTGCCGCCCACGCTAAAACCAGCTACATCCGCAACCACAGTTGGAGCTGATTCAGGAATTGTTGGCAGAACCCTTCCCTCAATCTTCATGGAATGACTTTCTGGAACAAGTACCCACTTACCTGACTTAGTAATGCCGATGAGAACAGGTTCGTAGCGCGTGCGATCCATGGCGGCGAATACGCTGCCAGCTGATATGCAGGAAATTTCGTGTTCACTACTGCGGCCGCCGCAGATAATTGCTACGCGTTTTTTCATCGAATGAAGTTCTCAGCTTTCGTAGTTATTTCCATCAGCTTCTGCAAAGCAGCAGCAGGAGTCAATTGTTCACTGACAATCTCAGCAACGGCTTCAATGACAGGCACTTCTACTCCTACCCGATGTGCGATTTCAACGACTGCGCCGGCTGAAGCCACGCCTTCAACTGTCTTAGCCACTTGCTCACGGGCCGCCGCCATTGAACCAGTGCGCCCAAGTACTTCGCCAAAGGTACGGTTTCGCGAGAGCGGAGAGCCACAACTTGCAACGAGGTCTCCCATGCCAGCAAGACCAGCTGCAGATAGTGGATCCGAACCGTGAGCAGCACAGAGACGTGCTACTTCATTGAGACCACGAGTAATCAACATCGCCTGGGTATTTTCGCCAAATCCCATACCAATTGATATTCCAACAGCTAACGCAATTACGCTCTTGATCGCCCCGGATAATTCGCAGCCCATCACATCCACAGATGTGTACACGCGATAGTACGGAGTGCGGAATAAATCGCGAATTTGATCCGCTAACTCTTGCGTAGTAGCAGCCGCAACGGCTCCCGCCGGTTGACGCAATACGAGTTCATCAGCCAAATTAGGACCGGTAATTATTGAAATTTTGCGTGGACCGAGAACATCTTCAATCACCTCAGTCATACGCATTTGTGAAGCTATTTCAATTCCCTTGAGGGTGCTTACAATGATTGAGTCGACTCCAAAATACGGCTTCCAATCCTCTAAAGTAGAGCGCAGCTGTTGGGCCGGAATCGCTAATACATAGATTTTTGAGTGCGAAAAAGCTCGTTGCAAGTCTGTGGTTGCGGCAATTTTCTGAGGTAGAAGGTGGCTGCCAAGATACTTATTATTAGTATGAACTGAATTTATTTCATCGATTACTTCAGGGCTACGCCCCCAAAGAAGCACATCGTTTCCTGCATCAGAAAGCACCTGTGCCATGGTTGAACCCCATGCGCCTGCACCGAAGACAGTGACTGTGTTCATTTCCTCTTCTTTTTGAAGTTACCAGTTCGTGGCAATTCTGATGTGTGAGGGTCAAAGATAGCGTCAGGCCGCTTCTCGCCACGAATCTCCTCTAACAATACGGTGATGGCGCGCATGATTTCAGCAGTTGCCTCTATCAGCGCCTGTGGATCTTCTGCCTTACCTTTCCAGCGAGATAGATCGACGGGTTTCCCAGCGCGGATTGTGATTGTCTTGCGAGGAAAGAGGCTAAGTTTTGTGGTGTAGTTGGGAACAATCAGTTGCGATCCCCATTGCGCAACAGGAATTACAGGCGTATCAGTTGCTAGCGCAAGCCGTGCACAGCCAGTCTTGGCAATCATGGGCCACATCTCAGGATCGCGCGTCAGAGTTCCTTCTGGATAAACGCCGAGCATGTGACCCTTCTCCAACAAAATTTTGGCATGGTCAACGGCCTTCTTGGCATCTGAAGTCTCGCGTTCAACGGGTATCTGTCCTGCAGCTAATAAGATTTTCCCAATAACTGGAACCTTAAAGACACCCGATTTTCCTAAATAGCGTGGCGCGCGACCATTTCGATAAAGGAAGTGGGTAAATACCAAAACATCAAGGTAAGACATGTGATTACTGGCGACGATTACGGGGCCAGTGGCTGGAATATTTTCAGCACCTTTCCAGTCGCGCTTCATTACAAGGTTGAAAATGGGAATCAATAGGCCAGCGCCGAGTTTAAATGCGCGATTTGTGCCAAGCGGATATCCGCTTGGTGGTGCATAAGAAACCTTAAACTGCGCCATATCTAGAATCCTAGCGATAAAAAATCAGGGCCCGCGTTTTGCGGACCCTGATTTTTAAAGAGTGAAGTTTTACTTCTTCTTCTTTGCTGCCTTCTTAGCAGCTGGCTTACGCTTTGCAGGAGCCTTCTTTGCTGGCTTCTTCTTAGCTGCTGCCTTCTTCTTCGCAGGAGCCTTCTTTGCTGCCTTCTTAGCAGCTGGCTTTGCCGCTGCCTTTGGAGCAGCCTTTACCTCAGGCTTTGGAGCTGGACCTAGCTTGCGATCTCCGGAGATTACTTCCTTGAGCGCCTTTGCAGGTAAGAAGCGAGCCTTCTTAGATGCCTTAATCTTGATGGTTTCGCCAGTAAATGGGTTACGTCCCATGCGAGCCTTGCGATCTACCTTCTTGAACTTACCGAAATCATTGATCATCACGTCGTTGCCTGCTGACATATTACGTGTGATTGTGTCGAAGACGATATCTACAGCGTGAGCTGCTTCTTTCTTGCTGCCGTTGAAGTGTGGGGCCAACGCAGCGATGAACTGGGCCTTATTCATTCAATTCCCCTTAATGTTGTTGTTTCTACGCGTAAATCATTAAGCGCTTGCTTAACTGCGTAAAACTTAAA
>JACCDI011920304.1_pt1 | contig 11365 bp, 10 predicted proteins | sample 7442791 | NCBI WGS metagenome assembly JACCDI01 (sample SAMN15323434, study PRJNA562643) | freshwater metagenome | isolation source: river surface water | place: USA:Blue River Watershed | collected 2017-08-15
CGGCACCTGCCTTGGACATGTCGGTTTCTTTGACGATTGCTTCAATCAGTTCAGCCTTGTTCATTCAGTTTCTCCTTGGTATTGAATTGGGGTTTTGAAACATCAAGCTTCAGCAGACTCGCCCAGCTTGGCGGCGACTGCGCGCTTGCCCAATTTTCTCACTGCGGCAATAGCGGCCAATTGGCTGGCTCGGGGCTTGGTTTTGCCAGTTTCCCAGTGATAGACACTCTGGGCCGACACGCCCAGCAGCTTGCCCATCTCTGCAGCGCTGATGTTCAGTTTTTTGCGCAAAGCAGCAAATCCCGCCACGCGGAATCGACGTGAGGTACCGGAGTCCTCCTCTGCATTTTCTACAGGCTTCGCACGGGCTACGCCCTTGCCCTGCTTCTTGATCTGGGCTTCCAGTCCAGCAACGCGGCGCTTGAGCGCAGCGATTTCGCTGCGGTACTGAGCCGACGCTTTCTTCAAGGCTTGAATTTCAGCTCGGACTTCCTTCTTGGCAAGGCGGCTGATTTCGCTTTTGAGTTGATTAGCAAAAGTGGACATATGAAGTTTCATGCGAGATGGTAACCAGCCCTCAGGAGAGGTGAAATTTTCCCAAGGTTGATGGTGTGGGCAATCTGATTTCATCTACTCCGAAAGGATCTCTGCGATGAACTCGGACCAGCTTTGAACGCACTCTTCAGCAAGTTCCAAGGCATCGACGACTCCGAATGAAGTTTGTATAGTGTATTTTGCGTGTAGAAGTTCACCTCCCGAAGCACCTGTTAACCATAGAGCAGACCTGTACTCTTTCCCCGAGAAATTGGGTTGAGTTCCACTCCTGGGAGTTTTTGTTAGTTTGCAGTGCTTCACGCCATTGCATATGTCAGCACACAGCATTAGGCAAGTAGTTCTAGATATGAATTCATCAACCATACTGGCCCGGACTGGGGCGACGTCTGAGTGAATAAGCCAATCGCGCACGTGATAGCAGTGCATGAAGAATGACAGAACATCGTCTTCGTAAGTCTGCTTGGTCTTCCCATCATTGAAAACTCCAGCATATATGTCACGAAGCCGCTGAAGATATCGCTGCGTACGCTCAAATTGCTGCAAGACTTTTCCATCCAGAATTTACACTTGAGTTTCCTCAAGTTCAGTTGAAATACTTAAGCCTCAAACCTACGGCCAAATCGGAAACGTCACCGACGCTTACGAAAACTACTTCTGAGCTTTGTATACATGGGTTTGGGGGGATTGCGTGCCACATGTCGAACGTCGCGAACAATCACTGGAACGCGCCGCACTGCATAAATCTGCCCGTTAAGACGCACAACACAGTCCATAAAGTGACGCCCTGCGTAGGCTGTGTGCTCCTCGGCGCTGAGGAGACGCATGCCAACTTTACGATGTCCCAAGTCACTGCGCAAATCGGCCTCTTGACCCTCGTTGCGCACGGTCCACTCTACTGTGGCGAACTCTGGCACCACATGTGGATTAAGGATTGTGAATGTGAGTTCGCAATCCTTTGCCACTCCGGGGACCTCATTGTGATGCGTTGCCAAGAGTCGAGCAGGATTTCCTGTGAATACCTTGACTTCGATTTCAGGCAGCTGCATGACCGCTCGCCCAGAGCTTTCGTCGAAAACCTCTACTTGATCAGTTTCAGGTAACGGCATGAGAAACGAGAATGCCTCTGACCAATTAAGTGCTGCAGACACCTCATCTTCAGAGTCTTCAACGCGTTCAGCAATATCTTGCAGTGCCGTGAGTCGCGGCAGGAAACCGTCCCACTCATCCTTTGACATCCGATTGAGATCTTCTTTTTTATTGATGGGATTTTCGACCTTACGGTCATCAAACAATCGGTTGTGAACTTTCTTGATGACTGCTATGAGTGCATCGTCATCAGCCAACCCGATAATTCGTTGCGCCCACAAATCTTGATACGCTTCAGTAGTGATAACTGTCAGAAAGATGGAGGAAGGACGTGAGTCAGGCGCATCGTCAAAGGATACCGCTGCCCAAGCTTTGAGATATCGAACAAGCCGCCGAAGTTGATCACGATCATCATCGCCGACTGCCTCCTTGAACCACTTGTAGAGTTTTTTGGGGTCACTGTGTTCCCATGTCCCCGACAAACAAGCCAAGCGCCGCACATCTGAGTCTGGATTGAGGTGGTAAACCGGCGTGTCAATGTGAAACTGGCGAGTGAATAACGCGCGCGAGCAACGCTCCTTGGGCGGGACCTCAATCTTGGTCAATTCTTCGCACGCCTTTTCGTATTCAAGTAGTTCGGTCTGGACCCAGCTCCGTAGCTGTTTTGGCGTTGGTTCTACATCTTGGTCATCATCCCACTCGAAGTAAAGGCCGACGTCAACGTCATACTCTTCCCCTGGACGAACAGGCTTAATGAGTGTTGCATACTTGTATGAGCCTTGAAGCCAAGTTGAGATGGTGTAGCCATGCTTGGAAAGCGCCTGCTTCAAATAATCGGCGAGATCGTTCCACTGCTGCTGCAGAAAGTCTCGCTGATCCGTTGTTGGGGTGACACGTCCGATGAGTGTCTGGTCGGTGCTTCCGTTGAATAGTTTCGATGATTGACCCATTAGCCTTCCCTCACGAGCTTGAGTTGTGGTTGGTGTTCCAGGTAGGCCTTCAGATGGCTACCGAGCACGTCCGTGGTAGCTTTGTCTGCAAGGGCTTTTAAGGTTTTTTGTGCAGTTTCTGTCGCAACATCCAGACCCAGATCTTTGGCCTGCTCTTGTGACGGCTCGTGGTCCAACCGGAAATAGCGGTCCTGTAATTTGTGCTGAATTAGCTGATCAACAAACTGCTGCTGTGCTGAAATAGTGACAGAAAAAAGACGTTGGTCTTCCATCCAATCTGCAATGCCGAACTGCCGCCCAGAACCAAAGGAAACGGAATAACTCTTAGTGGTGGTACCAATACTTAAGATCCGTACCGCGTCTGTTGGCACACTGAAAAAATGCTCTGCCTCATGCAGCGCCACGAGATCAGGGGCATTTGCGAACAGACCTCCATCCGCATACAGATTCCCACCCACCTCAGCCAATTCATAGAACGTTGGTGCCGCAGCTGTCGCCACAGCTACGTCCACCGCCTTGAACTTCCAATCACGGGTCCACTCTTGCTTATGCCGCGTTTTGAATACCTGTGGCTTGCCCTGAGTCACATTGACAGCCGGAATAGCAACTGCATGCTTTGCATCATTTAGCGTTGCGTCCTTGTCAATTAACTCCGTGATTGCCTCTCGAAGTGGTTCTGTCGAGTACCGAGGCTTGCGTGCGTGTCGCCAAAGGTCTAATCCCTTACCAATTTTGGTCGACGGCAGCTCATGCGGCGGAAAGATTGCCGCGCCATACTGCTCGAACACTTCCACAACCTTCTTCATCGGAACTTCAAATGCCACGGCAATGGCAACGATGCCGCCGATCGAGGTACCACAGGTAAGGTCGAAGCGCTGGCCGATTGGCACGCCAACGTACTCTTCGATGACTTGAAGGGACCTGGCCGTGAACAATCCGCGATAACCACCGCCAGTGAGTGAAAGTGCTTGGAAAGGAGTATCGGTCGTCCAAATCACGGGGAGTGTGTCCTATTCCTCGCCGAGGATCGGCGAAATGTACTTCGCAGGATAGCTGAATAACCCTCAGACCTTCCGAGACGACTGCTTACTCTATGTGCAACCGTCAGAGTCTGAAATTGGAAACTGTATCCACCGTTTACTGCTCTTCCAATAAAGCGCGCTGTCAGGGGACCATCCGGCTAGAAGCGTTCCTTAATGACAAACTCAACCGTCACCCTGATCGGTATTAAACCTAGGTATAAAAAGCTAGCTGATCGAGAGTCAGAATCGCTTGCAAGGCACGTGTCATCGTGTAGCTGTCCTGAGCCGCCGCTCCATGGCCAACGGCATGACGTGATCCCGCCGTACCGTTCCTTGCAACTGGATCGAAATTCGCAAATGTATGGGTAGCGAGGTAGCGCCCGAACGCAGCAGGGAACAAAAGCGTATCAGGGCCACCGGCGCGTTTTTCGGCCGACGCCTGCGCAAACATCAATAGATCTTTGATCTTCAAACCCGGTCCCCCATACGCCGCCTTGTGGGCATCATTCAGGATGCCCTCGATCTCGGTGAGAATAATTTTGATGACCGAAGCGGGTTTCTTGGCCACAAAGGCTTCGACTGCCTCCTTAAGGAGCTCTGCTCTTACCGCGAAATGCGGCTTTGCCGTCCAGCGCTCAAAGAGATGACCAAGACGGGTTGCATCAAACGCTGCGATGATCTTCGGCTCAATCTCGACGATGTCGAAGCCAGCCTCGGCTTGTTGGGAGAGGTCGCGAAACTCGGCGGCAATGATTTCTACAAAGGGGAACCATCCTGCTGCGACCAACGTATCGAAGATAGCCGGATCGGCAACTGCCTGGTAGAGATGCCGATAGCGAAGCCTTCTGTGAAGCGTGCCGAGCATAGTCTGTAAGCCCTCAAGATCCAGCTTTCCATCGGGATTAAAGTCAAAGGCGAACCCGAAGCTCCAGCCTTCCCGGAACAGGCAAAGGACCTTGTCCTGCTCACCTATCTCGACACAAGGAAAGCTCATACCCGTCACGTCAGCAACGTCGTTCTCCAAGACTACACTGCGCGCCGCAATGGCCCGTTTGACTGCGCAACGAATGACGACCGCAGCCGTGTCAAGCCACAGTTCGGCACTGTTGTCTGACTTGAGAACCAGTAAGACAGTGTTGACACGTCGCAGGCTGACGCTTGCGCCAGCCTTCTCGGCCATGTGGCAGATGACTCTATCCAGGCCATCGACCAGTCGGTGAAAGAGAGGTTCGTCCGATGTTAGAGCAAGCCGAGTCCAAACCTTGATGTCCTGGCCAGGCCTTGCCGCTTCGGCGCTGAAGCCGCCCAACGGTTCGACATCCTTAAACCGCAGCGGCTCGCCAAGATTGCGAACGCCCAGAACAGCTGCAGGGGCTGATGCTAAATCTTCCATTTTGTCTGCCATACGGTCCAGTCCTACCTATCTAGCCACTATGGCACAGGTAATGAGAGAGACACGAACGACCTAGTCAACATCATTGGACCGCCATCTGACGTCGAAGATAGCTTTCAGCCTGAAGCGAATATTTTCACTACTTAAGTTGACAAACCAGACGACTAATATTCGCGATCTAGTCAAGCATGACACCCAACAATCAGGTCAAACGCTCCAGCCCGAACCCGCATGAATCCTTGGCCTCTCTCTTGGATACGGCCAAGAGAAAACAGAGAAAGAGAGATATTTCCGCTGAAAAAACGCTCCCATTCCTGAATTTCTGACATTTAAGGCCAAGAGACTTTTTCAGGAATGGTGCCAATACTGGGCCTCAGCGCTGCGTACGAACGGCGTAGAGAGCAGTTCGCAGGTGATAAATGGTAGAAAAGTTAATCATGAACAGCCACCAAGTCATGATGTGCAGGTGCCCGCTCCTGTTTCATGTCCAGCAAGTGTGGTAAGCGCCCCACAATTTCGCCCCCAAGCAGTGCTTGCCTATGACTTCGCACTGACTGAGTACGCCCCCCTTCTGTCAAACGAGGTGTAAGTCGTTCATATTGATCACCGTGTGAAAATGATCGACCCAGGCGGCCCCTTCAGGCTCACACCTCATTGAAATCACAACACCCCGTTCAGTTTCATACCTCGTTGGACAAGACAAGGTATAGATTGGCACGAAGATTTGATATTAGAATGACCAATCAGGAGCACCCGTCATGACCACCGTTGCTGTAGCCAAGCCGCGCCGGAAGGCCCCAAAAACCACCACAGCCACTAAGCCCTTCAAGGCCAAGGCTGTCGCATACCGCACCTTTGCTACACACCAGGAACTGCTGGATGACATGGAGGCGTTTCGCCGCGAGGTCACCGCGACCCCCGAGGCTGCACGCGCGTTCCTGATCAGGGCCGGCCTGCTGACCAAAAGCGGAAAACAAAAGCAGCTGATTCGTGGCTAATCCCTGGGCCCTGTATCAACGTCAGCCCTCTTTTGTGTTGGGTTTTCACGGCACCGACCGCACGGTGGCGGATCAAGCGGTTTCCCGCAAAATCAAGCATCTCAAGAAGTCGGAAGACACCACCGAGTGGCTGGGCCACGGTGTGTATTTTTGGGAAAACGACCCCGCCCGCGCCTTGGAATGGGCCAAGAACGGCAAGACCAAAGGCGACATCACGACACCTGATGCTGTAGGCGCTGTGATTGACCTGGGCTTTTGCCTGGATCTGACCACCATGACCGGCCTGCAGGAAGTGGAGGCCGCGTTCATCGCGTTGCGCGACACCTACCAGAAGTCAGGTCTTGCGCTACCCCAAAACACCCAGGGTAAAGACAAGGTCAAGCGCGAACTCGATTGCGCCGTGATTCAAGCGCTGCACCGCCAACGTGCTGAGCGCGGCGCTGCCCCCTACGACTCGGTGCGTGCGGCTTTCCCAGAAGACAAACCGCTGTTTGATGACTCCGGGTTTCGCAAACGCAACCACATTCAAATCTGCATTCTCAAACCAGAGAAATGCATCAAGGGGTACTTCAAGCCTATAGCGGCCAGCAAGAGCAGTACCTGAAGCCCCCCATAAAAACCACAAGGGAGAAGCATGGCAAACCAGGCACCTCAGCAAGTTTCGCTGACCAGGATCTACCTGGACCCCGAGAACCCCCGGCACGAAACGCTGCCGGACGAGCCATCCATCATCAAGCACCTCGTATCCAAAGAGAAGGTGCGTGCGCTGGCAAAAAGCATTGCCGAAGAGGGTGGCACCAGCCCCATAGAGCTGATTGCCTTGGTGCAGCACCCCAAGGTGAAAACCGGCTATGTGGTGGTGGAGGGCAACCGCCGCATTTGCGCCCTGAAGCTGCTGCAAGACCCCGACAAGGCCGGCAGCGAGAAGGAAAAGCGCTATTTTGCCAACCTGGCACAAGGCATGCAGCACGCCATCAACAAGGTCAATGCCATGGTGTTTGACAGCCGCGATGCCGCCCGGCGCTGGTTTGCCCTGCGCCACGAAGGTGAGCAAGACGGCGTGGGCACCAAGGCGTGGGACGCCGACCAGAAAACCCGCTTCAGCGTGCGCACGCAGGGCAAGAACCCTAACGCACAGGCCCTGCTGGTGCTGGACTATGCGCGCCAACACCAGCTGTTAAACGCACAAGAGGTGGCGCAGCTGAACATCACCACCCTGACCCGCTACCTGTCCAACCCCGTGATGCGCCATGCCCTGGGCCTGGCAGATGGCAACACGCTGGACATTCAAGTGCCCGACGCCGAGTTTGAGCGCGCCTTGACCCGATTTTTGCGCGATGCCCTGACGCCTCAGACTTCGGGTGTGACATCGCGCACTAGCGCGGCCCAGCGCAAGGCCTACGCCGCAACGCTAGTGCGCGAAGGCGTGGCCGCCACCACCTTTGGCGGACCACGGCGGGCACCGCGCAGTGGCAGCTATATACCAACCAGCCCATCGTCCAACTCGACTCACAGCCAAGCACCCGCCAACAGCCCATCAAGCCCGACGGCTGAGGCCGCTCCGCCAGCGATGAACGCCGATGGCGCGGCAACATCGGGTGTGCGCGACAACCGCAACCCCGACAAGCGCAGCTACGTGATCGCGTCGAGCTTTCGGGTGCCGATCAAGAACAAGCAGCTCAAGCGCCTGTTTGACGAACTCAAAAAGATAGATGCCTTGCAATTCAGTTTTGCAGCCACCTACCTGTTACGGGCGGTGCTTGAGAACGGCATTGCCGCGTACCTGAAATCCAAGTCGATCACACCGCACGGCAAGCTGCACGAAAAATACAAGCAGTTGGCGGCGCAACTCCAAACCGAGGGCATGACCGACCGGGAACTGAAATTTTTGCGCACCATCGCGCAAAACGGGGCAGACGACGCCTTCTCGCCCGACACCCTGGGCCACTACATCCACGGCGGCGCCGTGCCTGCTGTCAACTACGCCATGCGCTACTGGGACAACATGGAAAGCATCATGGCGCGGGTGCTCAAGGGCCTGTAAAAAGCGCTGGCCAAGAGCCGCGATTTTGGCTACATTTGCCGCCATGCCCATCACCGACACCCCTTTGCGCTACCCCGGCGGCAAGAGCCAGCTGGCACCACTAGTCATTGACCTACTAAAAACCAACGACCTGCTGTACGGTGAATACGCCGAGCCTTTTGCCGGCGGCGCCGGCATTGCACTGACGTTGCTGCTCAACAGCTATGTGTCGCGCATCTACCTCAATGACATTGACCCTGCCATTCACGCCTTTTGGCACAGCGTGCTGCACGACACCAATGCGCTGTGCCAACGCGTGACGGACACCCAGGTGACCATGGACGAGTGGCACCGACAGCGCGCCATTTACCTGGACCCCACCTGCGCCGACCTGGGCGCCAAAGGCTTTGCCACCCTGTTTTTGAACCGCACCAACCGTTCGGGCATTTTGCGTGGCGGCGTAATTGGCGGGCTGAACCAGGACGGATCCTACAAACTGGACTGCCGCTTCAACCGCGGTGACCTGGTGCGCAAGATCAGGCGCATTGCCACGCATGCCGAGCAGATTGAGCTGTCGTGCCTGGATGCCGCCACATTCATTACCACGGTGGTGCCGCGCACGAGCGAAGATACGCTGGTGAACCTGGATCCCCCCTACTATGGCAAAGGCCCCGAGCTGTACACCAACTTTTACCGCCACGACGACCACGCCGCACTGGCCGACGCAGTGGGCCGCATGCAGCGGCACTGGATGGTGACCTATGACGACACCCCCGAGATACGCCGTCTGTACAGCCGCTGGCGTTGTTTTAGCAGCAGCCTGACGTATTCGGCCCAGGTCAAGCGCACCGGTGTGGAGATGTTGGTGGTGGACGACGACCTGCACCTACCCCGCAATCTGCTGGCGCACGACGTGAACGCCCTAGCGGCCTAGGCCATGTTTCGGCTACTTGTCATCGGAAATACAAGCCCGTCTACGTTACCAGCTTCTGCGGGCCGAAGCCTGTAAATTTCCAAATAGTAATTGGCGACCTGTACTGACCAGCTTGCAATGCCACTGTGCAGCAGGTTGGATCTGCCATGGTTCTCGATCTGAGATGATGTGCACTTATGAGCCACGTGCCGATCATTCATGTGCCCTCTGCTGAATCAAGCCAGCCTGGGCCGGCAACTCGGCGCTGTGCGATTTATGCACGGGTCTCGGTCAGCAACAGAGACCGCAGTGCCCAATTGACCTCGCTGCAGGCTCAAGTGCAGGCGTGTGAGAGCTACATCCAATCCCAACGTGGCATGGGATGGGAGTTGGTGGGCACACCCTATCTCGATGACGGCTACTCCGGCGAAAATCTTGATCGCCCGGCCTTAATCCAACTCATGCTGGATGTTGAGGCCCAGAAGTTTGATGTCGTGATCGTGCAACGCCTGGATCGCCTCTGCCGCAGCGTCAGAGACATCTGTGATCTGTTGCCACTGTTCAGCAGCGCCAAAACATCTCTGGTCAGCCTGACACAGGCATTTGACAGTGAAACACCCACCGGCAAGCTCACATTGCACCTGCTGACTACATTTGGTCAATTCGAACGAGAACTGGCTGGCGAAAGGGTCCGTGACAAATTTGCCATTACACGTGCCAGTGGCCGATGGCAGCGCAGTGGCATACCGCTGGGCTATACCCTCACCGATCAACAGGAGCTGCAGGTCAATGCCACCGAGGCGGCCGTGGTGCGCGATATATTTCAGCGCTTTTTGGCGGCCGATTCAATGGCCCACCTCATTGAGGATCTCAGCAGTCTGGACTACCGGACCAAGATTCACATCAGCCGAAATGGCAATCAGCACGGCGGAAAACACTTCGATCGCAATACGCTCAATCAGCTACTCAGGAATCGGGCATACGTCGGAGAAGTCTTCTATAAGGACGCTTGGCACCCTGGCAAGCACGAACCCATCATTGATCGCGCCCTCTGGGATCAAGTGCAGGTCATCAGAAATCAACGCGCCCGGCGCACAGGCATACCCACTGGTATCCGACATATAGAAGATTTCCCACTGGCTGGCCTGGTTTTTTGGCACAACGGTGGCGCCTATACCTTGTATGAGTCCAGCACGCGCAAAGGGCAACGCTACCGTTATTACACGGCACCCAAAACCACTTCAGGTCAAAAGGATGGCTCCGGACCCGTGACGCTGCCGACACATGAACTGCACCAGGTGGTGATCAATCATCTGCGAGAACGATTTAAAGACCCGCAGCCATGGCTTGATGCTCTGCCCGAAGAGTGGAAAAGCTGGCCCGAATTTGATCCTGAACATGTCAAAGCCAGCTTGGGCAAACTGGATCAAACATGGCGGCATTTCATCCCACAAATGGTTGCCGATGTGATCCGACAGTTGGTCGGCCGCGCGGTTCTCTATCCGGATCAGGTCCAAATTTCGATCAATGTACCGACGCTTTCTCTGCTCCTAAAAAGCTTCCTGCACTCGAATTCCGAGCCAAAAAAGGCCCCAAAACCCCTCCGACGCCGCCCAGACAGTGTCGCAAGTGTCACAAAACTGCGATCTCTCGTACCACCAAAGAAAACAAAAGAAACCTAGTCAATCATGAGGACCAAGATTCACATCAAACTACCGGGCTGCAACCCGCATGAATCCTAGGTCCGTCTCTTGGTGCGACCAAGAGAAAACGTAGAAACAGAGAATTTCGGGCAGAGAAAATGAGTACTTTTTCGGATTTTTGGACATCCACGGCCAAGAGACATTTTCAGGAATGGCGCTAACACTGGGCTGCAGCGCGATGCGCGAACGGCGTAGAGAGCAGTTCGCGGGAGATAAATGGTAGCGAGCGACGGGCCACTGACCAACTTTCTATTCACACTCAATCATGCTTGGTAGCGATAGAGAGCGTATGAGCGGTGACTGTATTTAGCAGCCTGCGCTTTGGCCGCTTCACTCATCATCCGAGCCATCTGAAGTCCCTCGTAATCTCAAATTACGGCTTAACGGCACACCCTGTCGCGCTGATTTGACACAGTGATGACCATGAAAGTGTTTGTTTTTGCCTTCGTCGCCATAATTTTTGGCCTGATCCTCTTGCCGCGGCTAACCGTTGCAGCCCTGCTGGCATGGTGTGTCTTGGTTATGCTGTATCTGCATTTTTTTGCAATCTAGGTGGACTGTTTCGCTACTTGCTGAAGATATGACTGCAGGCTAGATGTCAACTCGGCTCTGGCCTGGACGAGCGGCCCACCCTGGCCGACTTCGATTGGCAGTTCAATCCCAAGCTGCCTCGCGCGGCCTGCTTCGAGTTGCTCACGCTCAAGTTCATTGCCGAGGGCGCC
>JACCDI010804118.1_pt1 | contig 11364 bp, 13 predicted proteins | sample 7442791 | NCBI WGS metagenome assembly JACCDI01 (sample SAMN15323434, study PRJNA562643) | freshwater metagenome | isolation source: river surface water | place: USA:Blue River Watershed | collected 2017-08-15
CAGCGCTCCCAGGGAGGCAGGTTGGGTAAAACAAAACAAGACTACTAAACTAGACAAAGATTGATGGATCTATCTTGCATCCATCCCAAAAAAGATCATATGTGGAACTGAGTCATCTACTGCTGATGATCCACTTCCCATTCACTCAAGGCAATACACAATGCAATCTTCCAAAGGTCTGATGGCTACGATGTAGGGAGCAATGGAGGATTGGCAAGGGTGGTGAGTCTATGTGGTGACTCCTCTATATGCAGTATCTTTGTTGCCTTGTTGCACTTCCTCCATTTTTGCCAATGCTCCTAAACAAGCTGTCTTCTGCGACCATCTCAAGTCTGACATCAAAACACTCATTATCATTATTTACAATGTTGCTTGATTAAATGATACAATGCCAACTGCTTATGATATTGTAAGAGGAGATTGTTATCCAATAGCAACTCTTCCATCAAATCCACTGCTTTGTGTTCCAACACTCCCTCCTATAGAGCTGGACACTGAATTATCTATGGCAAGCTTTTGTAAAGACAGTGCTGAGATTCCCCCAATTAGGAGGAAGCAAAATAATGTAAAGTTCAATTATCAAATATTGAACAAAATAAATCAAATCAAAGTTGCATGCCCTGATATCTTGCAGAGGCAGCTAGCTAAGCTGTAGAAAGTTCCCAGAACATCATTGGCCATATGGCTTAAAAATGAACCTATGTTGAAGGACATGAGATATTGCAGGTTGCAGGGCAGTATCTCAAGAGAAGAAATTAAAATTGGATTGCATTGAAGAAGACTTATTGCACTGGTTTTTCAAGAAGCGTGCCAATGGTATAAAGGTATTTGTTAGGACACTTATTCTTTTTGCATCCAAGCTATGCCTAACCTTCAAGGGTAAGTCTATTGCTGCAAACTCATCTTGCATGCATAGATTTGTGAAAAGACACAATATTGTGTCTCGGTTGGAAACAAGAATTTCTTCAAAAAGTCCTTGTGAAGTAATGAGTGAGGCAAATGATTTTGTTAGTCACAGGAGGAAAACATTGTAAGGAACAAATAGGGACAAAAGGTAAGTAGTATCACATTGTGTTTGTTTCAATTTTATGGTATTTTATATAATATTTTGTCATACTAGATTCACAGTCATTACTCTTGTCAGGTACATTATCAATATTGACCAGACTCCAGTGTTTTTTAGTATGGAAGGAAATCAACATTGTCATCAAAGGGAGAAAAAACAGTTATTATTCATGAATCAAATTCTGATACAAAATGTGCAACAGTAACTGTCACTACCAATGGTGACAAATTGCCTCCCCTTATTGTTTTCAAAGGGGCTCCTAATGGTAGGATTGCTAGGAATGACTTGTTGCATATGGATAGCAGAGCATTTTATTTGTGTCAAAAAAATGCAAGGACTGATGAGAAAGTGATGCTGGAATGGGTAGATAAAGTTTTATCACCGTACATGGCCACAGGACCATATGGCACAAGGCCACATCTTTTTTAGACTTGTATTGCTGTCACATGATGGCAAGTGTGGTGAACAAGATTGAAATTTTGGGAGTCCGGGTGGAACATGTCCCTGGTGGATGCACTGTGCTAATACAGCCAGTTGACATAGGTTTTGATAAACCATTCAAAGAGAATGTTTGTAACTTGTGGGATGAATGGTTGGTGAATGATGGTCTGAATGTTAACGGGACAGTAAAGAGTTCTACAAGATATCAAATTGCATAGTGGATTGTAGCTGGGATGTTGATGGTCTTGAAAAGATATGTTTGTAATTTGTGGTTGCATAATTCTTTAAATTGCTTTAAAAAATAATAATAAAGTCATATTCATACTATCTAAAGATAATTATTATGCATTCATTGATGATAATGATATTTTTACTTCACCATTCTTACTGTCAAACTTGTTATGTTTTCCATCATGCTTTTTATCAACACTTTTGTAGCATTCACGTTTATGGGAGCATTTCAACCCAGGTGCAATGATTGCACCTTCAGAATAACCCATATTATGATGGAAAGTCTACCTGTGTATTGTAGACTCATCATCAGGGGAGTGCATTTCAACCACCTGTACTAAAGCTCCATTGTAATTATCAGCCTTTGGGACATAATGCCTTTGAAGGAAGTCAACACAACAGCAATCAATACCATTAGTCACCCAAAAAACTGCAGTTGCGGTTTCTCTTGGTCTAATTTCAAAAGACCTCAAGCAAAGTACAGTATCCAGCTGAATCACCACTCCACAGGTACTGTGAATTTCACAAGTACGTCCAAGAGTGTTGGTGTTTGTACAAATAATATCAACAGTCTCTCCCATAAGGTGGAACAAGGGCATTGTAAAATTTCTTTTGATGACAAAATAATGTGAAAAATAACAGGACCAAGAAATGGCCAAGAAATGGCCAGGAAAAATTGCTTGTCTGTGCTGAAATTTACTGCATGCAAGTGAGTATTTTCTTTGAAAAATTTGCTCTGAATGGGTGGCTGCAAACAATACCAGTGTGACACATGCCCTAAACGTATTTTTCACAAGGAATTCAATGGTGCAGTCCTTTTGAGCTGAAATTCAACTACAGAGGAATTAGATCCAAGATTTGCAAGTGGCCCCTAAATGCTTGTGGCCCTTAACAGCTGGTAAATATGATATTTATAACACACAAGAACACACCACAGTGATTACATGGAAATTATATATGTAACTCAAAAATAATTACCTTATATTAGAAAGAGAAAAAGATATGCGGAGATGAAGACTTGATGGACTTGATGTCTTACTTCTCTTTCACACAAGCAACAAGCACAAATAATTATTTCTACTGCTATTGTTGCTCACCACTAAGGTGATTATTTTGAAATCAAGATTAGAATGATCTAAGAATAAATACCCAAAAGAAACATATTTTTGTAGTGATACACTTCATTAATCAATTGTTAGAAGTCAAAATTAAAATTATTTTTGGTCAATATTGGATATGACTTGATTGAATGTATCAAACATTATTTTTGTCACTAGAGTTAAAAATGAAATCAGTATGCTCTGCAAAGACAGCATATATTTGCTTATCATACTTTTATAAATTCTATGTAGATTAATTTTCTTTCAATGGGTGACTAAGTATTTAAGCAAACAGAAATCATAATAAACTGATAGTTTTTATCTTTTGAGTCTAATTGGGATCAGTTACATGTTATCCAAGGCTATTATGTAGAAGTAAGTGAAATCTGAGTTCTGTCCTTGTATGCAAATTGACACTTTTCTCAAACTCTGAGCTGATAACATTGTAAAATCATGGCATGACAAAATACTTGCTCACATCAAAAATAATTGAGGAGAAGGCAGATATTTGGTTGATAGTTATTAGTTTTGAAGGTGAGTAAGGCTGGTTTGAGATGGAGAATCATGATTGAGAAATGGTGGGTACATTGTTGGGCATTGTATATGCAAGACTCTCTGCAATAGAAGCTGTTGCACTTATTCCATTGATGATGCTTTCAAATTACAAAAAACAATTTATATGCTTCTCAAAGTAATGCACTGTTTGGGTTTTATTCAATATAATTGAATCAATGATGAAGAAACGCCAATCATTATATGTGATCAATACAAATGTTATTTAATTTTAGTAATTTTCAAATCCAAAATTGACAGTACATTTTGTTATTGATTTATGCGATATATCATTCAAATGTGAAGAGAATTATTTTCTTGTTGAAAACAAATTATTTTTGTCAAAGGTGGTTGAAGACTGATTGACAAGGGAGATGGGATAAAAAATTTTGCATGTTGATTTTCAGCTGCTCCACATGAGACCTAAATTTCCGTGAACCAAAGGAAGTAATTTGGAAGACCACAACCTGTTCATGAATTGATTGCTGATATAATTTGACTAATTTCATTATAGCTACAGTGGCATTTAAGATGGACAATGATGTTGGAAATATTTTGTGCAAGGCCCTCTGCAAGCAATAAGAATGCACGATGTAATAACAAAAAAATGTCAATCGCTTTTTCTAGTGATAATTATGCTGTATTTTTTCATTCCGTTATCACAATTTGCATGCAACATTTTCAGTAGTATTTGACCATTTCATTAAAAATATTATTAGCAAGTCAACAACAGAGTAGTAAAAGAATTTTATAATCTCTGTCTCTTGTGAATGAAAGCAAGTTGGCCAAGGAGAAAACAGATCAGGTATAGCTCACACATACACATCAAAGACTAACACCTGCCTACATGGAGACCATGGTCTTCATATTCATCTCCAACTTCCAGTCAGCTAAAGATGGAAGTTCCAGATTTTATCATTATCATCATCTACCTATCATTCATATCCTTGCTTGCCATCTCAACACATCACTGTTGAGACTAGTTTCAAGAACTGACATACATAAATATCTCAAAGTTTTGGCTGAGTCTTAGCCATCATCTCAGTGTCAAGTATGTTTTGATAGTTGTTTAGTATCTTTGTACTTGTAGAAATGTCAGTCATTAACACTCATTGATGTTGCCAGATATGTTCTGGCAAACAAATTGGTACATTATTTCAACTGTATTCTGTAATCTTTCATGATATAAGATCAAATGATCATGTTATTTTGAAAATTATAATTTAATGCAAAGAAAATTTGAACTGAAAAGTAATAAACTCAAATAATCAATATGTAAAAAGGTATTCATATTTTTATTGTTGTTTTGATATTGATTGTCTGCAACAAGATGCTACTGTTTTTCATAATGAAAATATTGTGTGATGCAAATTTGTCAATTAAATTGTACTCTCACCATTTTTGTTTAGTGACAAATAACTTATATTGACCACAGAATAGTAATTGCAACAGGAAATAATACAAATACATTATGAAGTGAAAATAATCAGAAGAGTTTGGGACTACAATAACTATACAAAAACAATTATTGTGGTAATTACCACTTCTTTTTTAACACCTAAAGTAAGCAATGATACTTTTGTGGCCTTGTTTAAGCAAGATTCTCATTTTAACATAATATGTATCATGTACTAGTTCTACGCAAGTAGATTTACAACCAATTTTTGCATGATTATTTTACAAATTTGAAGAAGATCCTAATTTTGTTGACAGTAAGAGCTAGATAAAATCAAACACTACATTCTTCTTCTCCTGAATCTCAGCTTTCACTGGATATCAGGGTTAAGGTTTCTACATCAACAAGATCATGGTCAAAATTGCCACACAATAACACACATAATTTTTCTCATTCAAATTGCAAACTCGAATTTTAAGACATCAGCAATATCATCAACAGATGACTGCATCCATGGCATTGAACAATGAGGAACCCCCCCCCCAACAGTACAGAGATGGCAGAGTGGATGGTGAATGGGTGGTTGCCATGTGAAATGTCATGGCAGGGTAGAGTTTTGGTGACAATTTTTTGCTTGATACAATTTTTCGATTTTTTAATTTTTACATCAACCTGCAGGTGATTAAATGCAGCCTCTCCATCGATGAGGTGCTAAAAGCTACAAGCCATCCTTGCTCCATAGGCAACCTTGACAAGTTCGTGAATGCTGCAAGAAATGCCGTGGTTGCAGTGGCGAAAGAGGGAACAAAATTGGTTGTTCATGGGGTTTCAGTTGATTGTTGCAAATCTGATGTATCTTCACTTACTCCCAGCCTCCCTATTTCAAACAGAAGAGAATAACACAACAAATCATTGATGTTGCTGTCATCTTCTTCAAATTTGTGGCTGCATTGTATGGCAAAGCAAGCTGCTTTTGATCACTTGACAAAGAACACAGCAAAAGAGTATGCCACGAAGCAATATTTGATGGCTTTGAAGGAAGCAACATCACTGTATGCTGAAAAAGAGATCAACAAATTATCTCTCTGTCAAATTGCTGACAAAGTAAACAACAAATACAAACTCACAAAAAAGAGGCAACTCAACCCAATGACAATATCAAACTATGTGAGGAAGGTAAACACTTCTCCCCTAAAACAAAGTCCTGTACCAACTTTTCCTCCTTCACTCTTGGATTTTCTTGTTTGCCATGTGGCTATGTTGCAACTGTCAGGTCAAGGGAAGGCAAAGCCAAAACATGTGAAGGGTATCATTGGTGCATTGATTGAAAATACAAAATAGAAAAAAAACTCACTACAAAATACATTTACAAGCAACTGTGTAATCAATTCCCCAACACCGCCAAAAAATCAAAGTCCATGAAAAATGAGGATTGTTGGATGAACTGGACAACTTATGCAAATTTGAACCAATGGTTTGATGGGACAAAAGCATGCCTAATTCGCTATGGATATGTCAACAACTGTCTGCAATGCATCACTGACATCTTCAACACAATACAATCGCCTTGTAGTATTCCTTGTGAGTACATTTGTCTTTTGTAATTGTCAATTTTATTGTGGTATTTTCTGTAATTAATCCTTGCACTTATTTCCAGATGAACTTTTGTCAAAAGTTTCTATGAAATATGAAGTTATATGCCATGTGATTAATTTTGATGAAATTCATCTAACAAAATCTTCTGAAGGAGACAATGGTGGTCCCCATTCAAATACTTTAACAAATCCAAACTTACTGTGAGCAGGAACTTGAGTCTTCAGAGATCCAGGAGGCCATGTGACTGGGTTATTTGGTTCAAATTGTCCTGAAGCATTGCCTCTAATTATCGTTTACAAGACAAGATCAACTAATGCAGATAACATGAGGATGAAACCAAAGTGGGTTGAGGGACTAACCGAGGTTATTGGCAAGTGAGGATTGGGTGATGCAACCTGTATGGACACTCATGTACATGTGTGTCAAAAGGGGAGAATGGACAAAACGCTTTTTATTGAAACTGTTTTATTTTATAAGTTATGTTTTCATTGTTTTCAATTACATGTATACAATATTATTTTTATCACTGTCTCTTTATCCAAATATTGCACCAAAGTTCAAATGGGATGGCAATAAATTAATTGAAGGACCAATCTTCATGAAAACTGATCATGGTCCGGGTTGCAAGAGTGAATGGGCAATTAAGTTTTGGTGTGACATGCATCTTGAAGGAATTCATTTTGGACCAGGCTTGCCAAATGCAACAAGTGCCAATCAAGAGGTGGATGATTTTTTTCAAGACTTCAAGGGCAAATACAATGCCTGCACCCAAGAAGTCTTCAAGGAGAAGATGTATGCACATGCATTGGTATTGAACTGTAGGCAGGACAATGGTGAAACAGAAATTAAAAATTAATTTTGACCAATAACAATCTTCATGTGATGATCAATGGCTGTCCTGATGATCCACTTGAGAAGCAGCCCTTTTTTCTTAGCACTACAGAGAATCAAATTCAAGAGTTGAATGAAAGTAGGATTCATCCCATTCACACATAGTGAACTTAATCACAAGAAGGGTCGTCACATGCTTGGCAATGGAGGAGCAAGCAATGAAATGGCAGCAAAGTTGATAGAAACAGAAAAGTTATACAAAGAATTGAAGGCCAAGGTACAGTTTGAAGTGTGGGATCAATTTTATGTTGATATTTTTTCATGTAACTGATTCACATGACACAGGCTAAATCAGAAGGAATTAACAATTTTGTCTTCAATGTGAAGCTCCCAGTCCATAAGAAGAGCAACCTCCTCCAGAAGACCAAGGATGAGCAAGTGAAGTATCTTGCCAATTGTAAGAATGTTTTCAGCACTGGTGCAATGTGGATGACACTTGGTTTCAAGTTGATGTGTGCATGTGCAACAATCCAAGCACAGGTACAGCTACTGGATGACAAGGCTGCAGCAGTAATGGAAGTTGAAGAAAAGAGGCCAAAGAACTTTTGTCTGAATTTTGAAAAAGCCGATGCTTCACTCCACTCATACAAGTCAGGAGTCAGCTGACATTGGAAGCATGGTGGGTTATTGTGCAGTTATTTCTGCCATTGTACAGCAGTAAGGAAGTGCCGTCAAAGTATAACACAATAAAAAAGGAAGGTGAACTCATTTGAAAATGAGTTTGGCAGTAAGTGGGATGATTTGATGGAGATCCAGCTGCAGAAACCAAACAAAACAACCAGTGGGCAAAAATGTGAACAATGCATGTGATACTCTGCAAGTGCAATTGCAACTTGATGGCAAATCAAATATGGTGACATTTATGTAGATTGTGTTTGAAAAAGTTAAAATGTATTTACAAAGTCAAAAGTTCCATCAGAGCAGCACATTCAAACCGATTAATTGATTTTCACATTTTTTTGTGTGAGTTTTTGTGCCGTACTAACTCCTACGTACTTCCTACACATTTATTTAACTACTCCATCAGCTGCATTTTTTGAGTCCCTCCAAGGCAGCCCCTCTACATCCATCAAAATACCAAATGAACCCAAACCAAATTAGGAAAAGCTCACACACATCATCAGGAACAATGTTGCCTAACAAAAAAATATTGTTTTGACAATATTGGATTTATTCTCAATTCACCAAATTTTGTAAAACTACTGGTGTAGAACTAGTAAGTTAAAATGGTGATTGTAATGAGCTTTGTGACTTTTATAAAAAACTTGGACAAAATTCATTTTTATGTGTCTCATATCCAACAAAAAGTCTTAAAAAAGTGCTCATAAAGACAGCCATAATAAAATACAAAACCTGTGGTATGTTGTTATAATTTACTAGGGTGTCCATGCAAACACCTAATTTACCCTAAACGCCAGTGTTTGACCAAGAGGACAAGTTTTGTTGCCCAAAGATGTAATTTGTCCTTTAGAGGATGAGTTTTTGACAAAACATGAGATCTTTCCTTATCATGCAATGGCTTCCAAGGGCCTTCCTTAAGGCCCTTATTCAAGGCAAAAAAATATTTATACTTTTTATACTGTTATGGTGCTCATGACCTATTAGGGTATAAATTTGTGTTTTACTATCAGTGATGAAAAATTTTTTAGTGGCTGGTGCTTGAGAATTTGTACCCCTGAAATTATCCAATTCAGTGTGCCATAAATAAAAAATAAAAGTATGACTTTATACTTTGCCTTGAAGAAAAGGGTGCATATCCTGTAGTTTTTTTTATTTTTTGTAAATATAAAAGTATAAAAAGTATGATTTTTGTTGACTTGAATAAGGGTCTAAGGCAACAAAGTTTTTGTAGTTTTCATAGGGCGTATAACCTATTGGGGTATGTTTTCAGGTCTGGTCAAACTCCAGAAACGAAACCACAATGGTCAAACTGTCGGTAATCATACTCATGAAAACATATCTATAATAGGTTATCAGCCCTATGAAAGTTATGAAAGCTATGAAAGCTATGAAAGCTATGAAAGCTATGAAAGCTATGAAAGCTATGAAAGCTATGAAAGCTATGAAAGCTATGAAAGCTATGAACGCTATGAAAGCTATGAAAGCTACAAAAGCTATGAAAGCTACAAAAGCTACAAAAGCTATGAAAGCTACAAAAGCTATGAAAACTATGAAAACTATGAAAACTATGAAAACTATGAAAACTATGAAAACTATGAAAACTATGAAAACTATGAAAACTATGAAAACTATGAAAACTATGAAATCTATGAAAACTATGTTTCCTGAAGTTGCATGTTGGATTTACACACAAAATGAGCTTTTTTCAGGTTGCTGGAGGAGCTTCACATGGTGTCATGACTCCAACAAAAAAGGGTATAAAGGTATGATTTCTTAAGGTTACACTACATATCCTAAACATTCATATGTTTGATATCAGAAGTATGGGTACAAAACCTATGTTGCCTTAAGAAACGCCCTGATGCAAATGTTTTGACACAAGATTAGTGACTTCACAAATAACTTTTCAAGATGAAGAAATCTCAATATGACCATTATTCCTGGATATTTGATCCTAGACACCAATGTAGCAGAGTTATTATTTTTCATAAACAAACTATCAATTCACATCTGCAGTAGGAACAAATAAGCTAAGCAACAATATGGAAGGCATCTTTTGTAAAAAACTATATTGCCTGGTAAACATACACTATCATTTTTTGTGTGATTTCAAATAAATCTATCTGTCTTCTGCAGATCCCAACAAAGTTCATTTTGAATTATACACCAAACATACAAAGAATGTTCATCAAAATCACATTCCTATTCCACTCCATGTAACAGAATGAATATAATCTCTTAGTTCAGAGGAAAATGGAAGATAAAATAGATTTTGATATGCTGATGGAAAGATGACTAATCAACTTGATGTGTGCCAATTAGAAGAAGATGAAGTGTTCCACATCCATATCAAATTGAAAATGCCCAGTACAGCAACAAAAAAGGTCATTATATGTACACCCTGATGCCATGTACCAGTTGCATACCAGTATAAAATAGTCATTCCTAGTCATATACTTATTCACATACCATATGCTCTGTAGATTCCAGTATATATGTATACTGTCTGTATACCAAAAGAACCTTATACTAACACATACCAATCAAATCTTGTACACTGCTCACATATCATTTCATTGCCTTTCTGTAAAATCCAATCAAACATTTTTGGTCATTTCCTGTCATTTTTGTGAATCAAACTCATTTCCGTTTATCAAATGGGTATATATATACAGAATTTTTTGTATACCAATCACACACCAAATAAAATTATTTTCAAAAATTTTAGGGACCATTTACTGATTTTAAATTGTACTATAGCTCATATATCATAATAGTATTTCCATCAAAAATTTATTGAAAAATCAATTTTAAAGGTAGAAATCATAATTTTATCATAATAACAAATTTTTACCAAATTCCATTATCTAAATCCATCATCTTCAATTTTTTTGAAGCAACTTTTGCAGCATTCACTGGGAAAAGTAATTTCGTTTTTTTATGTTGCCATGATGGAATCCAAATATGAGCAGAATCAGGCACTTTAAGATATTGCAGATTGTGATACTCTACTTGATTCCCTACACACTGTACTTCACAGTCTGTTTGTTTCATAATGGATAAAACATATCTTGTAGCCTTTGTGCATTAGCAGTATTATGTCATCTTGATCTTGCATTGTTGTTCTTGTTGTAGCAATCATGACATACAATAAAGTCACATTCACACTGAAACTGTTCTGATTACCTACAACCATACACATTCAAGTTTCCTTTATTCATGATGATATGATTCGTTGATTTGTTGCTAACCTGTGTCTTGGATAGCAACAGTAACAAAAATAATATTGCTAATTTTGAACAAAAAATATTGTTCACAATGCTATCAATGATATTGTATACTTACTGTTGATTTATCTCTGGTATTGCAATTGGATGCTGTATTATTTGTCATGATAGAACTAGACAGTTTCTATGTATAAATTATGTCAGTGACATTTTTTCTAATAATGACAAATAGAATACAAACCA
>JACCDI010046205.1_pt1 | contig 11363 bp, 10 predicted proteins | sample 7442791 | NCBI WGS metagenome assembly JACCDI01 (sample SAMN15323434, study PRJNA562643) | freshwater metagenome | isolation source: river surface water | place: USA:Blue River Watershed | collected 2017-08-15
CTGCAACGCCAATCCAGAGAGAGCCACACGGATCGATATTGCCATCATTAGTTCGCCCAATTTCACGATCAATATGCATATCAATCTCTTTGAGGATTGAAAAATTATCATCAATAACTGCTAATCGATCGCCAAGTGCAATTACATACCCGCCGGCTTTTCTCTTACCGACATAACTAACAAAATCTCCCACCTTGTGGGCGATAATTTCTTTTGTTGTCGGCAGATATTCCTTTATGTAGCCATCGAGCACATCAACCCAAAGAAAACTCTTCCGACGCTCATCCCAGAGCGTTCCTTCTCCTAGACCAGATTTGGAACCCACGATTGGTGTTGCTTCATAGAGCGCCATAACTACCCCTCAATCTCTTCGATGATTCGACGCAAATCTTCTCCCGATGCAAATTCAATGATGATCTTGCCATTGCTCTTGCCCGTTGCTTTATCAATAGTGACTCGAGTATTAAGGAAATCCCCCAACTCTTCTGCAAGTTCAGCCAACTCAGGAGAGACGCTTTTACTCTTAGATGAGCTACTTTTTTTCTTGCCGCCTTTAACGCCGACCGAAATAATCTCTTCTACGGCACGGACACTTAAACCTTCAGTCACAATGCGATTTGCTAACCGTTCCATAGCCCCAGAATCACCAAGCGCCAGTAGCGCGCGAGCGTGCCCAGCAGAGAGCACACCTGCTGCAACGCGACGTTGCACGCTTGGTGGTAATTGAAGTAATCGCAATGTATTTGAGATATGTGGTCGAGAACGCCCTATTTTTTGGGCTAATTCATCATGGGTGTAATTGAAATCATTGAGCAATTGTTCATATGCAGCGCCCTCTTCCAGCGCGTTAAGTTCTGAGCGATGAATATTCTCAAGTAGCGCTTCACGCAACAGTTGATCATCTGGAGTTTGGCGAATGATCACTGGAATTTGCGATAGCCCAGCTGCTTTTGCGGCGCGCAATCTTCGCTCACCCATAATTAATTCATATCGACCATCGCCAATTGATCGAACGACGGGCGGTTGTAACACTCCAACTTCTTTTATCGAAGTGATGAGCTCTGCCATCTTCTCTTCATCAAAAACTGTTCGCGGTTGGCGTGGATTTGGTGCAATGGAGTTAATCGGAATGTGATTGAGATTTGCAATATCAACAGGAACTCCAGCGATAACAGATGAGAGTTGTTTAGATTCTCCACTTGGAATGAGCGAGCCAAGCCCTCTACCTAATCCGCCTTTACGAGCACTCATTGAGCACGACCCTTCTCATGTAATTCGCGCGCAGCTGCAAGATAAGCAAGAGCTCCTGGTGATGACATGTCATATGTCATAACGCTCTGACCATAAGATGGCGCTTCACTCACTCGCACCGCACGAGGAATAACAGTTGTTAAAACTTCTTTTGGAAAATGTGTACGAACTGTATTTGCAACATCATGTGCCAATCGAGTTCTACCATCAAACATCGTTAATAAAATTGCGCCAATATGTAATTGCGGATTTGTATTTTCCGTAACGAGCGAAATGATCTTTATTAATTGGGTTAATCCTTCAAGCGCGTAATACTCACATTGAATTGGAATTAATAATTCATGTGCAGCAATTAACGCATTGAGAGTCAATAAACCTAAGCTCGGTGGACAATCAATAACGATGTAGTCATAGCGTTCTTCTTTATTTAATAATGTAATTGCATCGCGTAATTTAAATTCACGTCGCTCTAATTCAACGAGATCAATTTCCGCGCCAGCGAGATCAACGCCAGCTGGAACGACATCAAGATGTGGGTAGCCTTCAGCGCGTTGTTTAACTGAAGCAAGTGATGCCCCTCCAACTAAGACCTCGTAACTCCCTGGAATTCCCTCTTCGTGAGCAACGTTGAAGGCAGTACTCGCATTTCCCTGCGGATCGAGATCAATAAGAAGGACCTTTAACCCACCCATCGCAAGAGCTGCGCCAATATTTACAGCGGTGGTTGTCTTCCCTACTCCACCTTTTTGGTTCGCTACGGTGATAATGCGAGTAGTTGGGAGCGGGGCCATCGCCTCTTTGAGGCGGCGAGTGCCGATAACTGCTTTGGTTTCACGGGAAACAGCGGCGCTCATAGAGCGCAGTTAACCAGCCTTTGCTATAGAAATCACCTTGCATCCACCGGTCGGAAGGGTGGGCTCAAGGATCTCTCCCTTCGCACCGGTATAACGAGAGAGCGGGGTAGCAGCCAACTCTTCACCTGCGCGCTCCCCCTTCATCGCCAAGATTCGCCCGCCAGGGGAGAGCAAATGCCAACTCCAAGCTAGGAGACGATCCATAGGCGCTACCGCACGAGCTGTCACCACATCAAATTTCCCCTGAAATTCAGCTGCTTTCCCGCGGGCAACGGTGGAATTATTGAGCCCTAGCTCGCTGATTACCTCCTGGAGAAAGGTGGCGCGCCGCTCGAGCGGCTCTAAAAGCAGAATAGAAATATCTGGTCGGGCAAGGGCAAGCACGATTCCCGGCAACCCTGCACCGCTACCAATATCGATGACTTTTGCCCCGAGAGGGATCAGGGTGGCTACCGGGAGGCAGTTGTAAATATGGCGTTCCCAGATCCGCTCCCCCTCACGAGGACCAATTAATCCACGCTCAACCCCCGCCGATTGAAGAATCTCGGCGTACCGTGCAAATGTTTCCCGTGAAACAGAAACTTGCGGGAATTCAGAGGTCATAAATTAAGCAGGAAGAACCACAATGTGGCGCTCTGGCTCCTCACCCTCTGATTCACTGCTCAGCCCCAATTCGCCAATGGTGTCGTGGATGACCTTTCGTTCGAAAGCATTCATTGGCTTTAAGGCGATTGCGACACCGCTCCGCTTTACCTCTTCCGCTGTGCTCTCCGCCAAGGCCCGAAGCTCATCCCTCTTTTTCGCCCGAAAACCCTCAATATCAAGCATTAATCGAGAGCGCTCGCCTGTCTCACGCTGCACCGCCATTCGAGTTAACTCCTGAAGCGCCTCGAGAACCTCGCCCTCTCTTCCAATGAGATGGGTTAGCTCCCCGCCGACTATGGCTAGGGCTGCCCGATCATTCTCTACATCAATATCGATATCACCAGGCAAATCAGCAATATCGAGGAGCGCCTCGAGGTAATCAGCGCCTCGATCTCCCTCTTCTTCTAACCGTGCAATCAAGCTCTTCTCGGCCATTGCTCTCTCCTACCTCCCCAAACTGGGGTAAATATAGTTATTTGTCATAGATTGAGGTGTTTTGTCGCTTTCTAACTACCGCTTTTTCTTCTTCTTACTCTGCTTGCCCTTATCGCGCTTGGGCTGTTGGCGTTGCCCCTTCACATCAGTGGCGCTCTGCTCATCCGATCCCTCAACAGCGACTGAACCGTTATTTGTCGGTTCTGTTGATTGAGGATTCCCAGCCTTCTTTGCGCGCTTTGCCTCTAACTCAAAATACGCTGGCGATCCTGGTGTCGGATTTCTCTTGATAACATAGAACTGTTGTCCCATCGTCCAAAGATTTGTTGTTAACCAATACAACAAAACACCGACAGGGAAGTTAATTCCTGTCACTGCAAAAATGATTGGGAATAAGTACAACATAATTTTCTGCTGTTGCACCATCATGTTTGGTTGCCCATCATTCTTAGGCATTCCCTTAACCATTAATTGGCGTTGTGTAATAAATGTTGATGCCGACATCAAGATAATCATCACAAGAGTAATAATTTTTACAGTTGCCGGTGTACCACCAAGCTTTTCAATATCTGGAGCGCCCATTAAGAAAGTAGCGGCGATCGGGGCACCGAAAAATCGTGCGTTCGCTGCGCTATCAACATCTGCTTGAGAAAGAACTCCTCGCGGAACATCTTGCGCAATTCCGTTTAGCACCGTAAAGAGAGCGAAAAAAATTGGAGCTTGTGCAAGAAGCGGGAAACATGATGCCAATGGATTTGTGCCATGTTTTTTGTAAAGCTTCATCATCTCTTCGGATTGCTTCTGGCGATCATCTTTATACTTCTGTTGGATTGCCTTCATCTCTGGTTGAAGAACTGTCAAAGCGCGTTGGCTTTTGATCTGCTTCACAAAGAGCGGAATTAAAATGATACGAATTAGAACAACAAGAAAGATGATTGCTAGCGACCAGGTTACGCCGCTCTCTGCACCAAAGATCGGTTCAAATAGACCATGGAAAAGTAAAATAACCCACGAAATCGCATCATAAAGCGGATTAAAAATACCCACTATTTACTCGCCTTTCTTAGCTGTTGTTGATTTTGTGCCTGCACATCTCTGCCGCCTGGCGGATAGTCGATTCCACCCATCGACCATGGGTTGCAGCGAACCAAACGCCACATTGCTAACGCAGTGCCAAAAAATAAACCCTTACTACGCAGCGCTAACACGGCGTACTCTGAACAAGTTGGGTAGTACTTGCATCGGGCCGGGAAGGCTGGTGAAATCCACTTTTGATACATGCGAATTAAGGTAATCATTTAACCGTCGCAAAGTACTTTGAGATTAGCCCTGAAATCTCGCCGTTGAGATTGTGCGCTGCGCTCTTTGCAGCGCCAGGATGAGCTCGGAAAAGCAGAAGAGTTCCTTCAGAAAATTTACTGAGGTGCGGGGCTATTGCATGGCGAATTTGTCTGGAAACGCGATGGCGTATTACTGAATTGCCTACATTCTTTCCCACTATGAGGCCCACCTTCACCGGTGCCCCAGATCGCTCACCATTTGTTGGTGTTGCGACATAGAGCAGAAAATTCTCTCCTGACACTCGCTTGCCTTTAGTGGCGAGTGCGAACTCGCTCGCTTTACGCAGGCGATTTTTCTGCGCCAACATCAGCCCGCGCCGATTACGCGAAGACTTATGCCGAGATGCGCAAGCGCCCCTTGGCACGACGCGCAGCTAGAACAGCGCGACCTGCACGAGTAGACATGCGGGCGCGGAAACCATGGGTCTTAGCCCGGCGGCGATTGTTGGGTTGAAAAGTCCGCTTCACGTATATCTCCTAAAGGTCGAGGAAGTGACATTGGCTCGACCGTCCGAACTGTTGAGCTCGTGAGCGATCGCGCAGGAGGTAAACGGTACGGAGGTAGGGGCGTTATGGTCAAACTAGAGGTGGCCGAGAAAGGTACAAGAGAGGTACGAGAGAGATCAGAGCGAGAATTGCCCACAGCTATCTCTAAACGTAGAGTTTAGAGTTGTGGATAACTAGTTGCTTTTTCCCGAAACCCGGAATAGGGTCTCCCTTCTTCCACAGAGGAAGCTACTTCCCCCGGTAGATATTGGTGCATTTCGGACAAATATCCACTAGGTAGCCCACAGCCTGTGGATATCTCTGGGGATAAACGGTGGGTAACCGGTGTGGAAAGGATTCCAAATGGCAGATGAGAGCGCGCTTCTCGAGGTTCAACTACCAGAACTGTGGCAGAGCGCTATTTCGCTCATCGCTACCGACTCACCACAACATCGCGCCTTCTTACAACTGACGCAACCGATGGGGCTAATTGATAGCAACGGTAGTACCACTCTTCTTGTTGCTGCACCAAATGCATTTGCAAAAGATGTTTTAGAGACGCGATTGCGATCCATTATTAATGATGTTTTGAGTACAAAGTTGGGTCGAGAGGTTCGCGTTGCGGTAACGATTGACGAAACTCTCGAGAATGAAAAACCTGGTGAAGTCATAACCGAGGTTGAACAACCTCGACCTGGCACCGGTAGAAGCGCCGAACCAACAGTTGCCACTGAATCAGGCGCGATGAGTATGAATCCGCGCTACATTTTTGAAACGTTTGTTATCGGCTCCTCAAATAGATTCGCACATGCTGCAGCTGTCGCAGTAGCTGAAGCGCCGGGCAAGGCTTACAACCCACTTTTCATTTATGGAGAATCGGGGCTCGGTAAGACGCACTTACTTCATGCAATTGGGGCATATGCCAAAGAGCTTTATGGAAATTTACGCGTTCGCTATGTTTCTAGTGAAGAGTTCACTAATGATTTTATTAATTCGATTCGCGATGATAAATCAGCAGTCTTCCAAAAACGCTATCGGGATGTGGATTTACTACTCGTGGATGATATTCAATTCCTTGAGAATAAAGAGCGAACACAGGAAGAGTTTTTCCATACCTTCAATACGCTTTACAACGCAAATAAACAAATAGTCATCACTAGCGATCGACCGCCAAAACAATTAGCAACTTTGGAAGATCGACTTCGCTCTCGCTTTGAGTGGGGCTTGATTACCGATATTCAACCTCCCGAATTAGAAACTCGTATTGCAATTCTTCGAAAGAAAGCGGCGCAAGATCGACTAAATGCTCCTGATGATGTTCTTGAATATATTGCGAGTAAAATTTCAACAAATATTCGCGAACTCGAAGGTGCGCTTATCCGAGTAACAGCTTTTGCTAGCCTTAACCGACAAGGCGTCGATTTATCACTTGCTGAAATTGTTTTGAAAGATCTCATTCCTGATGAATCCGGACCAGAAATCACCGGCGCCACAATCATGGCGCAGACTGCCGCATACTTCAGTCTCACTATCGATGATCTTTGTGGAACATCACGCTCACGTGCGCTCGTAAATGCTCGCCAGGTTGCGATGTACCTCTGCCGTGAATTAACTGATCTCTCACTGCCGAAAATTGGTCAGACTTTCGGCGGGCGGGACCACACGACGGTGATGCATGCTGACCGCAAGATTCGCCAACTCATGGCCGAACGCCGTTCCATTTATAACCAGGTCACAGAGTTGACCAACAGAATTCGGCAACAGGCCCGAAGCCAGGGGTAACGTCCGAAAAATCCCACTCCACACTTGGGGATAACCTTGGGGGTAAACCCCTCCTTGAGAGTTTCCTATGTGGGAAAGAGTGGCTACAGCTGGCTAAATACCTACTTCTCCACATTATCCACCGGTTTATCCACAACTAACAAGAAAGGGAATTTCCCCTCTGACCTGCGGAAATACAACTTTTCCCCAGAATCCACACTCCCTACTCCTATTACTATCTCTCTATCTTTATAGATAAAGGATTTACCAGCACCAAGATTTCTGGGGATGAACCCTCTCTACTCGACGAGAGTCAGGGTTAAAAGCTGAGATAGCCCTTTTAGTGGTGAGTAAGGGAAGATAGGTAACGTCTTTTTAGAGAGTGAGCCAAGAATGAGATTTATAGTCGAGCGCGATGCGCTCTCTGATGGTGTGGCTTGGGTATCTCGATCGCTCTCTTCTCGACCAATTATGCCCGTGTTACTTGGCGTTGTAATCGATGCACAAAAAAACGGCGTTCATCTTGCTGGTTATGATTTAGAAACTTCTGCAAAAGCAATAATCACTGCTGATGTAAAAGAAGAGGGAAGAGTTTTAGTATCTGGGCGCCTTCTCTCTGATATCGCTAAATCTCTACCAAATAAACCAGTAACAATCTCATTAGATGGTAATCGAGTAAGTGTTATTTCTGGTTCTGCAAAATTTGCACTTCCCACACTTCCAGTCAGCGACTATCCAACTCTTCCTGAATTACCTTCCGAGACAGGACGTCTGGCCGGTGAGTTATTTGCAGAGGCGGTACATCAAGTTGCAATAGCTGCTGGTAAAGATGATTCACTCCCAGTTTTAACTGGCGTTCATGTTGAAATTGAAGAGAATAAGTTAACTCTTGCCGCAACCGATCGATACCGATTAGCTGTTCGTGAGCTCGACTGGGAAGCTCCTCGCGCAAGCGCATCTGCATTAATTCGTGCGCGCACTCTGCATGATGCATCAAAATCACTTGTTGGTAGCGCTCAAGTAAGTCTTGCGCTCGCTGCACCTAATGCCCAAGAGCGATTGATTGGTTTTTCAACAGAGGGAAAGTCGATGACTTCTCGTATGCTCGATGGAACATTCCCACCGTATCGCCATTTGCTACCAAGCGATCGAAGCGCGACGGCAATCATTGAAGTTGCTCCACTACTTGATTCAGTTCGACGAGTCGCTTTAGTTGCCGATAAAACAATTCCACTTCGCCTTACCTTTGCACCGGGCTCTTTAACTTTGGAAGCTGGCGCTGGCGAAGAGGCTTCAGCGACGGAAGAGTTAGAAATAGCATTTGATGGTGAAGGTTTTACTATCGCGTTTAACCCAACATATTTAGTAGATGGTCTTTCAGCTCTCGGTACTGCTTATGTAGATATGGCATTTACAGGAGCAAGCAAACCCGCGGTTCTCTCTGGTCGGGAGAGCGCCGATGGTCAGAGCAACACGAGTTATCGATACCTTCTAATGCCGATGCGGTACGCCTCGTAATCTGTGTACCTCTCATACTTACACCTAACTAACTATCGTTCATACGAGGACTTAGCGTTAGAACTGCGCCCTGGCATCACTTCGTTTATCGGAAGTAATGGCGAAGGTAAAACCAATATCATCGAATCCATTGGTTTTCTCGCATACTTGAGATCGCATCGGACCTCTTCTGATAATCCATTGGTTAAGTTGGAGAATGAAAAGGCCTATATTCGAGCCAAGATAAATAGCGCAGGGCGTGAAGAGCTACTAGAAGTTGAAATTAATCAAGGTAGAGCCAACCGAGCCAGAATTAATCAACAGCCGGTGCGATCCACAAGAGAACTTCTTGGTCATGTACGCGCCATTCTTTTTACTCCCGAAGATCTTTCGCTTGTAAAAGGAGATCCCACCGAAAGAAGAGATTTCCTCGATACTTTACTGATCTCTCGTACGCCGAGATATGCCGGCGTTATCGCCGATTATGAGAAGGCTCTAAAACAGCGGAACACTCTGCTGAAGAATCGCCCTCACGAACGAGATTTAGCTCCTTGGGATGAACACATTTCACGATTTGGCGCTCAAGTTATCGCCGCTCGACTTCAACTCGTTGCTGATCTCATGCCTCATGTAATCAAGGCTTATCAAAGAATTTCTTCGGGAGATGCAATAAGCGCAACATATAAAAGCTCGCAAGAATTACGCGGGATAAGCGCAGAAGAATTAGAAGAAGAAATCTTGACTCTCTTACCAACGCTTCGCCGTGCGGAGATGGAGCGAGGCGTAACTCTCGTCGGACCTCATCGTGATGATCTCGTCTTGGCGCTTGGGCCAACTCCAGTGAAAGGTTATGCAAGTCAAGGAGAATCTTGGTCCTATGCGCTGGCGTTACGTATGGGTTCATATCGCTTGTTATCAGAAGAAGGACTTGGTCTTGGTAGTGAACCAATCTTGATACTTGACGATGTCTTTGCCGAGTTAGATAGTTTGCGAAGGGAAGCCCTTCTTGAATTGATCGACTCATCTGAACAGGTACTTGTTACAGCTGCAGTTGAGGGAGATTTACCAAAAGAGTTTACCGATCGTAGATTTTATGTTGGCGAAGGGAGTGTGCGCGAATAGATGAGCGAGAATCGAGACTTAGCGCGTTCCTTACTTGCCGCTGCACGTCGCCGTTCAAATAGATTTAAGAGAGAACAAGAGAAATCCAAAACGCGGCGGAATTCCAACGAGCGCGCCACGACTGAAAGTGAATCTGCGGAGTATCAAGGGCCACAACTGCTTAATGAATCGTTGGCAGAATTAATTGATGAGCGTGGTTGGCGAGAGCGCGTAAAAGATAGCGATCTCTTTCTTAAATGGAGCGAGTTGGTGGGCAGCGAAGTAGCTGAGCACGTCCATCCAATTACTTTTAGCGATGGTGTGCTGACGGTAAGCGCCGAGAGCACTGCATGGGCAACGCAATTACGATTGATCGATCAAAGTTTGATTTCGGCGCTAGCCCAAGGCGGTTTTGCAGTCCACGAACTCCGAATCAAGGGGCCGCAAGCGCCCTCTTGGCGCAAAGGTGGATGGAGCGTTAAAGGTGGTCGCGGCCCCCGCGATACATATGGGTAATTTGAGAAGTGATTGGTAGGGACTCACTAGATTTGGGGGGTCAATCGCTCTACGGCGCTACCAGGTACTTTTTCAGGGCATAGCACTCGTAAAAATCCCCTAGGATGGGAGGCTGTAGTCCTATCAGGGGCTACACACGAGGCGATAAGGCGGTTGACCCAGTGGCTGAGAGCTCACAACCGAAGAGCGGTAAAAGCGGTTATGACGCTAGCGCCATCCAGGTCCTCGAAGGTCTGGATGCCGTTCGTAAACGCCCCGGAATGTACATCGGATCTACCGGAGAGCGCGGCCTGCACCACCTCGTATACGAGATCGTCGATAACTCTGTTGATGAGGCGCTCGCCGGATATTGCACGGAGATTGGCGTTGTTTTATTAAGTGATGGCGGCGTAAGCGTTCGCGATAACGGTCGCGGCATTCCTGTCGATATCGTCGCTAGCGAGGGAAAGCCTGCAGCCGAAGTTGTTTTCACTGTTCTGCACGCCGGTGGAAAGTTCGGCGGCGGCGGCTATTCAGTTTCCGGTGGTTTACACGGGGTCGGCGCATCAGTCGTTAACGCGTTAAGCACCACACTTCATGTCGAGATTGAGCGTGACGGATCGAAATATTTTCAGAGCTACAAATTAGGTGTACCAGATGCTCCCATTAAAAATGTAGGCACCTCTGCTAACACTGGAACAAAAGTTTCGTTCTGGCCATCTGCCGAAATTTTTGACACAACGATTTTCTCATTCGAAATTCTTTCAACTCGATTTCGTGAAATGGCATTTCTCAATCGCGGTCTAACCATTTCGCTAACAGACGAGCGCGCTGGCCATGTCGACGATAAGGGCGAGCCGGTAAAAGTTATTTACAAATACGATGGCGGCATTTCAGATTTTGTTCGTCACTTAAATTCAACAAAAGGTGAAGCCCACAAAACTGTCATTGATTTTGAAAACGAAGATACTAAGCAGAAAATCTCTGCAGAGATTGCGATGCAGTGGAGCTCGGGTTACACCGAATCTGTATATACATTTGCAAATACCATCAACACTCAAGAAGGTGGAACCCACGAAGAAGGCTTTCGTACTTCACTCACCTCAATTGTTAATAAATACGGCGAAGAGTGGGGTCTTATCAAAAAGCGTGAGGATCGCTTAACAGGTGATGATGTTCGAGAAGGTTTAACCGCAATCGTCTCAGTAAAAATTGGTGAGCCTCAATTTGAAGGACAAACAAAGACAAAGCTTGGTAACACTGAAGCTAAAACATTTGTGCAGAAAATTGTTAATGACAAGTTAGGTGATTGGTTCGCTGCCAACCCTTCCGAAGGTCGAGACATCATTCGTAAGTGCATTGATGCAGCAACTGCTCGCGTTGCAGCACGAAAGGCCCGCGAGCTATCACGTTCGCGCAAGGGGCTACTTGAAGGGCGCGGCATGCCTGGAAAATTGGCAGATTGCCAATGGACCGACCCCGAGAAATGTGAGCTATA
>JACCDI012122667.1_pt1 | contig 11359 bp, 13 predicted proteins | sample 7442791 | NCBI WGS metagenome assembly JACCDI01 (sample SAMN15323434, study PRJNA562643) | freshwater metagenome | isolation source: river surface water | place: USA:Blue River Watershed | collected 2017-08-15
AATATGATGTATATAAGGTATTTACATTTAGAGATCCCATGTCCCATGTATTCCTTCCCTGTGAGATAAAATATGATGGGTCAGTTGTTAGCTGTAGTTCATTAAATATCTGTTACATCAAGAGAGGATTACTTTTCTACATGAATCCCTTAAAGGCATGAGAGGACTCTTACTTCGTCATTTAGATCAGGCTCATCATAACTGGTCCCATTTAATGTAGTCATATTATTTCATGAATTTTTTAATCTTTGTATTCTGCATGTCCCTATATTCCAGTTTCAACCAGCTTCCTAGGGCAGAAAAACTCAGATAAAAATGAATTGCTTCAATCATCATGAAATTGATTTGGTGAATACTGTCCCCAGGATGAGATGTATCATTTCAACTTCTTTTATCTAAAATCTTGGTCAAACGCATTTCCCATATCCCAAGATGGTCTCATTATCATCATTATCATCATCATTGTCATGATCATGATCATCATGATCATCATCATATTCATTGTGTTCATCATTTTATTCACCATAGCCATCCTCAATAATTGATTCTCAAATCACCATTCTGTAAAGTTTGAACGATGATAAAAACCATTCATCATCACATAAGAGAATTCATTCCCATGAAGTGATTACGGTTGAAATTCCAATCAGATTAGCAGCTTTGTCTGAATGACTGTTCATCTTCAAGTACAGAAACATTGTGTCAACAGAAAGGTGGGGACCCAATGTTTGTGTAATTGGAATCAAAGTATCATGTTGTGAAATCATTGTTCAATTCATATGTAGCTGTGCACTCAAATGTTGTGTGATGCATCTTCAGGCATCCTGATCACACGCAGTTTAGTAACGCTCTCAAATAGCTCAACATGTAAGCAAAATTCAATCGACAGGGTGTCCATTTGCCAATGATCACACATGATATTGAATGTGAGTAACAATAAATGTATATCACACTCATTCATTGGTTCAGATGGGTGCTTGCCCGAGTTAGCTACGTCTAAACCATGTTCCAAACTCACCAACATTGATAATTACAAAGTACAAATGGTACGAAACACGATGTGTACGTTGAAACCGAACTCCCCTAATACCATGGTTCTATCTACCTAAAATCTACTAAAGAGTGACTTGAAACACAAAACAAGATATCACTCGTTCTAATCCGAACCTAAAACATCAATCCAAGTACAGAAGCCAATGCCATGCCCATTCCGACCCCGAAAATCGCGCTGGCCGCACTATCCGCTTCGGCCTCCGCAGTAATCGGTTCTCCCTCGTCGCTATCTCCATCTCCAATTTCGGTTGTCACAACGTCCACCTCCTCCGCCGCCTCGATCTCCTCCGTAGTTGATTCTCCCTCGCCGCTCTCTTCATCTCCATTTTCGGCCGTCACAACCTCAGCATCCTTTTCTTCCTCGCCCTCCGGCTGCACAATAACACCATTCTTCCAATCAATAGTAAAACGAGCACGATTAAAGGGACCATGATATCCAACAAAATGATCCGCCGAATTGGCACCCCAAATCATTTCATCCGTCCCATCCACATTGAACTTTTGTCCGTTGATGTTATCGCTTTCGAAGGAAATGGCGGTAAAGCACTCGGTGTTTTCGACGGAGGCGGAGATCGACTCGGCGGTATCAATGGGCTCTTGCCAATGGCGAAATGCCGTTTCCGTCTCGTGAATGGTATAGGTGTCTACCGACGCCGGTTCATTTAAATCCAGTCCCGTCACGGGAGAGTAATTCCCACCTGGGATGGCCAAAACGACGTGTCCTCCGTTCATACCGTTGTGTACGGTATCCAACTCGTTGGCGAATCCAGCGGAAAGAAATCCAAAGACATTATCGTGCGCCAACCTCGCCTTCACTACGCCATTTTCCAACACTGACCACATGAGATATGTCTCATCGCCCATGGGTTGAGTCAAATTCACGATATGATCGTATCCCTCACTGCTTGAGTGAAACTCCTCCCACGAGGAATCCGTGCAGGTCGTCTCGTCGGCCTGGTCGATGAGGGGATACGCCGAAGGTGGATCCGTGGAATTGGTACATCCCGGGTAGTAATCACCGTGTTGATCTCCGTTGGGCACCACCTCATCGCGGGGACTGGTGCATTGAAGTTTTAGGTTGCGTTCGGCGCAGACGGAGGGATGGGTGAGTTCAGGATCTTCGACGTCGAGGGGCATGCATCGGAACCAGCAGAAGAGTTCGTTTTCGGTACATTGGTCGGGGGTCACTCCGTGGGGTGCAGCCTCTTCGGCCTCGTCGCCTTCAGCGTCAGTGGTTACCTCTTCTTCTTCTTCCGCGAGGAAGCGTTTAGTTTTGACGTTGGAGAGAGAGTTGGTGTCTTGAACGAGGGCCTTGAGGGAGGTAGAAGAGCATCCGACTCCGGCAGGAATGGCACGGCCTTTCGACGTGGCTTCGATAGAGAGACGGCGAATGTCGCCGTAAGTTGCTCCAGCTTGAGGATTGTAGGCATCGTTCGGTGGAAGGACCATGCGGCCGTACCAGACGCGGGCGGCGCGAGGGTTTTGGGGAGTGATTGTGAGCGAGTGGGGGGTGGCGTGGAGGGATCGAGATTGGTCGAGGAGGCGATTATTGATGCTGTTTTTTCATCAGACGGATGTGATAATGAGAGGGAGGAAACAATAAAACAATGCCGCATCTTAGAATTCAAAGACAACAATTAAACTGGAAGGAAAGAAGGCTTCGTGAATTGTGAAATCACACTCACTACTGGTTGACTCCATCGCCCATCATGAAGACGAGGTCGTCCTCGTCATCAAACTGCACCAATGATCGTCGTCCTTGGCTGTCCTGGACGTAAAATCCATCCGACATGGCCATATCCTCATCTCCGTCCTGCACAATCATTCCAGGAGTGAAGGCGATGAAAAATCCCTGATCCGTGTGAAGCGCAATTGTACTACTGGCAGGATCTTCGTCATCATCCCGCCGAAGACGGCGTTCCTCCTTCTCAAAAAGCGAAGACGACACTCCAGACTCATACGAATGAAAATGCTCCAGCTGCTCACCTCGCTCGATCACCTCCTTGACGGACTCGTACCTCTTGCTTCCATCCCGACTTGTCATGACAGGAGTACCATTGCCAGTGGAAGTAGTCATGACGACACTCAACTCGGCGGAAAGACGATCGGCAAACGTCTCGGTGGCGTCGTCTACGCTTGCTCGAAACGCTGCGGAGTCGGCTTGGAATCGACGACACGCGGTCGTATCGGGAAGAGAGGAGGGGAGAGAAGAGGAAGGAGTAGTGGCGATGGAACGGCGTATGGTCCCGTCGCGCAGATGGGTCGTCATGGCGACGGCGACGTTGCCGTCGTCTACGCCTTCCATGTCCATCAGACAGGCGTGAAGGTTGGATAAGACGGAACGTTTGGTTTTATGGAAGTTATCGGGGAGGTTGGTGATGGAGATGAGGCCATGTTGGGAGAGGGCGTCGAGGAGGAGGAGGTCAGGGGAGGAGGAGGAGTTGGGGGTGGAGATGGCAGCGTAGTCGAGGCGGCGGTGGGTGAGTGTGGCAGAGGCCGTGGAGGCCGTCGTAGCCATGAGGGCTAGTAGCGCTTGGTTGAATTTCATTATGGATTAAACCTATCTTCAACAATTCGATATCCAAAATATGTCTATTTGGTAACTAAAAAGAAGGTCAACATGTGAGTGCAAGAGATATCGTCGATACGGGTTTTAAGGCACATATCGCTTCAATCATGTTCGCAGCTGTTCGACGGGAACTCGACATGATCGTCCGCAAACATATACCAGATCCGATGTTTGAAAATTGATTGAAAGTAAGAAATCTCTCGGGCTGAAAATCGTATCTTTGAACATGACGGTGACGGTTCAGACTGTCAACAATTATTACTACCTAACCGTAATTCTTATTTTACACCTTTTCGGACAATAATTTAAAAAATTAATAAATTAAGGCAACAACACTTTTCTTGGTATCGCACACGATAGCGCAGTTTCAAATGAGTACAGTACTATGCTGTTGTTAAAGAAACAAAGACGAAAATGAGTTTGGAGTTTATTTTTCCATCACTTTCTCCAAGAATTCGTACCATGAATTTGTTATTTACTCATCTCCCATCAGAGTTTTTTCCAATTTTTCTGTCATTAATGTCATTCATCCGTTCACATCGAAGGTGAAGTTTGCACAAAAATACATACAGTTTGCCTTAAGTTTATTTTAATTTGTAATCAGAAACAGTTTAAAATGCCATTTTCGTAAGTTACATGCATTACACATCAAAATGTTGCATTTTAATGTCAATTAGAAGGGCTTGAATTCACATCCTGCAAATTTGAGAATTTTTGAGATGAAGTTTTACAATGTTTCTTAAACACAAGTGTTTTTAACCAGAGACATATATGGTAGTTAAAAACAGGTCATGACGAGTTGTAACAATTTTCATAGAATATTAATCTGTGCATACATAGGAACTTTTTTCTCACACCACAACCCCATAATTGCAGAAGATGGTATTTCTGCCTTTTATTAATCCACACTATCCTTGGAAATGATTGCATAAATTGGTGGTATTGCACCAAACTAAGCATGCTGGTCTCTTGACACACATTTGGGGAGTGTGCAGGTGCGCAAAATGATGTTCAGGGTGATAATAAGTAAATCTCAATTGTTGAATGCTTTGTAACATCTACAATGACAAGTAAAATAATGATAAATAATGATTGAATTCCAGTTTCTTGCTCCTCTTTGGTATTATCCTCATCACCTACTTCATCCTCCTGCAATGCTTTGAAAAAGACACATTTACCTCCATAGTTATGACTCTGAATGTTGCCATGGCTCCTTTTCAATTTTCCATGATCTGTATCTTGAATGGAAACTGGCTCAGTTTTCAACCAAACCAACTCTAATTCATCCCTTTTGTTCCATGGTGAATAAAAAAAGTCACTTCTACATCACTTAATATTTTCAAACAACTCCTTCTCTCATCCAATCTCCCTTGTTCTAGATTTGGCTAGTTGAGCCATGTCAAGAACCCATTCAATCCTTGAACAACAAGTCCAGAAATAATCAGCTTCCCAGTTTCAAAAATTTTCTTGGCTTCTCCAACCACAGTGATGCATGGAGCTCTTTCCTTCTTGTGCTAATCAATTTTTCTCTTTCCTCACTGGAATTCCAGCAGCACAAAATCCAATGTGAACTACTGGCCTATTTTTGCTACAAGATGAACCAGTTGTGCTACAGCTTTTGCCAATGCATCAAGTTGTTCTTGGATATGTGGTACACTTACTGTCACATTCTTGTCCTTATTTCCTTCTTTGATTATGCTTGTAACACATTCCAATTAAACTCTCAAACTATTAAGAGGTCACAAGCAACAGCATTTGCCTTCTGTATTGCCATCATTGAAATCTGTATTTTATCTTCAGAACTTGTATCACTAACCTCTGGATGAACCTTTGGTGACTTTGAATAGGCACTATTTGGTGGAACTGCTCCCATAGCCTCTCAGTATCTCAAATTCTTCTTGTTGTGAATTGCCTAAACAAACATATCTAGATTCACACAATGAGACAAATGATATGAGGAGGAAAGGAATTGTTGGCCCAAAGCCAGTCAATCTACATGCAGATTAGCTAAATTTTGTTGGGTCAATGCTTTGAACTTGCCATAATTGCAATCAGTCTCATGAGATATTGCAATGGTGTTTGGTTTCCATGGCACATGTATGAATATCATTATTGTTGTCACATGGTTTTCTGTTGATTTTAACCACTTGCTTGCAAGAGAAAAAATCTCATTCAGAATATACTTCTCAAATTCCTTTTCTAAACATTCTTCCATTTTCATCAATTTGGATTGTGTAAGGACTTCTCATCCTCAAACCAGACTGTTCATCTTCCAACCCCAAGATATTTCACAGTCTTGAGCCAAATGCATATGTGATCATGATTTTTAGCATTTGGGAAGTGAGGAGGAATCACATCTCTGCCAGTTATCACATGATTGTGGCATCCAAGGTGTTATGAGACCAATAACTGGAAGCCTTCAATCAAGAAAAGCAATGCTTGGTCTTCCACTCCTTTCAGATGTTTGTTCATTGAGGTGGGTGCAGTTTCATGCAAATGTAAAATCTGTGCTTTTTCACTGTCAGGCACATGAACTCCAGGTTCTTGCCTTCCAAACCCAAGAGTTCTTTAGTTTTTCCAATTGATCAAACCAGGAGTGTAAATTCTTGAAGGTAATCCAACTCATCTTACATGCTCCTTGATTGAGTCACTAGAAAATGATTTAAAATCAATTGCGGACTTGTGCAAACACCTTTGTAAAAATCAAGTTGTGTTGCTTGTGTTGTTCGTGGTGTTGTTTACTTGCTGAGAGAGAATTTTTGCCATGTTGCATTTTGTTTTCCTTTGATTTGTTTGATTCTGACAGAAGTTTAAAACCAGCCAGCAGGAGTTTAAATGCATCATCATGAAGACCTCCATCTGGGCGCATCTTCAGTGGAAACTGTCCTGCTTTTCCACTTGTGAAATACCAAAATACTAGTTTTGTAATTCCAATTCACTGTGTCAGAAATTTTGCTGCTCCTTATATTTACCCTGTTTCCTCTGAGAATACATAAAAGAGTTGCTAATTTTATAACCATTTGATATTGAGTCTGTGTTGTTGCATTTCAGATGAGTGTTTCCAAGTTTACTTTGCCCTAGGATGTCTTTCTTGTTGTTATTTCTATATGCATTGAATGATGGTAAAACTTGTTGAAGAGGATCTTTGAGTGTAGGAGGTGACTTAAATCAATCAATGGAGAACAGAGCAATCATTGTAAAAAATTTTGTTGTAAAAAATTGAGTTAGATTACATGTTGATGTGGTATCTAACTGTAGGTGCCAGTTTGATTGGTGAAGTTTGTTGTTGGATTGAAACTTACTAGGTCATCTCCTTCAATAATGTCAGATGCCTCTTTCAACCCCTTATGTTTGCATTCTTGTTGAGAATGTTGACCAGTGGCATTCATTGCTTGAGTCTAGGTGAGTCTGGGCTTAAAGTCCTTGATGGGTGCTGCATTCCTGACCCATTTGGGAATCGGTGTCTTTTTTAGCATGGTCACATGAGTTTAAAGATTTGATTGACAATCAACATTTCTTGCTGAATTTGTGGAGAAACTTATCATTGTTATCCAATAATGTCTTGGTTGGATGAATTGTAAGCTTTCAAAAGCGGTTTGCTGTTCATTGTTCATTTGTTTGGGTGTCATTTTTAAGCACACCATTCTTCTTTGATTGTACATATATCCTCAGAAGAAAGGGGTTATCAAAAGTCTGGCACACCTTTGGAAAATAACTTTTAAGATGATTCCAATAGATCTCAAATTAAAATATTGGATAGTGTATGATGACAAATGATCTTGGAGTAGAGCAAGTTTTTGTAGCAAAGATTAAACCCTTACAAAGTTTGTAGTAAATTGAAAGATGCTCAAGCAATTTCAGCCTTTCAGTCTAAATTGGAGCGCTTTCCATCTTCAATCATTCCCACATCACTACAAGACCTTTTTACTAAGCCAATTTTAAGCCACTTAGATGTTGTTCTACAAGAAACAAAAATAGCTTGGGTTGATAGTAGAGAATTCATTGGATCTTCTGAATAGTGCATCATCATTTTCAAACTATCCATATTGGTAACTTAAGGACCAGAGACGTTACTAAAATCTGTAAACACTTTCTATAAAATGTCAAATCTATACTTTTTGTTGTGACTTTTTGTTGTGACTTTTTGTTTGGACAGGGAGGTTCATACAATTTTGCATCATCAACTGACTTCATCCAATTGCCATTGTCAGTGCTCAGTTGCTCTATAAAGTCAGTTGATGTTTAAGGTTTTTATGAAAGAGACAAAACAGTTACTACCTTTGCATGTATCAACTAATCATTCCAATCAATCTTAGCAAAGCAGATGGCACAAAGAGTCTTTCATGCAGGAAAAAAGATCAATGGAGACAGTGTATTGCCTTCAAGATCACTCCATCTTCAATGTCTTGATTGACTCTTTGATGCATCGATTTTTTTCAAGTGAGTAAAGTTAGGGTTATGAATTCTTGCTTTCAGTGTCTCCATCTGTAGAAGCAATCGATTTGCAGCACCTCATAGTAAACTTATCTTCTTCACACAATTGAATGCTTCTGCTTGATCCATAAATTGTACATATACACCATGAATTGTCCCAGATCCAAAAGTATTATATGATCTACAACACTTAAGAACAAGTTCCTGAAACAAGAAGGCTTGAATTTGAAGTAAAATGAAAAATGAATAAAGTAAAAATAAGGACTTGAATTGGTGTAGTCTGGAGAGATATGACAAAAACAAATCAGAAAATGCTCTTCATTATGTGAACATAGTGCCTGTGGAAAGCTCGCAAACAAAATTACACCTGCTGTCTGAACATCAGAGTTATCATCAATAACTGTCAATCAACTAATAGGCTTGTCAGTTTCATTGACCTTTTCTTTGAATCACTCCATTATAGCTGTTGTACCGTTTTGACCATCACATGTGTTCTGTTCGATCAAAGATTGACATGCCAGTTTGATTTCCACACATGACAGCCATACTCAGTAATGGAGTTTGCTCAATAGCAGCTCGTCACCCAACCAAGAAAGTCCAAATTCATTAGCAACATTCAATAGACTTGTCACTTTTTAATCACAACCTGCCTGAAAATTGAAACATAATGATTCACCTGCCATATGTTATAGAATCATAAAATATTCTACTATCTCATACCCAATTTACTTGCAAGTTGGAGGCTTGAATTCACTTCCAAAAAGTTATGCTTGATTCAGTAAGTGATTGAACCAAAGTAATTTGACCACTCTGACTGGAATATTTTCACACTGAAAAACCCTTCAACAGCCATCATTCATTTAGCATCATTACTCCACTGGATGTCATTTTGGCTAAGTTGCTTAAATCCAGATCTGATTGTTAACTGAGATTGTTTCTGTGGAGGGATGTTGAGAAAAAAGTATTCCTAGAAGACAAAATACTTGTACTGGTGCCAGCTGTGACTCAGGTAAAGAGAGAGAACTATCTTCAGAAGCACACTTTTTCCAATATGCTTGAAAATTCTTTTTAACTGCAATCTCATAGTACCTCTCCATCAAGACTTCATCTATCTTACCCTAGCACTGCATTACAATTTTATGTGTCCAGTAGGTAAGATATCTTATCATCCTGGAAGTGGGTACATTAGAAATTATAGTGCCATACCACACTCACTTAATATTTGCTTTGCTAGGGCCTGGAAATTTTCTACATGATCATCATCAATAATGCTCCTCAGAGGGATGAAAGAGGTAACAGTCTCCAAAACCAAAGCCATTGTTGACGTCACATAGGATTGGTTGTAATTACCCACAAATGATAATCATTAAGACTTGATTCTTAGTTAATATACTAAAGAAAATCAATATAAAAGGTGACTAACTATCATGACATTGCAAGCATAATGGTGATTTGACAAACCTGAGTTGGTTGGTGTTGTTGGCAACAATTTTCCCTCTTCCCCACCTTTCCACAAACTTATGTGCAGAAGAGGGATTTTACCAGCATTTCTGCTTGAAGAACAAGTATTCAGTCAGCCATTGTTGGCCAATTTGATTGATTTTTATGTGGGGAGGGGGGTGGGGGCTAGGGTTGTAAGGCTTGCCTCAAAATATATATGAGATAATATTTTTCAATAAATGAAAGAATGAATTTTTGCTGGGATAGGAGGGGATGGAGAGTGATGTGTCAGGATTTCTTTTTTGTGATTAAAAAGCATATCTTTCATTATATTTTTAATTTAGAAAATAATATTATTGGTAAATTCCAAATTCTGGAAACTGCAAATGCAATTTAATATGAAGGAATTGAATTATTCCTCAATGAATTTTGACAAAATGATTCTTTGGGGTGACAAAAATGCACCAGTCATTGGATGAGGATGTGCAATGGGGAGTGAACATATGACTTACCCAAACAATGAAACATTTCTTGACATTTGATTATATCCATTGGATTTCAGCACATTTTGACATGTCCAGTTCATGTCTGGGACATGTCAAGGACATTTCCAACAAAGGTTTGAACTTTTGAAATGTAGTCAATTATTCTACTAAAATCCATGAATGCAAATTGACACATAAAGGATTAATTTGTGCGGTTGCATCATGTTGCAATCATTTCATATTTCATTTTACTAGACTTCTAAGAACTTAGATTGGCATATTGATTGATATGAAACAAAATTCTTCTGTCATTTTTGTAGATTAATCAAATGAATGATTCATGACGTTGTATGAATAGTCATTACTCATTTCATCATGTATTTACCCTTTTCATAATTATCACAATTTATCACACAATCATAGAATTGATATTAGCTGGTTAACAAAAGCATGGAGGTATCTGAACACAAGGATCTGGGAACAAGATTCTTATTTCCACCAGACATAAAATAGGGAGTCTGGTATGAATAACACTGGGAAAATTGTAGACTAGTCTTGCTTTGTCATTCAAACAAAGTTGCTGGAAAATTGTATGCATCTTATCTTTCCTGAAACACCTTCCAATATTACCAAGAATAATTGATTGGTAGCAGAAGAAAGGGGAGTTCTATATGAAAATGAGGTATGGCATCTCTTTCTACTTCTCTGACTTGAGGTATCACAACCATAACAAAAGTTTCTCATTGAAAAAAGGTTGTCATCAACCAAGCCTTCATATACATGACAAAATTAAATTTTTCAATCACTGAAGGCATTGTAATAGCTGTATGATAAAGCATATTGAATACTGATGATTCCATTTTAAGGAATTTGTGTGGATTGGGAGTTTAGGATAAAATCAAAGATCTCTATGTGAGAATTATCCAAATGTTAGCACAATGAATTGTGCAGCCAGGGAATCAGGCAATAAAATCACACTGATCAACTATCTTTGTGTCTGGAAAACCTCTTGCCTTGTTGATTGAGAACTTAAAAGTAAAAGAGTTAGAACATTACAAAGTGAGTTTGAAGTGACTGATATTTGTTTTTAATGAATTATGCAGTCAAAATTACTGTTCCAGCTTTGTTCCTCTGTTTTGTTTCAAAAGAAATTGCGATTAATCAAACCAACACAAATCTTTGAAGTACAAAAAAACAATAATCAACACTATTAAAAATCTATCATTGAGATGAATACTAATGATTGATTTGCATTTGGTTTAAATATTCATAGCTTATTTCACTCTTCAACTGTGTGAAGCATTGGGTTGGTGATACTAACAATATAGGCCATTATCCCATTGTCCTCTCTGCTGTTTGAGAACAATGCACATTACCA
>JACCDI010685701.1_pt1 | contig 11358 bp, 11 predicted proteins | sample 7442791 | NCBI WGS metagenome assembly JACCDI01 (sample SAMN15323434, study PRJNA562643) | freshwater metagenome | isolation source: river surface water | place: USA:Blue River Watershed | collected 2017-08-15
GTATTGTATTGCTTTGCAATATCAAATGCTTTCTTTTCTAACTTATTTTTCAACTCAGTTACCACAGCATTGGCTTCTGGTAAATATTGTGAATTAGGATATAAATCTATAAAATCCTGCAATTTGTCTAAAGCTTTGTTGGTATCAACCTGATCTAAACTTGAAACAGGCGACAATTTAGAAAAACATTTTGCAGACAAAAAAGCCGCTTCTTCTCTTTTCTCACTTTTAGGATAACTGGAAGCAAAACTTTCAAATTGATAAGCAGCTAGATAGTATTGCTTGGTATTATAATACGAATGTGAAAACATATAAAACAATTTTTCCGCTTGAGGTTTTCCTTTGTAAGCTGGAGCAATTTGTTCAAAAAGTCGGATGGCTTTTGAATATTTCTTTTCGTCGTACTTTTTAGTTGCTTGATCAAATTTCAATGCAACATCTTCAGAGTTCAATGCCTTTTGATATTGACTACACGATGAAACTAAAACAACAAGCGCGATTATAAATAAGTATTTCTTCATTTATGTTTTTATGTTGTGCTTATTTTAAAGGATTTTTGACCGTAAAAAAGCAACTGCAAAATTAGTTAATTAATAGTTACTGTGAAAATATTTTTTTTAGCTTATTTTTTTGGTAAAATTTTCCAATCGAGTAGCTAAATCTTGGTTGACATTAACTAGTGGTAAACGCACAGTATTCTCTGATAAACCAAGTGTTTTAAAGACTTCTTTAATTCCAGCTGGATTTCCTTGTTCAAAAATCATATCAATACTATCCGCTAATAAATAATGTAATTGATACGCTTCATTCACTTTTCGTTGTAAACCTAGGCGAACCATTTCTGAAAATTCCTTTGGAAAACCTTCGCCAATTACTGAAATTACTCCACTTCCACCAGCCAAAACCATAGGAAGCGTAATCATATCATCGCCCGAAATTACCAAAAATCCTTTTGGAGCAGTTTGAATGAGTTTCATTGCTTGAACTATATCTCCAGCAGCTTCTTTAATTCCGATAATATTTTTAAAATCGTTGGCCAAACGAACTACTGTTGATGGCAGCATATTGCTTGCAGTTCTTCCGGGAACATTGTATAAAATAATCGGAACTGGAGACGCTTCTGCCACTGCTTTAAAATGTTGGTAAATACCTTCTTGAGTTGGTTTGTTGTAGTACGGAGAAACGGATAAAATAGCCGAAAATTCAGAAAAATCTCTGGCTTTCAATTCTTCCACTACTTTGTGAGTATTGTTTCCTCCAACACCCAAAACCAATGGCAATCTACCGTTGTTGGCTTCAACTATAGTTGAAATCACTAACTCTTGTTCCTCGGAAGTTAAGGTTGCTGTTTCAGCAGTTGTTCCTAAAACGACAAGGTATTCTACTCCACCATCAATAACAAAATTCACGATTTTTTTGAGTGCTTCTGTATCAACAGAAAAATCTTTTTTAAATGGAGTAACCAAAGCTACGCCGGTTCCAACTAATGATTGCATGTTATATTTTTTTAAGTATTTTTAAATATTTGAATAATTCTTCTGCAAAAGTAGCACTTTTATCGATTTCGGTTTGAATTAAAAAGTGATTTAATCGATGATCAATATTAGAAAAACCAACTTTGAAGTTGGCTTTAGAAATTTGAGTTAAAAGCAATAAAGCTGCTTTTTCTTCATCGTAATAACTGATCAATAAATCGAAGTTTTTTGCACTAAATTGATTTACTTCTGAAGAGGTAAAAGTGGCATTCCAAGTAATGTCTTTATTTGAAAAAACGGCATACTCAAATACATCCGTTTTTTTGACTTTATCTTTAAAAACAATAAACTCAATTGAAAGTGGTGATAATTGCCATTTTTTAATTTCACTAATCAACTTTTCACGTTGACTTTCTTGTGTTTCGTCAAAAATAATTCCGATGGTTTGTATTGAACTTGTTGATGCAATATGTTTTACGTTGGATAACCTTTTTTTAACACTATTTTTAATGATGAAATCCTTGAATTTGTGAGAAAACATATTACTTTTACTTGGTTTACAAATTTAATTAATTTAGTTGCATAAACGATGGTAAAACTAAAAAACTCTACTCTTGTTTTAAAATGTTTTGGTTTATTATTAACATTTTTTATTCTAATTTCTTGCAGTCAGCAAAAAAACTTTGTTACTAAGATTGAAGGAAAAAAAATAGGGATTACTGAAACACAAGCAGAAAACCCTACCATTGAAAACTTTATCAAACCTTACCGAGAAAACATCGATAAAGATTTGAGTCAGGTTTTGGCTTACAATCCTGAAAATTTAGAAAAATCCAAAGGCGAATGGCAAACCAATATCGGCAATTTTTTGGCAGATATTACATTAATCAAAAGCAACAAAGTTTTTCAAAGTAGAGAAAACAAATCGATTGACATTTGCATTTTAAATCACGGTGGAATCCGCACTATGATTCCGAAAGGAAATGTAACGGCTCGAAATGCTTTTGAAGTCATGCCTTTTGAAAATGCTGCCGTTGTTGTTGCATTAAAAGGGGAACAAATTGTAGAAATGGCGAATTATATTATTGCCGAGAAAAAACCACATCCGTTGCAAGGATTATCGTTTACAATCGGTAAAGATAATGTGGCCAAAGACATCAAAATTCAAAACAAAACCATCGATGCAAATGCAATTTATTATGTAGTTACTTCCGATTATCTGGCCAATGGCGGAGACAACATGACTTTTTTTAAATCCGGAATTCAACGCTTCGACATTGATTATAAGTTACGCAACATCATGATTGATTATTTCAAAGAAGTCGACACTTTGAGTTACGACAATTCCGTTAGAATTACTAAAGAATAAGTACAACTGAACAAAATTCAGCACCCATGAAAAGAAGAACTTTCATCAAAAATACAGCAGCATCATCGGCTTTCTTAACGCTTGGCGGATTATCTTTAAGCAGCTTTACAACTACCGATGTAAAAAAAATAACCATTTTGCACACCAACGATGTACACAGTTACATCGATCCGTTTCCGAAAGATCATCCGCGAAATCCAAACATGGGTGGAGTTGCCCGAAGAGCCGCATTGATTGAAAGCATTCGTCAGGAAAATCCAAATGTACTTTTATTGGATGCAGGCGATATTTTTCAAGGAACACCTTATTTTAATTATTATGGTGGTGAATTGGAATTCAAATTGATGAGCATGATGAAATACGATGTGGCCACAATAGGCAATCACGATTACGATAATGGTTTGGAAGGTTTGTTAGCCCAATTACCGCATGCTAAATTTGACTTTGTATCGTCGAATTACGATTTTAAAAACACCATTTTAGATGGTTATATCAAACCGTACAAAATTCTGACGATTGATGGAGTTAAAATCGGAATTTTTGGTCTTGGCGTTGAATTGGAAGGATTGGTTGATAAAAAGAATTGCAAAGAAACGGTCTACAACGATCCAATTGAAATTGCTACTGATATGTCGCAAACGCTGAAACACGAACACAAGTGTGATTTAGTGATTTGTTTGTCGCACATTGGTTTCAAATACAAAGAAGATCCAAATAAAGTATGTGACTTAATTTTGGCCAATAAAACCAAAGACATTGATTTGATTATTGGCGGACACACACATACTTTTTTAGACAAACCAGTCATCGAAAAAAACAGTGAAGGAAAAGAAGTTTTGATTAATCAAGTGGGTTGTTATGGCTTGAATTTAGGTCGAATTGATTTCTATGTTACGACTGATAAAAAAGTGGCTTCACAAGGAAAGTCAATTGTGGTTTAGTTTTTTTCTTTTTAAATCGTAGCGCTCTTTGATTAAAAAATAGCGAACTATAAAGAAGTAACTTAGCAGTTGCAAAACATAGTTAATGGCCATCATTACTGGAAATTTATAGTAGTATTCGCTAATCAAGTACGATACATCAGTAAATATAAATGTAGCCACACAGAAAAAGAACAGTAAATCGTGTAATCTGTTGCGGTAACTCAAATTGTAAGCCGCAACAATGGCATTCAAAGCCAATGTTATTCCGTAAATACTAATGGATATTTTGTAGGCATTCAACTCAATCAGTGCAATATCCAAAACACTAAAATAGAGAAATACGACAAACCCAACTATTATCAAAAAGGAAATTACGTTGGTAAATGTCAATCTGAATTTTACTATATCTTTCAACCCGAAAGACAAAAACAAAATATAATTTACAATTCCTAAGACTAGCAATTCAAACAATGCATCTTTGATTATGAAATTGTAAACATCGGTCAATAGAAAAAGAAAGAGTACCAACGTTGGCGCCCAATCTATTTTTTGCGTCTTTAAACAATAATAGACATAAATCAGAGGAAGAAAAACCAATCTACTTATTTTCACAATTTCAACATAGTGAAATGAGTTGGCCAAAGTGGAAAGAATTCCAACAACCAAAGCAATAAGCAGTACTAGTTTGTCTTTTTTCATTGTAACATGGCTATAAAATCGGTTTCAGAAATAATCGGAATTTTGAGTTGATTGGCTTTTTCTAATTTCGCCGGACCCATATTATCTCCTGCCACAACAAAATCGGTTTTAGCCGAAATAGAACTTCCTACTTTTCCGCCGTTGTCTTCGATGGCTTTTTTCAAATCATCTCGTGAAAATTGTTCGAAAACTCCAGATACCACAAAAGTTTTGCCTACTAATTTATCAGTTGCATTTGGGTTATGAACTTCAACTATTTCAAACTGAACACCAAAATTCTTCAATCGTTCGATAATAAGTTGATTGTTTTCATTTTCAAAAAACTCGATGACACTTTGTGCAATTCGATCACCAATTTCATCCACCAAAATCAAATCCATTAACGAAGCACGACGCAAAGCATCAATATTTTTGTAGTGTTTAGCTAGTTTTTTGGCAACAGTTTCACCAACGTATCGAATGCCGAGTGCAAACAAAACGCGTTCAAACGAAACCTCTTTTGATTTTTGAATTCCGTTGACTAAATTTTCTGCGCTTTTTTGTGCCATTCGTTCCAAAGGAATCACTTGTTCAACGGTTAATTCATACAAGTCGGAATAATCTTTTACCAAACCATTATTGAACAACAAGGCAACTGTTTCGCCTCCCAAACCTTCAATATCCATCGCTTTTCGAGAAATGTAATGCTGAATACGGCCAATAATTTGTGGAGGACAACCGTAAAAATTCGGACAATAATGTTGTGCTTCACCTTCTTTACGAATCAATTCCGTTTGACATTCTGGACAATGAGTGATGTATTTTGTGGGTTCTGTTTCGTTTCCACGTTGAGCAACACCTATTATTTTTGGAATGATTTCACCTCCTTTTTCAACAAACACGGCATCGCCTATTCTGATGTCGAGTTTTTCAATTTGATCGGCGTTATGCAATGAAGCGCGTTTGACAATCGTTCCGGCGAGTTGTACCGGTTCTAAATTGGCTACTGGAGTAATCGCTCCAGTTCTTCCCACTTGGTACGAAATCGAATTTAATTTGGTCGTTACTTGTTCCGATTTGAATTTATAGGCAATGGCCCAACGTGGTGATTTGGCTGTAAATCCTAATTCTTGTTGATGATCGAAGTTATTCACCTTAATTACAACGCCATCGGTTTCGTAAGGCAAATCGTGTCGGTGACTATCCCAATAATTGATGAATTCAAAAACTTCCTCTAAATTATGAGCTAATTTGGATTGTGTTGGGACTTTGAATCCCCAATTTCGAGCCGTTTCCAATCCGTCGTATTGCGAATTGAACGGTAAATTTTGTCCGGTGATGAAATAAAGTAAACAATCCAATGGTCGTTTAGCAACCTCAGCACTGTCTTGCAACTTTAAGCTACCTGAAGCCGTATTTCTTGGGTTGGAATACGGAGTTTCGCCAATTTCAATCAATTCTTGGTTCATTCTTTCAAAACCGTCAAGCGGAAGAATAATTTCGCCACGAATATCAAATTTCGGTGGAAAATTTCCCGATAATTCTAACGGAATCGAGCGAATGGTTTTGATGTTGTTCGTTACATCGTCACCTTGAATTCCGTCTCCACGCGTCACTGCGCGCAATAACTTTCCGTTTTCATAGGTAATTGAAATGGATGCGCCGTCGTATTTTAATTCGCACGTATATTGCAAATCAACATCGCCCAACATTTTTTGGATTTTGGTTTCCCAATCGAGTAAATCTTCTTTGGAATACGAATTATCCAACGAGTACATTCTGTTTTCATGCACTACGGTTTGGAAATTTTTAGTAATGGTTCCGCCTACGCGTTGCGAAGGAGAATTTTCATCAAAAAATTCAGGATGTTTGGCTTCTAAGTCTTGAAGTTGTTTTAGTTTTTGATCAAACTCAAAATCGCTGATGGTTGGGTTGTCCAGCACATAATAATTGTAATTGTGTTGGTTGAGTTCGTTGCGCAGTTCGTTGATGATTTTTTCGACTTCCATAACAGAAAAAAGGTATGCTTTATTTGTTCACTAAAGTAGCAAAAAAATACAATCAAAAAATTACTTTTGAATGATTCCGTTTATTTGCATGTACAACTGACCATCACTCAGAATAGCACCTTGAGTAATCAAATCAAAAATGGATGCATTACGCTCATTATCATAGGCTTTTTTCCCTAAATGGATTTCTACCGTTTCAGTAAACATATTGTCACTCAACCATTGCAAACCTTCTTTGGTCATAAAATCTATGGTAGTATCTAATGATTTTAATACAATAGACTGAATGAACTCTTCCTGACAATGGAAAAGAAAGACATGGTTTTTAGAAAAATGTTCTAAGAATTTGGCATTCGTTAAAACTCCTTCCCAAATCAAATCCGAAAAAACATCAAGTTCTTGTTCGGCTACTTCGGGTTTATTGGTTTTAATTTCGTCCCATTCTTTTTTATCTATGGATTGTGAAGCTAAGAAATTGGCAAATTCTTGGTGTAATGCTTCGAATTGTTCTTTGGTGAGTCGTTTGTATTTCATGGTCATTGCGAGGAACGAAGCAATCCGTTCCAGATTATAATTTGCAATTATGTTTTTTTTGATGAGATTGCTTCGTTCCTCGCAATGACATCAAAAAAAAATCCCGACTTACATCGGGACTTTCTATTGGATAATCAGCTGATTATTGCTCAGCGATGATTTCGTAAGGTAATTCAACCACAACATCTCTGTGTAAACGAACAGAAGCAGTGTATTTACCAGTACGTTTTACAGTACCGCTAGTGATGAATTTTCTATCGATAGGTTGACCAGCAGCTTCTAAAGCTTGAGCAATGTCAATGTTAGTAACCGAACCGAATAATTTTTCACCACCTGCTTTTGAAGTGATTTTAATTTCTAAAGCTTTCAAAGCTTCAGCCAATTTCTTAGCATCGTCAACAATTTTCGCTTCTTTGTGCGCTTTTTGTTTTAAATTTTCAGCTAATACTTTTTTTGCAGAAGGAGTTGCTAAAGTAGCAAAACCTTGTGGTATTAAGAAATTACGACCGTATCCAGGTTTAACTGAAACTACATCGTCTTTGAATCCTAAATTTTGAACGTCTTGTTTTAATATAATTTCCATAATCTTGCCTCTTTATTATTTTAGTAAATCAGCCACATATGGCATTAATGCTAAGTGACGAGCTCTTTTTACAGCAACTGACACTTTTCTTTGGTACTTTAATGAAGTTCCTGTTAAACGACGAGGAAGAATTTTTCCTTGCTCGTTAACGAACTTTAATAAGAAATCGGCATCTTTATAATCGATGTATTTGATTCCTGATTTTTTGAAACGACAATACTTTTTAGTTTTGTTAGTTTCGATGTTCAAAGGCGTTAAATATCTGATATCTCCGTCTTTTTTTCCTGAAGCTGATTGTTGTAGTGTTGCCATAATTACGCTTTTGATGCTTTAAGTTTTTCTCTTCTTCTTTCTGCCCAAGCTACTGCGTGTTTGTCTAAACTTACTGTTAAGAAACGCATAACTCTTTCGTCACGTCTGAATTCAGTTTCAAAAGCAATCAATACTTCTGGTGCAACTTGGAATTCAAATAAATGGTAAAAACCACTTTTTTTGTTTTGGATTTCGTAAGCTAATTTTTTCAAGCCCCAATCCTCTTTTGATACCATCTTAGCACCGCGCGAAGTAAGAAAATCTTCAAATTTGCTTACTGTTTCCTTTACCTGAACATCAGATAAAACGGGATTTAAGATGAAAACAGTTTCATAATGATTCATAATAATATGTATTTAATTATATAAAATTGGGTGCAAAAGTAACTATAAATAATTAATACACAACTATGAAAGTACGAAAATCGCCAAAATGCAAAAAAATACTGCTTAAAAGCAAAAAAAATCGATAAAAATTAGTTTTATAAAAAAAATGTAGTATATTTACACCTCCAAATCTTAAAATAAAAACAGTATGAAATTAAATTGTGTAGTTGTTGATGATAGTACGTTGCAACGTATGGTCATTACAAAGTTAGTAAATAATCATCCAAATTTACACTTGGTTGGTGATTTTTCTAACGCAATTGAAGCTAAAAATTGCATGACTGTACATACGGTAGATTTAATCTTCCTAGATGTAGAAATGCCAATTATTAGTGGTTTTGATTTTATTGATGGCTTACAAGTTAAACCTCAAGTCATATTCATTACTTCTAAAGCCGATTATGCGTTGAAAGCATTTGATTATGATGCCACCGATTATTTACAAAAACCGATTGTACTTGAGCGTTTTAACGCTTCTGTTAAAAGAGCATTAGACCTACATATGCTTCGCCAAGACAATCACGACATGGAAGGCGATCACATCTTTATTAAAAGTAACTTGAAAAAATTAAAAGTGTACACTAATAAAATTAAATGGATCGAAGCCTATGGTGATTATGTAAAAGTAGTTACTGAAGAAGACACCAACTTGGTACTTTCTACCATGAAATCATTTGAAAAAGATCTTTCTAAAGAGAAATTCATCCGAGTTCATAAGTCGTACATTATTAATATCGACAAAGTAGAACGTTTCAACAGTAAATTTGCTGAAATTGGAGTTACTAAAATTCCACTCAGCCGTAACAAAAAAGAAGATTTAGTAAAAGCCTTAGCAATCGCTTAATAAAAATCAACGTTTACAGTAACTTTAATCGTTCTGTATTGCGGAATTACATCAAAACTATTCAGTATTTTCTGGATAGTTTTTTTTGTTGTACCCAACGGTTTTGCTTGTGGGATTTTAATCATTATCGTCCGAATGTATTCATTGCGAATTCTACTGATTGCGGGTTCTTCCGGACCTAAAACCGGAATTTCTAAATTTTGAGACAGCACTTGATACAGCCACATTGCTCCTTCTTTCAGCTTTTCGTAATCACGGTGTTTTAACGTCAATCGGATTAACTTGTAAAACGGTGGATAATTGTAAATTTTACGCTCGTACAATTGCTCTTTGCACATTTCGTCGTACCGATTCAGAGTTACTTGCTGAATAATCGAATGCAACGGATTGTAGGTTTGTATAATTACCTTTCCTTTTTTATCCGATCGTCCTGCTCTTCCTGCTACTTGAGTCATCATTTGAAAACTGCGCTCAAACGCTCTAAAATCGGGATAATACAACATCGTATCGGCATTCATGATTCCGACTAACGACACATTGTCAAAATCCAATCCTTTGGCCAACATTTGCGTTCCGACTAAAATATCAATCTCTCTATTTTTAAATGAATCGATGATGCGCTCAAAACTGTATTTGCCTCGAGTCGTATCTTGATCCATCCGTTTGATATTTTTAGTTGGAAACAACTCGGCCAATTCCAATTCAATTTGTTCGGTTCCGAAACCTTTGGTAGTCAAATCGACACTCGAACACACATGGCAATTAGTTGGTTTGGCAATCGAATGACCACAATAATGACAACGCAATTGGTTTTTAAACTTATGATAGGTTAAACTCACGTCGCAATTCGGACATTGAGGCACGTTTCCGCATGTCATGCATTCTAAAACAGGTGAAAATCCGCGGCGGTTTTGAAATAAAATGATTTGTTCTCCTAATGAAAGCGCTTCAGTCATGGCGTCAATCATGGTCAGACTGAAATGACCTTTCATTCTTTTACGGAAGTACGAATCTTTCAAATCGACCAACTCAATTTCAGGTAATGGCGCTTTTCCGAAGCGTTCAGTAATCTCGATTAAACCATATTTTCCGGATTGTGCATTGTAATAGGTTTCGATACTTGGAGTTGCTGAACCTAACAATACTTTAGAATTATGACTATTTGCCAAAACAATCGCAGCATCACGAGCATGATAACGCGGCGCTGGATCTTGTTGCTTGAACGTGGGTTCGTGTTCTTCATCGACAATCACAAAACCTAAGTTTGAAAAAGGCAAAAACAACGCCGAACGCGCTCCGATTATGATTTGGGCTTTCTCGGAATTAATAAGTACTTGATTCCACACTTCAACTCGTTCGTTGTTGGAATATTTAGAATGAAAAACAGCCACTTTATTTCCGAAATAGGCCGTGAGACGAGAAACCAATTGGGTTGTTAACGCAATTTCGGGTAGTAAATATAGAATCTGTTTGTTTTGTTTGAGAAATTCTTCGATGAGTTTGATGTAGATTTCCGTTTTACCAGATGATGTTACTCCGTGAAGCAAACTCACATCTTTAGATTCAAACGATGCTTTGATTTCATTAAATGCTTGCTGTTGTGCTACACTTAAAATTAAATTTTGCTCTTTTTTATTTCCATCAAAATTGACGCGATCTTCTTGAATGTAGTATTCTTCAAAAACTAATTTATCGACTAAACTTTTTATTGATTTGGATGTAGATGACGAAACCGAAAGCAATTGTTTTAATGAAATTGGCTTTTTGTCTTGGGCTGTAAGTTGAAAATACTGCAACACCAAATCTTTTTGTTTGGCTCCTTTTAAATTATCTAATAATTGAATAAGCTTTTCTTCAGACGAATAGTTTTCATGCAACCGAATGTATTTTACCAATTTGGGTTTGTATTCTTCAATAATCTCTTCTTCCAAATGAAGTATGTTTTTACTGATGAGTTGTTGAATAACAGGAAACACTTTTTTCTTATTGAGAATTCCCATGACGTCATTCACTTTGAGCGAACTTTGGTGTTGCAAGGCTTCGTAGATGAGAAATTCATCATCAGAAAGTTGCGATTCATCTACAAATTGACCGCTTTTTTGACTCAACAACGTTTCACTTTCCAAAATCAATGCACTGGGCAAAGCGCCACGATAGACATCGCCAATGTTGCACATATAATACGAGGCAATCCAGTTCCAATGCGCAATTTGGAATTCGTTTACCACAGGTTTTTCATCTAGAA
>JACCDI010913698.1_pt1 | contig 11356 bp, 2 predicted proteins | sample 7442791 | NCBI WGS metagenome assembly JACCDI01 (sample SAMN15323434, study PRJNA562643) | freshwater metagenome | isolation source: river surface water | place: USA:Blue River Watershed | collected 2017-08-15
CTAGACTAATAAATTCGATATAATCTTCTTGCATTTCCGCTTCATTCTGGATCGATGTAATCGTCCACTTTAGATTCTTTAGCTGGCCAACACTAAAGAAAACATCCACAACACATAACCCAACTGAATCAATGCATAATCAAACGGAACACAAGACTAAATAATGAAATCACTAAAGAGTTGAACAATAGTAAGCTGAATATACAATGAACACACTTGAACAAATGAATAATACTTCAACACCACTGAATAAAGCTGAATATGCTTAGAATTGTGAAATCGAATTTATCAGATAATAAAACGACTTGACATTGTCCAGATATAATATCCAATCAATACATGATTCCTTATCTTCACGATCAAAGACTGCTAACAAAATTAACAAACAGCTGAACACACTCAACATACAAGGAAAACATGCACTTTAGCTCAACGTGCGGAAACAAAACTCTTCGAAATGATGATTTTGACTACCAAAGACACAAATGTAAATCTAATAAATGTCTATCCCATAAATTAGCCAAAGAACGTATTGATTAAGCCGAACTAATCCAAACGACGTTCCAACAACAGAAGATGGGCTGAATGATAGCAAAATTGTTACAAACAGTCCACAAAAAACATCTTCCGTCTAAGTTCGCAAACCAACGTCATGGGGCAACAGCACAAACACAACTAAACTAAATCACGCTGATGATAACTCCAGTTGAAAATGCATACAATAGGATCGCTTTGCATGAAAAATATACAAATACGCCATGTGAATCGACTTGAACACTATCTCCAACATATCTGAGCAAACCAATCGAAAGAAAAAAACCAAAAAAAAAATACAACAAAACAAAATAAAATAAAATAAAATAAAAAAAATCCATATACGCCAGCAACATGCAACCCATATAAACGACATCGCCCCCCTAGACATGGTGACCTCGACAGGAAACCATGTCTAGAGACACAATAGGCTGACGGATAAGAAAGAGGCTGGTTTCGGTTGAAACCAAGCTAAATACACACATGCAAGCATACATTCAGTTGGTAGACAAACTACCAAGCTGCCTTTGTTGAGAGAAATATTAAATTAGCCGGAAGGGAGGTCTTCATCAGCTAATTGCACCATTTGTAGACGACGGTCGGCTTTGACTCTGTCATGATATTCACGGATCAGCGCAGGGCAGTCAAGTTTAGCTAAGTCTATCCACTCATCTTTGTAATTGCCTTTCCATTTCACTAAATACTTGTGTTTCAGACGCCCAAAGCGGTCACTGCGGTCCCATTTGTCATCTAAGACAGCTTCAACTTCCCAATCACCTGCTTGATTGTCAACGAAGCTATCTTCAGGTAAAAGTTCTTCATCAAAGTCGAAACGATCCTCTTCTTGAAGACCAGTAAGCTCAACTGTGGGACGTTCTGGGAAGTTGGCTCGTGGCTTAAGACGAGAGATATGCACAACAGGGTAGAAGCGGTAGTTGCGTCGATCAGGCAATTCTAACTCATAACAATAATCGTCGATCTTCTTGTTAATGCGGAATGGACCATGCCATAAATGAGCTAGTTTCTTGGTTAGACCTTCTTTGACTTTATCCACATACATCCATACAGCATCACCAACTTCAAAATCAGTTTCGGATGGGATATGTGTATCGCCCCCTTGTCCAACAGGATCGGATTCAACTAATCCATCAGCGGTAGTAGTTGGAGTTCGAGACTTTGAGTTTCGCTTCAACTTTTGATTATGCATTTCCGCACGTTTAGCTTTCCATTCAACTTGTAAGTCATAAGCACGCTTCAATGCCAACTGATGTTGTTCACGAAGACGCTTTCGCCACTTGGACGAGACAGCGTCGACTTGTGTTCGACCGAGGACAGCAGGGATCATAGCATCCAGTGTAGTTTTAGCATCCCAACCATGAATCAGGTAGAACGGTGTCTCCTTTCGTGTGAAATCAAAAGATGTATTGATAGCTAGCGTAAGTCTCTCAGCTAGATCATCCCAATCACGTTGGGCTGGATCTGTTGCATACTGTCTAATTGTTTTGACCACTGTCTGTACACTTCGTTCTTGCTGACCATTAGCTTGTGGTCGGTATGACAGCGTAGCACGCTGACGTTGACCTAGCATTTGGTTAAAAAGTCGAAAAGCTTCACTCATATGAGCTGGGGCCCTATCATGACGGAGAATTTCTGCTGCACCAAAGCGTCTAAAGACGCATTCCTCGTAAGTCTGAGCCAATGTTAACGAATCCAAATTAGCAAGAGCCTTACACATAACATATCCAGTAAAAGTACATTGGAAAAGTAGTAAGTAACGGTTTCCTCGATAAGACTTGGGAAAAGGACCAGCTGCATCCATCGATACCACTTGCATTGGCCGAGTTGGAGTGATATTTCCACGTGAACTTCCTCGATAAAAGGGTTTACCTTTTCCAGTCGAACAATCTACACACTCGAGCACATATCTTTCCACAGCAGCATACATTCCAGGCCAATAATAGAGTCGGCAAAGCTTGTAATAGGTACGAATGACCCCTTGATGACCACCTTCAAAGGAAGCATGAGCTAAATAGAGTAATTCATCTTGCAGAGTAGAAGGGACCACAAGTCTAGGTTCAACTTCACGCTGAATACTCTTCTTGCGTGGTGGAGCAACATATCTTAGCACATCCAACGAATCCAAAACATATAGGTCAGCCAATTTACTACATCTTTTAACTTCTGACTGACTAAGGTGGCTAAGATGACTTTTAAGATAGCACTTGAGTGTAAACCACTGACGCTCTTCATCTTGAGCTCGGGCGAGCCGACGGAAACGTTCATCTTGTACTGCTTGAGGGTCATCATAACTGTTGAAGTGTTGGGGCTCGAAACCAGGTAGAGTTGGACTTGTGTCAGCCTCTGGTACATTAGTCGGTGGTTGAGTTGAATTGGACGGTGAAGTCGTAGGCACCTCGCCAAGAGGTGTGGACTCGTCAATAGCAACAATATCAGTGTGTTCGTCGTCTGAGCTGTCGGTACTATCATCACAATTTACTTCTGTTGCTGCATAGACCCACATTGAGTTGTCAACCGGAAAGCATCTATCCCAAAGTTTAGTCGTTGCAGATAGGACTACAACATTAGCATAGGCAATGTCGAGGGAGTTGTCCAGCTGTGTTAACACGTCCACCGCCTCATCAACATCATTAACCTCATGCTCCACTACAGCACAAGCTACTACCTCTTCGACAGGCTTTGGAGGTGGCTCGGCATAGTCAACAACTGTATCTTCCGGCAAGTAGACAGCTTCAGGAAGCTTATTTAGCTTGATCAGCATATTCTGAGTAGCTTCATCATCCACAATACGACTAACTTTTGACTTTAGGGCTTCAGTGGCTAACAGATCAGCGGCACCATTATACTTACGGATCAAATGTAGGTAGTTAACCTTATAGAACAGCAATTCCAGTTCACGAACTTCGTTCAGGAGCAATTGTAGGTGAGGACTCTTGCACTCTTTGCGCTCAGTCACCTGAGTGAGTACGATTTGAGAGTCGCCAGTGACGAATAAGTCAGGAATTCCCAAATCTGCTGCTTTCCGTAAACCAGATATTAATCCCTGGTATTCAGCCACATTGATGGTCGCTTCGGGTATATAGACACACTCAGCATGCACGATAGACCATTCAGGTAACTGCCATATCACAAATCCACATGAACCATAGCCACCATGCTCAGGCTTCTTGATACTACCATCAAAGCTAAGCAGAAAACCAGTGTATTTCTTGTTCAACAGGGGATATGGAATATCCACCTTGGGAACTTTGCTCTTGCCTTTTAAGCTAGGTGCTAATTCAGCAAGCACCTCTTCAAGCTGTGGAATCGGAACAATACTGGCTGTCAGCATAGCTGAGTATGCGCATTGACTTGGTTGGATCTTCTCCACTTCAAAAGTCCAAGGAGACAGCATAACTGCAAATTGTAAAGGTCGTCCATACAAAGCACGCTGGGTATAAAGCCATTTGAGTGAAGAATACTGGGTCAAAACAGTTAACTCTTGACCTACTAACATAGTATAACACACTCTAAACACCCTGAGAAGTGCTAATACTTCTTTTTCAGCTATGTGATAGTTCAACTCATTTTGCTTCAACACCCTACTGACAAAACGAATTGGATGAAGCTTGCCTTCATGTTCTTGCATGATCGTAGCACTGATAGCCCAATGATTAGCAAACAACATGATGTAAACCTTCTGTCCCGATTGAAAATGACGTAAGATCGGGGCTGAAACCGCTCGCTTCTTTAACATTTCGAACGATTTATGCGCTCTAGACAAGTCTCGACCTGGTTCGAAGTCTTCGTCAGTGAGTTCATACAGCGTAGCAGCTAACACACCAAAGTCTTGAATAAATTTACCATAATAATTTAACGATCCCAGGAAAGACTGAACACCCTTCTTCGATTTAGGGAACGGGAAAGCTTGTAGAGCTTCGATGGCCTTAGGCTTCATCTCGATACCCTTAGCAGAGAGCATATGGGACAAAAATTCTACCTTGCTCATGAGATATAAACTCTTCTGGAAAGAAATGCATATGCATAGTTGAACTAATCTCGCCAGTAGGCGATCCAAAAGAAGTAGACAAGTCTCAAACGTCTCTGCACCAAAGGCGATATCATCTACGAAGCTGCGTTTCCAAAAGATTGGGACTAAGTTCGAATCTTCAGCTATCCCAGTATCGAATACGTCTAGTTGACGTCCTTCTTCATCAAATTCCGCTGAATCAGCTGGTCTTGAAGTATCAATATTCTCCCAACCTGTAACAGGTTTGACAAAACCCCATAAAGCATTGTCTAGCATACGTTGATAGATCATAGGAGCGTTTTTTAATCCAAAAGGCATGCGAGTCCACTGAAAATGACCTAAGGGACACACAAAAGCACTGATATCACTTGCTCTCTTTGACATACCAATTGCCCAAAAGCCACTGGCTGCATCCAGAGAACAAAACCACATAACTGCTTCAAAAGATTCTAACAGGTCATCTACCAATGCCATAGGATATGAAAGAGCTTTGGTAATCCTGTTAACTGCTCTATAGTCAATGCATAGACGAATAGTAGAACCGTCTTTCTTGTAAACAATAACAATTGGACTTCCCCATTCCGAACGTGAAACTTTGATCAGTTTAGCTTGTAATAAAGTCTTCAGCAATTCGAACAGCTTGTATAACACTTCAGGCTTAACACGTCGAGCTGGTAAACTGATTGGCGGGTGATTTCCTACATCGATATCACAAATTACGCCTTTTGCTGGCTTTGGAAGCGCATTTCCACCTCCCATTAAATGATCTTGGTACTTCTGTAGAACAACTTTGACTTGTTCCACCTGGTCGCCAGTCAGATTTCCATCACCTATGTGAGCTTGGTCTAAGTCGACTTGCTCCGGTTTGAGATCTTCGATGTCAGGTAACATCGCCAACTGACCAGCTAAATCTTCCGCATATAGCCTGGAGGATTCATGCTTGTACTTTCTATCACAGTCGGCTTCTACCATTTCTCGCACTTGTTGAGCAGACATGCAAACAAACTGTTCGCCTAACAGCTCTTCTTCTGAACTGATAGAACAGAGCATATCATCCGCATACTCCATCACTTCTACCTTCTTCATCTCATTAGGCGTAGCTGAAACTGATGATTTAACGATTGGGTTGACTGCTTCAGTTGTCTCTTCAGCTAATGGTACATTGAGAGTGGCTACATTAGCCTCAGATCGTTGTAAAATCTTGGTGATAGGCGTACTAGGCGGAGAAGGCTTGTTTGGAAGTGGAGGGTTGGCTTTTACCCAGGCGTCAAACTCGTCTTCTAATCTTTCTTCAAATTCCTTGCTATGGACACCTTCGAATGCCAACACTTGCCATTCTTTATACTTGCATGACTGTTCGCGAACATATCCAAGCTGGGTAGGAATATGATCTTTCTCGACCCAGTAAGCTACTGCCTGATGATGATACACTAGCTGTAGCTGGTCACTAAGGTTGGTAACACGAATGTATCTGGGTGTTCCGGTCTTAGTTCTCACCACAGTAGGTACCCAATGAGGTTTACGTCCTACCCACAGAACTAAATCTTTCCAGTTAGCGGGTAGCCTCGTTCGAAAATAAACTGTACTATTTGCTGGGACTTGTAAAGTCTGTGTTGGACCGACTCGAACTCTCGTTGCGGCTTGATTTTCCTTGACATCTCTGACATTGTTCAGCGGTATGCGAACTTCATCAGGCAACGTAGCCCTGCCTAAGTATAGATCTAGACGAATACCCGCCGACATTAGGAAATCCACTCCTAATAATAGATCGACACCAGCATGGTGATCACTTATCCACACTTCATAAAAATAAACAATGGAATGACCTAAAGTAATCTTGATATCTATACGTCCATTCATCTGCAAACCGAGGTTGCTAATACCTTGTACCCGTAATTCGGCATCCTTGCGAGCATATTTGAGTAATCCTAGCTTACGCGCAAAGCTAGTATTTATAATACTCACATTGGCGCCTGAATCAAGCAAGATCTTAGCGGGCTTGTCATCAATTGCCCCATAAACTGTACTGGTCATCCTGGTTCTTCTATCATACTTGTGTTTAGACCACCATCCACGTCTCTCTCCGGGTTTAAGCTTTAGTTCTCTGGTTTTTGAGCTAGCCAAAGCTTGAGTGGGTATATCGATAGGAGAATCAGGTATAGACAGTACGGAACAAACACGAAAAATATCAGAAGAATCATCATTTGTATTGTTAGTGACATAGTTATCTACACTAGTAGGATTTTCACATCCAACATAAACGAGCATATAACTAGCCTCCAACGCATCTTCTGTCTTGTTACATGCAAACGACTCACTAAGCTCGTCGCGTAGCAGCTGAGTCTCAGCTGTCGAGCTTAGTAGTTTAAATCCCGGAGGATCTCTTGAATTCCACTTTCATTCTTGGCCTTGGCAAAACGGGCTAGCTTTTCCAGCTTTTCCATCTTAGCCACAACTGGGCAAATACCTTCATCATGGATTCTGCTGCAAGCTCTGCAGCGAAATAGACACCTCTCAGTAGGATGACCTTTCCTTCCACAATCACGACAAATTTCATTCTTCCAATCTTGGCGAGGTGGGTATGGTTCACTTCGACGTTGATAGGATTGTTCAGGTCGGCGTTGGTATGCTGAACCTTCAGGTCGTTCATAACTCTCTCTGGCTGAGTAAGCGATTGCATATTCTCGATCCGCTTCTTCCTGGTAATAGTCAGCCATCCATTGATCTTCTGCGTCTTCATCCACCCATCTCACTTCACGCGAGTAGGCAGCAGCAGCTCTTCCAACAAGTTTACGATCACTTGGTGCTGATTTAGCTTTACGATCGTCAACATGGCGTTTGGAAAAAGCTAAAGCCTTCTTCTGACCTCTTTCCATCGTACGTAATCTTTCTTCTAGGTCAGAAGTGTTGAGAATATCCAGCATAAACAACTTATCACTTAACGCTTTATCATTTAGGGTAATCAGATAACGTTGCACATGCTCCATCGCCGTTTTACCCTTAAACCTATCGATCTTAGCTGACTTAGCGTAAGCATTGAACCGGGTCAAGTATTCGAGAGGTGTTTCACTCTCTTTGCGATAAGCACTCCAATACCTTTCTACTGGATCTCTGACTCCAATCTCGTAATTCTTCTTGAAAGAATCCTTCAGGTCAGTCCAGCGTTTCTGGGTGGTACTTGGTAAGCTTTGGAACCACCACTTAGCATTTTCGATCATCTTGAATCTAAAGGTATCACAACGCATCTTGTTTGACCAGTTAGCCTGATCAGCTACATAGATGAACTTGTTCAGCCAATCTTCTGCACCTCCAGCTTTTCCAGTAAAATTAGGAATTGCATCCATAGGTACATAAGGTTTCCCTTGACACCAACGACTCTGTCCAGCTTCTTCAGCTACTGCTTCATCATCTTGATCATATTCAATTTGATTTGCTGCACTAACAAAGTTAACGTGGGGTACACTACGTGTAGTACGTTGAGTTGGAACAGTCGTAGCTCGAACAGTTGGTTGCTTGATTTGCGTGGCTGGAACTGAGGCGACTTGAGCCGTCACAGCTTGTTTAGCTTCTTGGAAGATAGAATGTACCACTCTTCTTAGCTCTTCAATCACAGGAGCCATATCTTCGAGTGCATAATCCGTGATATCATCTGGTACAACCACAACGACATCTAGCCCAAGTGCTTTCAACAAATTACTAGCATACGCAATCATACTGCCACAATGATCAGGGTTAAACTTTGCATTATAACATTTTGTAACTTGGTCAGTTATAACACTTTTGGTTTGGGCTTCAAACAATGATAACCAGCTGGACTCATCAATGAGTAGTCTAGTAAGAAGTGCAACATTAGCTTCACTGACTTGAACACCTTTTAACATACCAACAGGAGGCGGTTTAGCTTCACTATCATAACTTGATTCAACTCCATGATAAACAGCTTCTGTCTTGATAGTAGAACCACCTGACCTTTGAACTCTTCCACTCTTACCAGAGTGGGCAACACTTGAAGCACCTTCTGCAACTAACTCAGCTTCTAGAAGCTGATGCTGATCACCGATGTCTTCATAATTTTCTCTCACACTTAGGTCTAATAGACCTTGGTCTAATCCAGAGGATGGACTAGACTCATTACCATTATTTCCCTTATTCATCTCTTCAAATCTTGGCATACGCACCAATTGTGACAAAGGAGGTTTTCCGCTGAGCTGACAAGAGACAGGACGCAAGAAAAAGAGACTCTCACAATTGAATCTCTAACCACTTCAGCTGAAAGAGAAGATAAAAAGACTCCTAGCGTAGGTTCAGCGATGTGATCCCAAATGTGTTCTTCTGGATTTGAAGCACGGAGAGCACGGATGAATAGGGGGGTAAATGGTAAGGGGTAGAAGGTAACTAACTAGATATAGATCCAGTTAATACAATCAATAAACAAACAAATAAACACCACGATAAAATAAGTGTAGTTGTATAAAGACACAAACAACACTAAAAGACAGTTGTATGAAGACACAACCTAGTATTCCAGCCGTAGAACGCCACGAAACTTGAATACCAATAAAAGACACTGCTTACACCTAGGTCGCCAGGTATATGTAAACAGAGAAACGAAGAAAATAACCAAAATATATCCAGGCAGCCGTTATCTAGGTAGACGTAGCTAAAGCTAGGATAAAACAAAAGAAAACAATGAGTGTATGATGTCTCCACACTTAAACAAAAGGAATTTCGGCTTTAATATAAGCTTATCTACCTACTCTAGCTATATCCCCTGCCTACTCAGAAGTCTGAGGTCTTCGACAACGTCAAGGATGCAACTAAAAGAAAGGAAGAACTTATATATGAGCGCTTTCTACTTCGCCGCACAGAGATGTGAGTTCTACGTGGCAAAATGAAAAGTTTTATTAGTTAGAGATCTAACTATAAGTAAAACCTAAAGATATAATATGAAAAACCTAAAGATACAGTGTGGAAAGGTGACCCTTCAGCTCAATACAGGCTATTAGCCAATAAGAGAGCTAGAAATGATTTTCGACCAATCAGATAACTGGAAGTCCAAAGATCCAGCTTGAATAGCGAAGGGTCTACCTACTATAGGTATATACACATGTAAAAACTACAGTAAAACTAAATACAAGCTAAAACAAATTGTCTAGCTACCATACAGTTTGAAAAGCTTCGAAAAACTTAAGAACCATAAAAGAAATCGATTTCCAGGTACGTACTTTGTCACAATCGCCCCCTTAGTACATGTATGTGAGGCAAACACTCATATGCGTGTACTAACAACGAAGAATAATTGATTCATATGTTGAATCTTGTAGAAACTTGCGAATATAACCAGAAACAAACTTGAGAATATGTCAAAAACAACTGAAAAGAACGAAAAAATCCATAAAGAGAGAGAGAAGAAAGCTGAAACATCTAACGAAGTACTTGCAGAGGCTGTAGTAAACAGAATTTCAACTGATGCATTAGCTTCCATGGAACTTTCAGCTAGTTTAATGACTTGTATGGGCTCTTTCTACCAAATGTTGTTCCGAGATGTAGATTTATGGACCAAAATGCTTGAATATCTACCATTTCAACAATTGGCAACAAATATATTACTTGCAGATGGTATTTGTTCTGATAAAGATCTGAAACAAGCTGTTCTCGCTGATGAAATAGCTGGAATTGACTTGCGGAGGCAACATCTAGTGCAAAATTATCGTCGAATTGGCAAGGAGAACCAACGGCAAGCTACAGCATCAACAGAACAAATTGGAACAAAACGAAATCATGAACACGTTGAACAATACAATCCACAAACATCAAAAAGAAACAAACCAGCTACATACAGCCTGGATTCACCCTTCGACAGCTCAGATGAAGAGCATAAAGAATCAGAGATGGGTGTACAGACTCCAACAAGACGTCAACCAAAACGTGAAGCTTCATCTGTGACTTACGATGGGTATTATGGGGAATCATTCCAACAAGAACTATTGCGGTCACGATCATCAAGTACCAATGCATCCAGGTCAATACGTTTTCAAGCTGATCGAGCAAATTTAAACATAAACTCAGCTGAATCCAGCAATGCAAACCAAATCACAGCTACAAGATTACGTCCCACAACTGAAACACTGATTGAAGTCATCAAACCAGAGCCGGTTGGCCCAAATACAACACCTTTACTTGAAGATTCGTCTGATTTACCAAGCTACTTAGCCGAAACCCAGGATATTTTCTTTCCTTTAAGCTACGATACAGATTACTTGCAGAAAAACCAGCTCGCAAATGTTGTTCCAGACATCTCTCCAACTGATGATAGAAAAATTAACATGACAATGTTGTTGGATAAACTTGAGCAAAAGATTTCAAGAGAAGCACGACTGAAAGACTTAAAAGCCAAATTTGTTGACCGGTTTTATCCAAGTAGAAGCACAAACCCAGCTACTCAACATCAAAATGTAGCTTTGACCACAATATCAACCATCAGGGATTGGATAAGACGTCGCGATCCTGACGTTTGGTACCGCAAGCGCGTAAAACATATTCGCATGGTTGATCCGGCTACATTGGAACCTCGAGCCGAACGATGGTTATTTGAAATGCTCGAATACCAATGCCGCTATCGATGGGAAATTTATCTTCGGATGTTTGCATTCTTGGTTTCACCCTCCAAGCTAAAAGGGCCATTTTGGTCTGCTTTTCGAGCCAATATCACACGGGGAAAATGTGCAGAACAGCAGAAACGTGGTAAATTGTTACAAGCACAAGCTGACCAGCTGGTAAAAGAAGAGTTATTGC
>JACCDI010338726.1_pt1 | contig 11353 bp, 10 predicted proteins | sample 7442791 | NCBI WGS metagenome assembly JACCDI01 (sample SAMN15323434, study PRJNA562643) | freshwater metagenome | isolation source: river surface water | place: USA:Blue River Watershed | collected 2017-08-15
AAAGGTAAAAAAGCTAGTGAAGTTGGTGGACATCATACACCAGATTTTTATTTAGATGAATCTGGTTTCATTAATGGCGTGAAAGCATTTTGCAATTTAGTATTTGATTATGGAAAGCAATAAAATACAAATGATTGAAATAGATTCATATTTAACCCGTTTTTAGTGAAAATCTGGCCGGGAACTTGGCCGAAAATTTTATTTTTAGTTATGTAAAAATTGAAAAAAACAAATGTGTAATAATTAAATTCCTTTCTTACATAGTTTTTTCCATCCAATGTTGCCAAATACATACCATGCTCAATGTATCAAGTTTACAATATTTTTTTAAAGCCATTTCGTACATCGCTTTTACTTCATCATTATCCTTATTTATTCCGTAGAGCATATCTCTGTATGCTGACATTGCGCCCCCGCCTTCTCTTACTTCAATTTTCTCTCCTCCAACTGTTATTTCTGTAGCTGGTAAAAGGTAATAGGGGTTGATTATATTATCATTTGAATCTTTTGAATACAAGCCTTCTTCTTCTAGCCAGGTAGTTATTTTTTCGGATTTAGTTGCACTTAGAATTGCAGGTAATGTTACTTTAATACTAGTTCTGCCCCCCATAATTGGATGGAAATAATATTTTTTTGCAAGTTCATGCATATCTATAAGCTTCGTTACATCATCTTCATGGAATTTTACAACTCTTTTTAACCAATTTATTAATTCATTGTAATTTGAATCATTTAGTTCAATAAGATAATCATGAATTGTCTTCAACTGTGTGTTTTCATATGGACTCCATGTTAAAAATGTACCATTTAATCCTAATTGTTTTTTTAAGCTCTTTGCAAATTCAATATTAGGAAATTTGTCAGTTGTATTTAACCATTCACTATGGATTGGCTTTGCACCTGGGTGCGTGATTGTATGGCAAGACCATTGAAACATTACATTTTCATAAGGCCTCATATTTTCATGTAATGGAATACACATATTACTAGTTTCAAAATCAATAAAATGTAAAGGGTATTCCACTTTAATCATTTCAGCTTTCAAATCTGGCAAAATAAGCTCCGACTTTTGTGTTAATTGATAAAAAGGGCGATCATTGTAAAAAGGTATACCATTCTCGGAAGTAACTAGTTCAATAGGTATATCATATAATGAAACTTTTTTTTCTTTTATTAGTTCATCAATACAACCTAATTCCCCATTTCTTTTCCTGTCTTTATTTAAAGTTTTTTTATTTACATTTCCTAATTGTCCTAATTTTAATATGTGTGGTTCAACTTTAGCTAATTCTCCCCAGCATTCATCAAAACCGCTTTTATTATGTGTAGTATCGGTTAAAGTATATTCGCAATTCTTGCAATTACAACTAATTGGTGTTTCTATTTTTTCATCTAATAAAAGCGACTTAATAAATTGATTACTTGAATGTATTACATCATTCATAACCATTTTAATCTGATCGTTAACTGGTATTAGCTTAACAAAAAAAGTGTGATTCTTATATGCATCATTAATATTTTTTGTTAGCGTTTCATCTCCAGTATAAACAACATCAACATTTCTATATTTAGAATTAGGCAAAGCAGGAATATTGACTATCTGGAACTTATTTATTAAATCATCAAATTGAGAAACAGCAGCAGTATCAGGCATCATTAAAAAACTGTTAACTATTGCAGTTTTATATTTTTCACTTACTACTTTTGTCTGGTATGCAATATCCTCAATATATGGTTTCATATCAGGTTTGAACCAGTAGTTCTTTTCATTCACTTTGGTAGAATCAAATGACTTGGATTTTACCTCTATGACTCTAATCTCATTTCCAATTTTTTGTAAAACGTCTACTCGAACAAGTTGATTGTTTATACTTATTGCAGGTTCGAATAAAATGATATTCTCATTATTTAATAATTCTTCTGTTGTTACTATAGCCTCGGGAATTGTTCCAGTTACTTCAATTCCATCAGGGAATAACAACATAGCTAATTTTCCAAACATAAACCCGCCATCTGCCAACATTTTCATATATTCATTTTCTTCATTGCTTGTTGGGTAGCCGTGTTTCTTATACCATAATTTTGTAGGACAAGTATGGGCAATTTTAAAATCAGATTTGGATAGAAAAGGCATAATTTGGGAATAAAAAAATAGTTAATAAAACGTTTAATTTTATATATAAATCTAGCTAATATATACTATTTTTATATATAAAATTTATATTATGGCATCAGAACTTTCAATGAATGGCAAGAAGAAGATAGAAACCTTACAAAAGGAGTTCACTCAAAAATTTGCATATCTAACTTTAGTCTTTTTAGATAAGGAAAGAAGGGCAATTGACATATCAAAATCATTATCAGAAGTAAGACAAGCTAAAGGGGATGACATATCAATCATTGCCTCATTAAAAGTAAATACGCTTGAGAAGAGATTTTTAGAAAATTTTGGGATAATTGTAGAGGTTGCATATCAAAAATCCGATAAAGTTGTTTATACTAAAGACAACGTAGATAAAACATTGAACGAGCTAAACAAATGGTGTGAAGAAAATGATTGTCAGCCATTCGAGTTTAAGAAATCTTTCACTGGAAATACTTTATCTAGCGTACAAGAGCAGCTTTTCGAGGCAATAAAAGCGCATTATCCAAATTCAGAGGCTAAAAAAATAAACAAGGATAATTATTTAGATATTTATGTTCCAGAGTTAAATAAAAAACGTGGCACTCATTTGTTTTTCAATACAGCAAAAGATGGTATCAAAATTGGATTCTATTGTAGAGATGAAGATTTTATTGAAAACGTTCTTTCTAAAAGCTCTAATATTGAAAAATATGCTCAAGGGATACGTATTTTAGAAAATCCTTTACAAAATGATGTGGAAGAGGCTACAAGAAGCGCTTTAAATTTTATTAAAGAAATTATAGGTGAGCAAAATAATAATTCAACGGGCAACTTAATATCTAAATTGATAGGTGATTTTACTGAAACATTTGATTTAAACGATTACTTGGGATATAATTTAACTGAAAGACCGGGTAAAATGTCGGTTTATGAAGTTTCGTCAAACCAGATGGAGTTAGCTTTAGAAAGTAAGGAACTCGATTTTGAATTTGAATTTAAAGGTTGTGTGGATTTAAATGATTGGGATGCCCTATCTGGCATCATTGGCAAAAAGGAATCGCTAGAAAATAAAAAAGAATACTCAAAAGAGACTATAAACCAATCTGGTAATATAAATTTTCTATACTGCGAAGGTACTTATGTATATAGTGTATTGAATCCTGGTGATAGTGAGGATGTGGTGTCAAATTTAGATGATGAAGAAGTTGATTTAGATCAAATATTGAAAGACCTAGGTTACGAGGGAGATGATGAAGGATCTGAAGATGAAAATGAAGTTGAAGATAATGAAGACTATGAATTGGATGAACAAAATTTTGAATTAATAAAAGCATTAGAAGTTTATGATAGTGAAACTACAGTTATGGTTCAGATGTTCTCGCAATTTGGTATTACAGAAGTTGGAAATGGAATAGGGTCATGGGAAGGTAATAATTATACTTATGATTACAGAACTGAATGGAATGAAGGTTATTTAGAAGAGTTTGAAGCTATTTCCGTTGAATCATTAATTGAGTTATTAAAAACAAAGAATATTAATGAATTTACGCAAGTTGACTTTGGAAGTCTTGGTGCCGGCACTTTAAGAGGTGGGAACACAACATATGAAAATTTTAAATGGGCATCAGAGGTGAACAAAAAAGATATTAAAAATGCCCCAGATGAAGAGGAATTATGCGGTGATGGTGACAAACAGGATTGCGAATATGAATGGACATCACCTGAAAGAATTGAATTTGTAGTCACAGAAGATGATATAGAAGAGTTGACTTTTACATTAATTAATAACAATCATATTGTCACTGATTCTGATAATAATGATGAGGATACTGATAGTGAAGAATTTAGCTTATCTACGTTTGATATAGATGACCTTGCATTAATAAAAAAAGCATGTGCTAAAATTGAAAATGAAAAAGTGCTAACAGGATTTATTTATGTAAGTCAGAAATTAGCTGAACTTGGATTTGAAATGGATGGTCGTAATCCATTCTTTTTTACTTCGCTAGTTCATGTTTCTGATAATGAACTCTCTGGATTTTTATATGTTAATATGGATGGCTTTTATAGTAACTGTGTAAATGAAAAAGAAATTCAAATGATTTTTTCATGGGACAGTGTAATCGATATCAAAATCATTGAAGAAGATGGAGATTCTATTAAATTCAATTTGTATTCTAGTGAAGGTGGTTTAACTATAAGTGAGCCTTATTCAAAAAATACTTTAATTTTACTTTCAATTTATAAAAAGATCTGGAAAGATGTTGTTGAAAGATTCAAATCTGAAGAGGTTATACAATGGTCTATTATCGAAGGTGAAATGGGAGTAAGTTTATATTCTTTTGACGATCATGAAGAATATATAGAATGGATTGAATAGTAAAAATGAATGATTTATTTTTTTATTTTAATAGCAAGTTTAACCCCTCTCTTGTCTTTGACTACTTTAAATTTAGTTTCATCTATTTTTAAATCTAATGCGTTTAACGTGTCTGCAACATTCTTACTAATTTGAGGTAAAAATTTTGTGTGATGGTTTTCATAATTATACTCTTTGTTCATTTGATATGATGTCGGATCAATAACTTCGTTAGTTGTCGTATTTATTAAGTAGAAGTGAGACCCGCCGTTCAATTCATTTTGTCCACATGCGATATAATCTTTAGGAATCTTATTTGATAAACGTAATGCTCCAATAACACTGCCACATCTTCCTGCAGTTGGATTTTCTTCACTCCAAATATTATCTGCATAACCTTTTGGTTTTCCTGCAGATGCTAATTTTTTAAAATATTCATCTAATGATAGATTTAGAAAATCTCGTATAAATTTTTCATTTCTTTTCTCTATCTCTATTCTTGAATTTATATTTTTCATTCTAAATATTTATTTACTAAAGTGATTAATTTTTCATCATTGCACATTTTTCCGAAACTTGGATTTGCACCTGAGGCATGTTGAATTGGCAAATATGCTATTTCAATACCAAAAATAGTTGTTTTCGGTATCTCATTTTTAGTTATAATTTGGTTTATTGAATCGGTAAGAGTCAATTTATTTTCAGACTTTAAAATATATTTAAAAAATGTTTGAGTACTAGCTCTACCCATTAGTAACATTAATTTCGGTTTAATAATTTGAATTTCATTAAGAAGAAAATTTGAATTTATACAACTTTGAATTTCATATTTATCAGGAATTCTATCACCTTTAACTTTACCTTTACCCGGGTAGCATTGTGCTATTTCGGTATTGTAAACTGATTTGAATTTTGGGTTTCCTCTTGGAATTATTGATCCATTTTCTAATTTAACATCTCTTGGAGGGTAAATTGTTTGATTAATTTGGTTCAAAAATTTTTCTAATAATTTTCCAGTATCACCAACTGTAGCATCAGATTTAAAAAAGTTTACACCACTTTTTCTTAATTGATTTTCCGCTAGAGCTTGGGATAAAATAAATACATTTGAGTTCTCATCAACTGATTCAATTTTTCTTTGCATCTTATATTTGTCCATTTTTGGGCAAATATTACAATTATGTATCTCGGAATAAAGGTTAATTAATATATCGTTCATTATCTATGAAATATTTAGATATTTTAAAACAGCTGCCCAATCAGGAAACTCTTTTGTTCCAAAATGTATATGCTCTCCTCTGAAATCACTTGAACCATTAGCCTTTCTATCGTCAATCAAATAGTCTCCTATATTCAAGTGTTTATTATGGGAAAAAATCACTCTTTTCTTTGCTAAATCTCCAAGATATATTTTTATCCAAGCAAGTTTATCATTTAAAGCTGTTGGATTTTCCCATGGTGCAGAAGTTAAAATATAAACCTCGAAATGGCTATTAATTATTTTAAAATTTTCTATTGCACCTTCAATTGGTTTCATTTTTGAAAATATGCCTGGCACTTCATCGAGTTTATTTTCATATATCTTTATTTCTTCAACACTTAAAGATTTTATGCCAGATTCAAAATCAACCAAAACTCCATCCATATCAACGTAAATGATTTTACGCATTATTTTTTACTTTATATTCAAATTTTTCACAACTATGTATTCTACTTGGAATATCTTTTTTATCTAATTCGCATTTTACGCCTTGTCCAACACCCACCATCCATAACATATATTTACAATTAAAACACACCTTCTCTTCTGGTTTTGGATTTTCATTATTATTTTGAGTCATTGTATATTGTATTTTATTTAGGTACTATCAATATTTATTTTAAATTAAATATGCTATCTATAAGTTTTAAGTAAGAATGTAATAAGTTTATTAAGATTATTAAATTTTTCATTAATCAATGAGAATGATGGTAAATCTTCATTAGTGTTTAGTCTACTACACCAAGTATGTGTTTCAATCATAAATATTCCATCCCAAAATTCATAAATACCATCATTATCTTTATTTATTACAATTGCCGATCCAACAGATTTTAAATATTTGCCATTACTACACTCGTAATCATTGTCGAGATTTAAAATATTATCAGAAAAATCATAATCTTCAATAAATAAATTTGATTCCCATCTTAATGGAAATTCATCATTAACATTAATTGGAGTAGGATCTAAGTTTGATATTAATTTGTCAACTAATTCAATAATTTTCTTATTAGATGATTCTGCTGCCATTTTAATTTTTTAAAAGATTAACTTTAAGTTGTTTATTGTTATCAATTATAATTATTAAGTATATAATTAGACTTCTGTTTCTTTCCAATTAAATCAATTTATTTTAGCTAAAATAACTTTATATAATTATAAAATAAAATATATAAAATAAAGACCCTACAATTCACTTCTTCACCTCCAATCAACCCTGTTTATCTCTAAAAACACAAAACCTGGCCCAAACTTGGCCAGAACTTACCCCAAACAAAAAGGGTCTACGCCTTTAACAGCATAAACCCTTAATAATGTTGCCTTTCGGCTGTGGGCCCACCAGGGCATGATCCTGGGACCCCCTGATTATGAGTCGTACTAATAAATTTAGTATATAATTTCCATTCTTTGCAAATAATTGATTATCAATATAATTATGTAATCTATTATTGCTAATATATTTAGTAATTTGCTATAATTTTGTATATTTGTATGCAAATTGTATGTACAATGAGAGTATTAATAGAAGCTATTCTAGATAAACGAAGGCCAAAATCAAATGGTCTTTATGCAGTTAAAATAAGGGTTACATATTTACGCCAACAAAAGTATTATTACGTTGGATTAGATATGAATCAAGATGAGTTTAATAATGTGATGACACAAAAGGTTAAGCTCGCATACAAGGATAAAAGAATTGCAATTGATAATAGGCTGACTGAAATAAGAAATGCAATAGGTGCATTGTCAAACTTTTCTTTTGGCCAACTTGATGTTGCACTAAAAACTGTGGTAACGGATTCTAATGATATCTTTCCATTGTTTGAAAAGATGTACCAGGAAAAAATACAAGAAGAAAAATTTAGCACTGCTTCAACGTACAAAACATCAATCAGGTCGTTTAAGGACTTTCAAAGTCGTATTGGTTACTTCGATATAACTTCATCTTTTCTTAAGCGTTATGAATCTGCAATGCTTAAAAAAGGGTATAGCGCAACAACAATTGGCATTAACATTAGAAATTTAAGGACACTTTATAATAGAGCGCTATCAGCCAAAATTATTACAGATAGTTCTTTGTATCCTTTTAAAAAGACTTCCTATAAAATTCCAAAGGGCCGAAACATTAAAAAAGCATTAACAAAAGAAGAGGTTAGAAAAATCTATGAATTCAATGATTATCATTCGATAACCGAAAAGTGGGCTAAAGAAATGTGGATTCTGTCATATCTGTTAAATGGAATCAATCCTAATGATCTATTTAGGCTAACGAAAGACAATTTAGATGATGGGTATATAATTTTTCATAGAAAGAAAACACAAGAATCATCAACATCTAGTTTGCCAATAGTAGTATATGTTAGAGAAGAAGCAAGACAAATTATTGATAATTGGTCCAACGTAAGCTCTCCTTATTTAGTTAAAGGGCTTGAAGAGGGAATGAGCGAAGAGCAAAAGTTTAAAACTATTCACCAAAAGATCAAAATGATTAATGATTACATGAGTAGAATTGCCGGCAGGATTGGTTTAGATAAACCTTGCACCTGTTATTATGCTCGACATTCTTATGCTCAATCACTAAAAGAATCTGGTGTAGCTATTGAAATAATTTCTGAAAGCCTTGGACACAGGTCTATTACAACCACCAGGCATTACTTATCTTCATTTAAACGAGACACTATTAAAAAAGCTACCGAAGGCCTGCTTTAGTAAACCTAGAAAGTTTAATTGAATAAACTTTTAAAGTTTAGGAAATTATAGCTCTATTATCCGCTACTTCTATCAAAAGTGGTTTTCAGCTATTGGTAATCAATAATTTCGGTTGTATACTTTTATTGACAGAGATCCTAAACCCCTCTGCAATTACAACCCATGAGAAATTATATTTCCATAGCTGAAGCTGCCAGCTATTTAAAAATGCCGCTACAATCTATTTACAAGCTTACCTCAAAACGAGTGATTCCATTTTACAAGCCAGGGAAGCGAATTCTTTTTGATGTATCAGAACTCGATGCTTGGCTACTTCAAAGTAAAAAAGCTTCAGTTACTGAACGAAATTCATCTAATAATTCAACTTTTAAACCTTAAGACATGCATACTAGTTATACCATAGCAGAAAGAATTAGAAAGCAATTATTAGACCAAGGGTACATTTCAATTGTTGTTGAGAATAGATTAGCTCTTTTAAAGACCTGCTATCTGACTAAAAAAATATTACTCCCAGAAATAATATCAGATACAGAATATTTAAAGGTGCCTTTAATAGATGACCATGCATTAGATATTATTAACAAACACCTTGAAGGCAAAGATTACATACTTTATTCTCTGCCAAATTTTAAACAATTTCATTCAACTAAAAATATTCTTGATACAGATTACAGATTTGAAATCGCTGCTTCTGGGTATTTAAAAATTTATAAGCGTGGTCAACAAATCGATTGTATTGATATCAGAGATAATAGATTTAGACGAATGATTTTTTTAGATATAAAACCTCTGATAGAAGAAGTAGTAATTACTAAAAGTTATTTTTCTTTACCATTTGGATATTCATTAATTAGATTTCTCCAAAAGAACTTGCCATTTCAAGCAATTAATTTTACATCTGTTTTACGTGATTATGAAATTAAAGAAGTTGAGTTTGAGTCAGCTTGTGCCGAGTTGGGGGTTCAATATGTGCCAAATATGAATCTGTCTGATAAGGTTGATTTCCTTGAAGGTAATTTAGGTAAAGAAGTTGAAATTGCTGATTATGCTGATATTTCAGACTTCCAACATTACGTTGAAAGCAATGTATATTATAAGCTATCACAACTTGAATTTATTATTACAAATCCGTTAGGAGAATTGTATGAACCTTTAAAATTAGATTAAAGCATATGATATCGCAACATCAATCAATTAAGAACATGAGATTGTGGAGTGTATCTATCAATCCCATTCAAACATCTAATTCTTTAACGGTTTTAAGTGCGGCTGATGCTTCGGCTGCACTTAAAAATGAAAACATCGATGGTATTTTAAAAAATCTACTGCTTTATATACATGCAAAATCTCCTCGTGAGGCAGGTCAAATTCAAGATGATGAGAATTTAACTGAACGAATGCAAATAGTGATAACCATTTCTTTCCTATTAGAAAAGGCAAATAAGCATCAATGGCCACTAGTAAGATACCAGAATTCATTTTATGTTTATACAGGATCGTATTGGCAAAAGATACATGAGGATATACTCAGGAATTTTTTAGGCACTGCGGCACAACGTATAGGTATACACACGCTTATAGCCAAGCACTATGGATTTCGAGAACATTTAATAAAGCAATTCAGGTCGGATGCATTTTTTGAATCGCCAAAACAAGAGCAAAGTGTTACTATGATAAATTTATCAAATGGCACATTTGTGATTTCACCAACATCTAGATATTTAAAGCCGTACGATAAGGATGACTTCATGCTGTACAAGCTTTCTTTTCCTTATGAAAGCACTGCAAGTTGTCCTAAATTTCTTTCTTATTTGGATAGAGTGTTGCCCGATGAGAATAAGCAAAAAGTGCTTGCGGAGTTTTTAGGGTATGTATTTTTAAAAAATAGCGTTTTAAAATTGGAAAAGGGTCTCATACTATATGGAGATGGTGCAAATGGCAAATCAGTTTTCTTTGAAATTGTATTAAAGCTACTTGGCAAGGATAATGTTTCTAATTATACATTGCAATCACTAACTGATGCTAGTGGTTATACAAGGTCACTTTTGCCAGGTAAGCTTTTAAATTACGCTTCAGAGATTTCTTCAAAAATGAACCCAACTATGTTCAAGATGCTAATTTCTGGGGAGCCAGTTGAAGCGAGGATGATCTATGATAAACCATTTCTACTTCAAGATTATTGTAAGTTTATGTTTAACACCAACGTTTTACCCAAAGACATAGAGCATAATGATGGCTTCTTTAGGCGTTTTATAATTATTCACTTTGATCAGCAAATTCAAGACGATGAAAAAAATCCTAAGCTAGCCCAAGAAATTGTTGAGTCAGAATTGCCGGGCATTTTTAATTGGGTCCTGGAAGGATTGGATCGTGTTTTAAGGCAACAAGGTTTTAGCAGTTGTCCAGCTATTGATGCTGCTATAGCAGAATACCGCATGCTCTCCGATTCCGTAGCACTATTTTTAGAAGATGGGGCTTTTGAGCCTTCCCTAGATGACTTTAAGTCATTAAAGGATGTATTTAGCTCATATAGACAATTCTGTCAACAAGGCAATTACAATTCTTGCTCAGAAAGGACCTTTTCTGATCGATTAAAGGCACACGGTTATAAAGTGGTCCGTAAATCGGCCGGTAGAGTTGTAGGAATTGCTAGAAACTTTAAGAATTAATCGACACTATCCGACATCCGGCATTAAATTCATGCCGGATGTCGCTAAATGTCGCATGTTTTAAAAAGTTTTTGGTTTGACCTATTACTTCAATAGTATATTTTGTGAAGTGACTCTGCACAGAATGTTGTAACTTCATATGTATTATTTATTCTATGTCAGTAAACAAAAATGCTTTAATTAGATACAAAGTGATGGATTCATGTTTTCGAAACCATGCTAAAAAG
>JACCDI010058527.1_pt1 | contig 11348 bp, 9 predicted proteins | sample 7442791 | NCBI WGS metagenome assembly JACCDI01 (sample SAMN15323434, study PRJNA562643) | freshwater metagenome | isolation source: river surface water | place: USA:Blue River Watershed | collected 2017-08-15
AAAGATGAAACCATGAGTTCGCGCTCATGGAGAGCTTCGCGAACTAATTTGAAATCGTATTGCTCGAGGTAGCGAAGTCCGCCGTGAATCAATTTACTTGAGCGGCTCGATGTTCCTGAGGCAAGATCGCGCGCTTCGACGAGTGCGACTTTGAGTCCGCGTGAAGCGGCATCGAGCACAGCGCCGGCACCTGTTACTCCCCCACCGATAACAAGAATGTCGAAATCTTCGGATGCCAAAGATGCAATGGCAGCATCGCGCTGATCTGGACTGAGTTCGGATGAAAACATCGAGGGTATACCGATTTCTTCTTCTATTGAGTAGGCTTAAGGATATGGCATTCGTAGGTAGTTTGGATCAGGGAACCAGTAGTTCTCGCTTCATGATTTTCGATCACTCTGGACGAGTGGTGGGGCAACATCAACTCGAACATCGACAGATTCTTCCGCAGGCAGGTTGGGTCGAACACGATGCCGCAGAAATTTGGGAACGAGTGCAAGAAGTGATTGCTGGCGCACTCAAGCAGGCCAACCTTCTGGGCTCAGATCTCTCAGCGATTGGTATTACCAACCAACGCGAGACCACAGTCGCCTGGGATGTAGCGACTGGCCAGCCGCTCCATAACGCCATCGTCTGGCAGGATGTTCGGACCGCTTCATACCTTGACTCCCTTCCGACTGAATCGAAAGAGTTATTGAGTGCAAAGAGCGGTCTGACGGTCGCACCATATTTCTCTGGCAGCAAGATGCACTGGCTGATCAAGAACTCACCTGCTATCCACGATGCAATTGCCGCTGGTACTGCTCGCTTTGGCACCATTGATAGCTGGTTGCTCTGGAATCTCTCTGGTGGCACGCAAGGCGGAGTCCATTTCACTGATGTCACCAACGCCAGTCGCACATTGTTGATGAACCTTGCCACCCTTGATTGGGATAGCGAACTCCTTGAAATCCTAGAGGTTCCTCGTACCGCACTGCCGGAGATTAAATCTTCATCTGAAATTTATGCCCACACAACACCCCATGGACCATTTGGGGCCGCAGTTCCTATTGCAGGAATTCTCGGTGATCAACAAGCAGCGATGGTAGGTCAGGTCTGTTTTGATCGCGGTGAATCAAAGACCACCTATGGCACTGGTAACTTCGCACTTTTAAACACGGGAACAGAGATTGTTAAGTCTCAGAACGGTCTGCTCACCACAGTCTGTTACAAATTTGGTGACGAGCCAGCGCGCTACGCTCTTGAAGGTTCAGTCGCAGTAACGGGATCTGCAATTCAATGGCTACGTGATCAACTGGGAATTATTACTCACGCCGCTGATACTGAAGCCCTTGCTTCATCAGTTACAGATACTGCTGGCGTCTACTTTGTTCCAGCATTTTCCGGACTCTTTGCACCGTACTGGCGTAGCGATGCCCGCGGCGTCATTGTCGGACTTACTCGTGCTGCTACGAAAGCGCATCTCGCCCGTGCCGCACTTGAAGCTATCTGTTATCAGACTCGTGATGTGATGGATGCGATGGTTGCCGATTCTGGTGTTCCGATGGCTGAGATGCGCGTCGATGGTGGCATCACTGCAAACTCTCTCTGCATGCAGATGCAAGCAGACATTATGGGAATCGATATCACTCGACCATTAATCACTGAGACAACTGCGCTGGGTGCTGCATATGCTGCTGGTCTCGCAACTGGTGTCTGGGCAAATACCGATGAATTGAAAGCGCTCTGGCAACAATCTCGTCGATGGAATCCAACATCGACCGAAGAGAGTAGAGCCCTCGGCTATGCCGGGTGGAAGAAAGCGATTGAACGCACCCTGAACTGGGCTTAGCAAGAAAATAACCGCTAGCGGGATAGAGTTACGCCATTATGAACGAGATTAAAGAGTTATCTGCCGGCGTCATTCGTACCGACCGCACTATGAACGACGGTCGCACCATTCGGTACTACGACACTGCTGGCCAATCTCGCACAGTGCTCGACCAGCGTGAAAAGGAAGAGCAACCTGGAATTGGTGAACTTCGATTAGATCCGCTCGTCAATGAGTGGGTTGCGATGGCAGCCCACCGCCAAGGTCGCATCTTCTCGCCACCGAAAGAGCTCTGCCCCCTCTGCCCAACAACAGGCGAACTCCTTACCGAGATTCCTGAATCAGAGTACGAAGTAGTCGTCTTTGATAACCGCTCCCCTTCACTACGTCCACCTGAGGGAGATTTTGCCCTTCCTGATTTGGTGGGCTCTGATACCGATGAAGGTGTGGCTGCGGGAAAGTGTGAAGTCATCTGCTTTACCGGTGATCACGGTGGATCCTTTAAGACCCTCTCCCCTCAGCGAGTACGTACATTATTAGAGGCGTGGCGTGATCGAACCGCTGAACTTTCGACGCTTCCTTATGTCGAACATATTGCACCGTTTGAAAACCGCGGTGAGGAAATTGGCGTAACTCTCGCTCATCCACATGGTCAGATATATGCATATTCCTACCTTCCTCCTCGCGTCACCAAAATGTTGGCAGTTGCGCGAGAGCATAAAGAGAAGACAGGTCGCGTTCTCTTTGATGATGTTCTCGCTCGCGAACTCCGTGATGGTGTTCGCATCATCGCTCGTAATGAACATTGGATTGCATACACTCCATATGCATCTCGTTACCCATTTGAGATCCATGTCGTGCCATTGCAACCTGTTGCCGATCTCACCGAACTTTCACCAGCTGCATGTGACTCCTTCCCGTCCATTGCAATTGAGGTAATGCAGCGCCTCGATGGAGTATTTGGTATTGAGATGGCATATATCGCAGCTTGGCATCAGGCACCGGTACGCCAAGGTCGCGACCTCTTGCGTCTGCATTGGCAGATTACCTCTGTCCGCCGCGCGCCTGGAAAATTAAAATACTTGGCTGGATCTGAATCTGCGATGGGAGCTTTCATTATGGATATGAAGCCAGAGCAATCAGCTCAGCAACTTAAAGATGTGAAGCTATAAGCCATGTCTGCTCTGGAGACCACTTTTCAAGAACTATTTGGACATAGAGCCCAAGTCATTGCAGAAGCGCCGGGTCGAGTCAATCTCATCGGTGAGCATATTGATTACAGCGAGGGTTTTGTCCTCCCGTTCGCAATCGCTGATCGCACTTATGCACTCATAAGCCGAAACAACGACGGCCTAGTTCGAATTGCATCGCAGCAGAGAAAGAATCGCATCTTCACCATCGATATCAACGATGTAAAGCCAGGAAGTGCCGGTGACTGGGAGAAGTATGTCCTCGGAGTTATCTGGTCGATGGGCATCTCATCGGGTGTAGATATTCTGGTTGATGGCCATGTTCCATCCGGCGCGGGACTCTCTTCATCTGCTGCCCTCGAATGTTCTGTTGCAGTAGGGCTCAATACTCTCTTTGACTTAGGTAAATCTCTCGAAGATATGGCACGCGCAACTCAAAAAGCAGAGAATGACTATGTCGGAATGCCATGTGGAATCATGGATCAATCCGTCTCATTGATGGGCCGTGAGGGTTCTGCACTTCTCCTTGATTGCCGTGATCTCACAACTGAATCCGTACCCTTCAATGTTGCTTCAGCTGGTCTCGAACTTCTTATCATCGATACCCAGGCACACCACGCTCTTGTGGATGGCGGATATGCCGAACGACGCGCATCATGCGAAGCTGTTGCCGCCAAGTTCGCAATCCCCTCGATGCGCCATCTTTCAATGGATTTACTTGCGTCACGTCGAAGCGAGATTACAGAAACAGAATTCATCCGAGCCCGCCATGCGGTCACAGAGATTCAGCGCGTAAAAGATGCTGTATCTGCCTTGCGCGCCTCCGACTTTGAGACCCTTGGTCGCCTCATCAATGAATCACATAATTCATTACGTGATGACTACACCGTTTCTTGCCCAGAACTCGATGAAGCAGTCGATGCATCCCGTATAGCAGGAGCACTCGGTGCGCGTATGGTCGGAGGCGGTTTCGGCGGAAGTGCGATTGCGCTGATAAAGGCAGATCAGATTGAATCTACAAAGGATGCAATCAGAAAAGCTTATGCTGCAAAGGGCTTTAAAGCTCCAAGATTCTTTACATCCCTACCTAGTGCAGGCGCTTCAGCTCGTTTAGTTAGTTGAGCTTGGCGTTGATCCGAGAGTGACTTTGAAAGTCTTCTCGCCACCGGTAGGAAGCGTCACGGTCACTGTTGCAGAAGCTCCAGGGATAAGTGAACGGATACGCACAATCGCGCTCTCAGTATCAGGAATCTTGACTCCATTAATTGCAATCACAATCGACCCTGCTGGGATTCCTGCCTTTTCAGCTGCTTCACCAGCGCTCAAGCGAGTGATGCGAGCACCAACGCCTGTGTAAGCAGGATCAAAGAAGACACCTAGTACTGGACGTGTTGATTTTCCAGTGTCGATGATTTCATCGATGATGCGCTTTGCCTCTGTGATGGGAATTGCAAAACCTAGACCGATACTTCCACTTGCTCCCCCTGAACTTAAGGTTGCAATGGCAGAGTTAACACCGATAAGACGACCTTGAGAATCTACGAGCGCGCCACCAGAGTTTCCTGGGTTAATTGCGGCATCAGTCTGAATTGCATTGACGTATGACTCAGAACCAGTTGAACCAGTGGTTACTGGACGATTGAGTGAAGAGATAATTCCACTGGTGACTGTGTTTGCTAGACCGAGTGGTGATCCAATCGCAAGGACGGATTCTCCAACGCTGACTTTAGTGGAGTCACCGAGTGTGATGGTGGGAAGGTTGCCGGCATTAATTCTGACAACCGCTAAGTCATAATTAGCATCGCGACCAACAATTGTGCCCTTGTACTGGCTGCCGTCAACGAGTTCGATGGTGATTGATCCGCTTGATGCTGCGCCCTCAACTACGTGATTATTGGTAACAATAAAACTTGTAGAACCGTTTGACTTATAGATAGAGCCAGAGCCGTTTCCGCCACCGGATGAGCTCGTGACTTTCACTGAAACCACGGATGGGGTCACAAGTGACGCGATTGTCTTGGCATCCATTGAGGACCCACTGCCGATAACAACTGGGGTTCGCGTACCGGTACAAGCACCATTGTTTGCGAGATAGAGAACTTTGGTACGAGTATCAGCACATGCATTCACTGTGGATGTGGGATTTGTTGCCGCAGTTGCGACTCCACCTGCGAGAGCAGCTCCAGCGACGAAGGCGATAATGGTCTTAGAGTTCTTCATGGCGCCTATATTGCCCCAGGATTCTGAGTTTTTCCTGTTATCAATCTTGTAAAAAGTTTAAATATGCGACCGATTACGCCTCGACGACCCAGCCGCCCTTAACGGCAACCTTAATAGAGGCAAGCGGTTTTTCGGCTGGCCCTGCTACTGGTTGCGCACCTTTTGCTGGATCAAATTGAGCGCCATGGCATGGACAGACCAACTTATTCACCTTCTTGGCGTAAGTGACTGTGCAACCTTGATGGCTACAAATCATTGAATAGGCGAAGATTCCTGTCTTGGTGCGGAAGGCAATTGCTGGAATCCCCTTTGCCTTCGTTGTAAATGTAAAAGTTCCGCCGATTGGAAGTTTATTGACTCGAACAATTCTTGCATCAGCAGCCGATGCGCTCTCTTTTGAAAAGAGTGATGCAGTAGAGGAGAGAGCGATAAGCATTGCGCCGCGAAGTGTGGTGCGACGAGAGAGGTGCTTGCCGTTATTCATATGCTCCCTGACTTGGATTCGAACCAAGAACCTGTCGATTAACAGTCGACTGCTCTGCCGTTGAGCTATCAGGGACTATCGTCTTGCGAGAGCGCACTCTATCGCACCGCTGGGAGTGCGACAAAATTAAAGGCTTCCGACCGCCAATTCATGCAGGCTACGGCGGGCGCTTTCCAGGGCAACTAATTGAGCGAAGGAGGCGTTGTACTCCTCCCCGTTTTCAACTGGATTGAGGCGCTGGAGGCGCGACTTGAGATCTGCGATTGCTCGGCTGATGCCGACCTCTCGAAGTCGAGCAACGATACTTGCAACATAGCGCTCGGTGATTTCACCGTCGGCGCGAATCGGTTCTACTGAAAGCTCGGTAAAGAGCGCCTTCAATTGTGGATCAGAAATCTCTTCGCTAGTGAAAGCTCTTGTTGCACCGAGTGAATTTATTGTCGCAGCAAGTGCGCTATAGGCAGGATGAGTAAAAGATCCATCTTCAATCGTCGTCCATGTCGAGACAAGTGCCGGCATTTGGACGCGAGCTTTAAGAACTTCGCGTTCGAGCATCAAAGTAGGCTCGAGTGGATCTGGCCGCCATGAACTCTCAATCGGTGTCTCTTCCGAAGAACTTTGCGGCGCAGCAACACGCTTTACACCTTGGGCTACGGCGCGAGAAACAATCTCAACTTCAACGCCAAGCCAGCCAGCAAGTAAGCGGGTGTACTCAGGACGGAGAGATTTATCGCGAATCTGACCTACCAATGGCGCCGTTGCATTGAGCGCATTCACACGCCCTTCGGCGGTATTGAGATTATGCTGATTGAGCTCAGTCTTAATCGCAAATTCAAAGAGTGGGATACGACGCGCAATCAAATCACGCAGTGCGAGGTCGCCTTTATGTTGACGGAGATCGCAAGGGTCGAGTCCATCTGGCTCCACTGCAACGAATGTCTGCGTCACAAATTTCTGATCTTCATTGAAGGCGCGCATCGCTGCCTTTTGGCCAGCGGCATCACCATCGAAGGTAAAGATAACTTCACCACGGAATGCATCATCATCCATCAAGAGCCTGCGAATGATGCGGATGTGATCAGGGCCAAATGCTGTACCGCAGGTTGCTACCGCTGTAGTAATTCCTGCTAAATGGCATGCCATCACATCCGTATAACCTTCAACAACAACCACTTGGCGTTTCTTGGCAATCTCTTTCTTCGCCATATCCAAGCCGTAGAGAACTTGGCTCTTCTTATAAATCGGAGTCTCGGAAGTATTGAGATATTTTGGTCCTTGGTCTTCGGCGTCGCTGGCTAGTTTGCGAGCACCGAAGCCGACTACGTCACCAGAGATATCTCGGATAGGCCACATCAGACGGTTACGGAATTTATCAATGGGGCCGCGTTCGCCCATCTTGGAGAGTCCGGCAAGTTCGAGTTCATCAATAGTGAAGTTGAGGGCGCGTAAATGTTTAGTGAGCCCATCCCAAGAATTTGGTGCATAACCAACGCCAAATGCTTCACATGCTGCGCGATCAAAGCCGCGCTTCGTCAAGAGCTCGCGACCGAAAGCCGCATCGGGTGAAGTGTTGAGTAGATTTTGGAAGAACTTAGCCGCCTCGGCATGAGCTGCAACCAAACGAGAACGGTTGCCGGCTGGAGCTTTCTCGCCTCCGGAATACTCTTCATAGCGAAGTGTGTATCCCATGCGATCTGCCAGACGTTCGATAGTCTCAGTAAAAGAGAGGTGGTCTATCTTCATCAAGAAGGCGATGACATCTCCACCGGTCTGACATCCAAAACAGTGGAAGTAACCCTTACTTGGCGTTACATGAAATGAAGGTGACTTTTCATCGTGGAAAGGGCAGAGACCTTTCTTCTGGCCGCCACCTGCGCTCTTGAGTTGGACGTAATCCCCTACGACCTCATCGATTGGTGCGCGTTCGCGGATGTACTGAACATCCTCATCTCTGATACGACCGCTCATGTTGCTACCTTAACCACGCTTTCCAATTTGTCCACCGAGGTGGGCGTGAAGCGCGTAAGCGCCAGGATCAGTCAGGCTAGCAATCTGGTCAATCACGACGCGTAAGCGTTCTGCATCGTTACTTGCGCGCTTCCAGTCATCTTCAAAGATTGGGTCGAGTTCTAAAGGTGCCTTTGCAAAGAGCATCTCTACCAACTCGCGAATAACAATCTGCTGCTTCTCGTACCGCTCTTGCGATGCAGCGGCATTAATCAGGTAATGGCCAGCAACTGCTTTGAGGAAATCCACTTCAATAACAGCCTCGCGTGGAATCTCAAGATTTGCGCTGTATCGAGAGAGATTGCCAGACCCATGAATCTCTCGAGTCTGACGTTCAGCAGCTCCAACAAAGCGGCCAATTAATTGTGAGGTCGTATCTTTTAAGCGAGCCAGTGATGCATGGGTGCGGTCAAAACCACGTGGCCAGCAAGAGAGTTGAGCCAACCGAGAAAGCGCTGCCGCCGCCTCCTCTTTACTTGCATCACTCTTATAGTCATTGACCATCACAGTATGCAGCAAATCAAAGTCACGCTCAAAATCATTGACCGTTACTTGGCCAGCAAATATTGCATCCTCTAAATCATGTACCGAGTAAGCACAGTCATCAGACCAATCCATGATCTGCGCTTCAATACATTTGCGATCTTGTGGTGCACCTTGACGCATCCAATTAAAGATCTCTACATCATCTGCATAGACACCGAACTTACGAGGATTGACTTGGTTGCTCCATGGATATTTGGTGGCGGCATCGAGAGATGCGCGAGTTAAGTTAAGACCCACGCTCTTTCCTTCTTCGGTGACGGTTTTTGCTTCTATGCGAGTCAATAATCTAAAACTCTGCGCATTGCCTTCAAAGCCACCACAATCAACGGCAACTTCTGCCAACGCTTCTTCGCCATTGTGACCAAATGGTGGATGTCCTAAATCGTGAGAGAGACATGCCGTCTCAAGTAAATCAGGATCGGCACCCAGTGACTCTCCGAGTTCGCGACCGATCTGAGCGCATTCTAGTGAGTGAGAGAGACGAGTGCGTTGAAAATCATTCTCCCAAGGAACTGCTACTTGGGTTTTGGCGGCAAGGCGACGGAGTGCCGCTGAGTGAATCACTCGGGCGCGATCACGCATGAATTCAGTGCGGCCACCGCGCTTTGCGGGTTCATCGAGGAAGCGCTCTTGATCGCTACCTAAATAACCTTTAACTTCGCTCGCCATAGCCCTACCTTATAAGCCTTTTACATCTATTGGGCTATTGGGCAAATGGTCGCTGATGTTGATTCCGCGACGACCAAGTGTGATGTAAGCAAGATATGCCCCTGCTTCGCGAACTAAATACCTCATCCGTGAACCAGCCAATGAATTTGGACCATCTTGTACTGGAGAGCAGGAAGCGATTGCATCCAAATCTTCTGCCATAGTGATGGCGCGGTTGCAATGGTAAGGATCTGTAGCGATGATGACATTGGTGAGCTTTCGCTTCTTCATCTCGGCAACATATGCCGTAGTTTGCGTGCGGGTATCGCGTCCGGTTGCTAGGGCAACAATTGCACTTCGCTTTACTCCATTATTGCGTAGCCAAAATGCACCTGCAGCGGCTTCAGTAGTTCGATCTCCAGGAGCACCAGAACCCACTGTAATAATCAACGGAGCAAGTCCTAATTGATAGATTCGCTTTGCTTCTTGTAATCGGGCCAAGAGAACTTCACCCGGCGCACCATCAAGTTGCGCAGCCCCAGGAACAACAATGACATCTGCGCTTCGAATCGTAGGATGATGTGCTGCATTCCAAGTCACCATGAGGGCATAACCGGGAATCGCAATAATAATTGTGACAATTACAGTAATAATGCGGCGAATTAACTTAAACATTAGCCACCAGAGAACATATCTTCAGCATCGAGATGAATCATTTCATCCGGGTCCTTGAGCCAGCCATCTGGAAGCGTTGGTGTGCGTCCATGGCTAGTACGCCCGCGAGGTTTTTCGGCAACCTCAATTGGATATGGCTGATCTTCCAGTTGATCTAGCAGTGAACGCAGTTCCTGTAATGAGGAATGCATTCCAAACTGGCGACGAAGTTCGCTGGGAACTCGGAAACCTTTGAGGTACCACGCCATATGTTTACGTAGATCGCGGCAGCCACGAATCTCGGATTCAAAGTAATCAACAATAAGTTCACCATGGCGGTACATGACTTCACGCACTTCAAAGAGTGTTGGCTGGATCGGAGATTGCGCACCTTGCAGAGCTGCAACAAGATCAGCGAATAACCATGGGCGGCCCAGACATCCACGGCCAACAACCACTCCTGCACAGTTAGTTTGCTTCACCATCTCCACTGCATCAGCGCCGGTCCAAATATCGCCGTTACCCAGTACAGGTACACCAGTTGGCTTGAGATGTTCGACTAGGTTTGCAATCGCAGACCAATCAGCTTTGCCCTCATACATCTGCTCTGCCGTGCGTGCATGCAGGGCAACCCAAGCAACACCTGCATCAGCTGCAGATTTTGCCGCTTCTAAATAAGTGTGGTGATCAGTATCGATTCCAATGCGCATCTTTACTGTTACCGGAATGCCAAATGGTTTTGCCGCATCTACGGCGCCCTTAACAATTGCACTAAAGAGGTTGCGCTTGTAAGGAAGGGCTGCTCCCCCGCCTTTGCGCGTCACTTTAGGGACAGGGCAGCCAAAGTTCATATCAATATGATCGGCAAGATTCTCGCGACCAATCATCTTTACCGCTTCTGACATGTGATGTGGATCGACGCTATATAACTGGATTGAACGCGGCCACTCGCCAGGTCCTGGTTCAATCATGCGCAAGGTTTCTGGAATGCGTTCTAACAATGCGCGAGCTGTCACCATCTCAGAGACAAATAAACCAGCGCCTTGCTCGCGGCAGAGCATGCGAAATGGGGCATTGGTAATTCCTGCCATCGGAGCGAGGACAACAGGAGGATCTACCTGATGTACCCCGTCCCGAAGCGGAAGTGCGAGTGGTGTTAACAAAATTGCCTAGTAACTATTAACTAGCAACCAAGGAGCTTGGGAGCGAGCCACGCTTCAACCTGGTCGATTGAGATGCGCTCTTGCTCCATGGTGTCGCGATCGCGAATGGTGACCGCATTATCATCGAGAGTTTCGAAGTCCACGGTGATGCAGTACGGGGTACCAATTTCATCCTGGCGGCGATAACGACGACCAATTGCACCAGCATCATCGAAATCGATATTCCAGTTCTTACGCAACTGCGCTGCTAGGTCGCGCGCCTTTGGCGATAGATCAGCGTTACGAGAGAGCGGTAGAACTGCAGCCTTTACTGGGGCGATGCGGTGATCGAACTTCATCACTGCGCGCTTCTCCATCTCACCCTTTGCATTAGGTGCCTCATCTTCTGTATATGCATCCATCATGAAGGTAAGAGCACAGCGATCCACACCTGCTGCAGGCTCAATTACGTACGGAGTCCAACGCTCATTTTTCTCTTGGTCGAAGTAAGAGAGATCCTTACCTGATGCAGCAGAGTGCGCCTTGAGGTCGAAGTCGGTGCGGTTTGCAATACCTTCGAGCTCGCCCCACTCGGTTCCATTGAATTCGAACTTGTATTCGATATCAGTTGTGCCCTTTGAGTAGTG
>JACCDI011057510.1_pt1 | contig 11347 bp, 9 predicted proteins | sample 7442791 | NCBI WGS metagenome assembly JACCDI01 (sample SAMN15323434, study PRJNA562643) | freshwater metagenome | isolation source: river surface water | place: USA:Blue River Watershed | collected 2017-08-15
CTACATCGAGGAGCGGCTCTTCCAACCACTTCTAACCAAGGCGCTCGAGTTCGCGGCCAGCCTTCAACGCCTCTTCATATGAAGCCATGATGACTGGATCTGCCATCAGTGTGAAGTCAGGGCCTACTGCCTCGCGCACTGCGCGATAGCAAGCGATATCGAGATCAAGACCTCCTGGTGGGTGGAGCTTGTAACCCTTGTAGCCCTTTGCCTTTACCTCAAGAGCTTGGCGCGCATAATCTTCTGGGCCAGGTAGGAACATCGACGATACATATAGCGGAACTTTCTCGCGGGCAGCGCCGAGGACTTTATAGACCGGCAGGTGCGCCATCTTTCCGACAATGTCCCAACAGGCATTGTCGAATGGTGCGTATGCATAGATAGGAACATGGTTCCAACGACGATCGTAGAGTTCGAAATCTTTCATATTCTTCGTCGAGTCATGGGCGCTACGTCCGATAAAGAATGGCTTTACCTGAGACATCGTTGCCGCAGCTGCCTTCGCATCTTGGGCGCCGAAGCCAAATGATGTGCCCTGGATGCCATCTTCGGTAGTGATGGTGACGACGGTGAAATCTGGACGAGAGCCACCAGGGAGTTTGACCGCAGCGACGGTATTGAGCTCCTCTAGTTGATCCCCACCGCGACAGGCGCGGATCTCGATGGACTTAATCTTTGAAAGCATGACATTTCCCTAACTCTCGAATCCTATAGGATAATTTAAGGCATGAGGTAGGCAAATACAAGGCTTTACAGCGGGTAATTATTGAAATTAATGGATCAATAAACAGGTATAGAAATTACTTATTTGCGGCTACTGCCGCTGGCGAGAAGCGCTTAAGCGAAGATTCGATATGGGCATGCATCGCAACTTTAGCTGCCTTGGCATTTTGATCCAGAATCGCCTTGGCAATCGCATCATGTTCTTTGATAGCCAACTGACCTGATGAGCTCTGGTAGTACTGCTCGAAGAGATCCTGCACAAACTCGGTGCGCGCCTCTGGGTCGATTCGATGCAACTTGCTCGCCATGTAGAGGCGGAAGAGGTGGAGGTGGCAGTGAGTGCGCTCGTAGAAATCGGCGACGGTCTGATTGCCAGAGATACTCGAGATCAGAGTATGAAAACGCGAATCATGTTCGGAGAGCGCCTGAATCTGATCGACGCCGGCAAATTTTATAGCGGTCTTCGCGCTCTGCATTTCTGCCTTCAGTGCAGTCTTACCGGTGTTATCAATTAGACGCGCAGCCTGCTCGGCCGCCCACGGTTCGATGAGCAATCTAAATTGAAAGAGGTCGTTGAGTTGCTTGACGGTAAAGAGTTGAGTCGCACGGTAACCCTTGAGTGGCTCTTTCTCGATTAAGCCATCAGATTCAAGACGGGCTAGGGCTTCACGGATTGGAGTCTGTGAGACCTCTAGCTGTACCGCTAGCGCATCGATATTAACTCGAGCCCCTGGCGCAATCTCGTGATCAAAGATCATCGTCTTGATCATCTCGTAAATCTCATCCGAGAGCACAGAGCGACGTGGTGTCCGCTTCTTCGGTTGCTGTGCAGCCTTCTTTGCCACCACTGCGACCTCGCTCTCGATAGTTGAAATTACTTCGGCAGACGCAACCCCTGCATGCCGCCATCTACTGCGAGAATTGTGCCAGTAGTTGAGCCCTGTAATGGGCTAGCGAGGTAGGAAATCGCGCTAGCAACCTCTTCTGCGCTGACTAGTCGCCCCATTGGTTGGCGAGCCTCGAGCGCAGCGCGTTCAGCTACCGGATCTGCAGCCTGGGCGAGTAAGCGTGAGACCCATGGAGTATCGGCGGTGCCGGGATTAACGCAATTGACTCGGATTCCCTCTTTTACATAGTCGGCTGCCATGGCCAGGGTGAGCGACATGATCGCTCCCTTGCTGGCGCTATAGACAGCGCGCTTAGGTAGTCCAGCAGTAGCTGCAATAGAGCAGGTGTTAACCACCGCTGGTGATTTGCTCTTTCGCATAAACGGTAACGCTGCAGCGGTCACTCGCGCTGTACCTACAACATTGATATTGAGAACTCGATGCCAATCATCTTCAGATGCATCTTCAACGCTACCGATTGCGCCAACGCCAGCATTGTTGGCCAAGATATCGATTGTGGAGGTCTTTGTTGCAAGCTCGGTAAATGCGCTCGCTACGCTAGCTGGATCGCCGATATCGCAACGAATAAAGGTTGCATAATCTTTCATACCGCCTTCATTGAGATCAAGGCCAAAGATGGTTGCACCTCGCTGGTGAAATGCTTGGGCAACGGCGAGGCCGATACCAGAACCTGCGCCGGTAATGACTGCAGTAAGTCCTGCGAATTCATTGTTCATGGTTATGCCTCGTTCTTCCAGTATGAGCCATTTGGGAATGTGTAGGTATCGATACTTTCTTGGTGCATCTGCGCACCAGAACCAGGTAATTGTGGGGCTTGGTAATAGCCATTGGCAATCACTGTTGGTTCTAGAAAGTGCTGGTGGAGGTGGTCTACAAATTCGACCTTGCGAGATGAGTGGTGTCCCGTGACCGCCACTGCATCCCACATTGCTAACTGAGAGACCATCTCGCAGAGTCCAACTCCACCAGCATGCGGACATACCGGGATGCCGAACTTGGCAGCCATCAATATGTTCGCAATATTTTCATTGACGCCAGCTACACGTGTGGCGTCTATCTGCATTACTGAAAAACCCTTGCTCTGCAAGAGTTGCTTAAAGATTATCCGCGAACTCGCCATCTCGCCGGTTGCGATTCTGGTGGGAGCAACCGCAGCTGCGATCGTTGAATGTCCAAGAACATCGCTTGGGCTCGTTGGCTCTTCAACCCAGTAGAGATTGAACTCGTTCAACTGATTGATCCAATCAATTGCTTGATTGACATCCCATACCTGGTTTGCATCTATGGCAATTGGGAAATCTGGTCCAACCAGCTCGCGCACCTTGGTGAGGCGACGTCGATCGTCGGCGATGGATTGTCCGCACTTGTACTTGATGAGCGAAAATCCAGCATCGAGAGCCTCTTTAGTAAGAGCCAACATCTTCTCATCGCTATAACCGAGCCAGCCGGGGGAGGTTGTATATGCGGGTACGCCTTGGGTGCGGAGAATCTCTTCATTTGCCGCCTTTGCAGACTCACCCTTTTTGAGAATCGAGAGCGCTTCAGCAGGTGTTAGCGCATCGGTGATGTAGCGGAAGTCGATCGCAGCAACAATCTCTTCCGGTGACATATCGGTCAGGAGCTTCCAGAGTGGTACTCCTTTCGCCTTGGCGAAGAGATCCCAGAGCGCGTTGATTACAGCTCCGGCGGCCATATGGAATACACCGTAATCAGGACCGAGCCAACGAATCTGGCTATCGGAACTTAAATCCTTGGCGATGGCACCGATGTTCTTAAATGCCTGATCGAGATCGAGGCCAACGATCTTGGGGGAGAGCATCTCAATCGCAGTAATTTGTACATCGTTACCGCGACCAATGGTGAAGACGAGAGAGTCACCGAAGAGATTTGGTTGATCGGTCTTTATACGTAGATATGCGCCAGAGTAATCTGGATCTTGGTTCATGGCATCAGAGCCATCGAGCATCTTCGATGTCGGAAAACGAACGTCAAAGAATTCGCAGCCAATGATTTTCGCCATTAGTTCACGAACTTTTCTAGACCCTTTGGTACTCCTGATTCAGCCCAGATGCTCTCATAGCCAACGCCAGGGCCCTTAGGTCCATGAACTAAACCATTTGCATCGACTAGTGATTCGCGTTTCATTGGATTACCCCAAATGAGGCTCTCGTAAAATGTGGTGTTCTTAATTGCCATACAGAGGTGCACGCTCTCCAGACCCATTCCGTGTACCTCAGCGCGGAGATGGTATGCATCCGCGAGATGCGCAATACGCATAGCGCCGGTAAAGCCACCACGGAGGAAGGTGCTGGTGCGAAGTGATGTTGCAACACCGGTCGCTGCAAAATCGCCTGCGCTCATATGTGCGCCATCTGTTACTTCGCCAAGGAGTAATGGAATCTTGACTCTCTCACCAAGCCACTTATAAGCAGTGATGCTGAACTCTCGCATTGGTTCTTCATACCAAGCAAAACCAGCGTCATATAATGCGTTTCCGAGATATACCGCATCCATTAAATCAAAACCGGCAGAGCCGTCGTACATAAGTGGTACATCATCGCCCACATGTGCGCGCAGCTTCTGGCCTAGAAGTGCATCTTTCTTAGCATCACCAAAGGCATGGAGTTTGATGGCAGGGTAGCCAAGGGCGAGCGCCTGATCTGCAATATCAAGGAACTCCTCGATAGATGAGTACGTTACGGTCGAGGCATAGGCGGGAAGTGAATCACGAAATCCACCGAGTAATTTATAGACCGGTAGCCCTGCTTGTCTTGCACCAATATCCCAGAGAGCGACATCAACTACATGCGCCATATTGGGAGCAAAGCGCTCGATGCGATCGAGCTCCCATGCGCGCTCCCAGAGATATTCGCGTTGCAAAGGATCCTGTCCCAGAAGCTCTGCTCGAAATCTACGATCTACATAATCTTTAAAGATGACGCCACGTGGCGCTGATGCAAAACCAGTTATTCCGGCATCGGTCTCAATGACCAACCAGGCACCGGTGGTAGCGCCATCGGAGCCGGGGAGGTTCTTGCGCCAAACGAAAGAGGGCGAGAATCCGGGGCGCTCTTCGAGAACTACCTCAACATTGGTGATCTTCATTTAGATACCCCTTCGCACTTGGTTTATAACGTCTTCATAACGAGAGGCGAATTTATGCTCAAACCCGACCAAACGCCAGAAAAACTTTTTTGAAAATACTATACGAAATAGTATTCCACCTCTAGTATTTCGGCAACGGGCATGACCGACACTTCCGTGGCCGGCCTTGAAACCTATAGAGGGGGAATACCTTGAAGAAGAAGTACTCAATAGTTGCAATCGCTGGTGCCTTTGCAATCGCAGGTACAACAGTGATGGCGATGCCAGCGCAAGCTGCTAAGCCATCAATCACAATCTGGGTAGACGCACCACGTCTTCCAGGTGCAAAGTTGTACGCACAAATCATGAAGGGCAAGGTCGATGTAAAGGTCGAGCTCCATGCCCAGGCAGATCTAGTTCAGAAAGTCCCACTATTTAACCGCGTCAAGAAGGGCTGGCCAGATGTGGTCTTCGGCCCACCAAATGACGTATCAGTTCTTCGCGACGCAGATAATGCGCTAGCGCTTAACAAGTACGCCCCAGCTTCATTCTGGAAAGATATGGAAGCCGGTAACCAATGGTGTAAGGGTTCAGATGGTCAGTACTACTGTGTAAAGAATGACCTTGCACAGACAGTCCTCTGGGTCAATACAAAGTTGATGAAGGACTTCGGCTATACAGTGCCAAAGACCATGGCTGAATTTGAAAAGATCGGTCTAGATATCGCTAAGAACCACCCAGGATATTCAGTCGGCGCACTTGGTGCGCAGGGTGCATATTCATCATTCTTGTGGCCATCACAGTGCCCAGTGAACCAGGCAACTTCTGCGACAGCGGTAAAGATTGCGCCAAAGTCACCTAAGTGCACACGCGCTACAACACTTCTCAACAACCTCATCAGCGCTGGCGCGATGTCAACATCTGCTCCTTGGGATGCTGACTTCATCAAGGAGTACGGCGCAGCTAACAAGGTCGTTATGACTATCGGTCCATCATGGTTCGGTGAGTTCGTAATCCGTCCAGCTAGCTCATGGAACGTACCTGCCGGACAGATCACAGCAGCTCCAATGCCAATCTGGCCAGGCGAGAAGGTCAACTACTCAGGTGAATGGGGTGGTGGAATTTACACCGTCTCACCTCACTCTAAGTTCCCTAAGGAAGCCCTTGCATTTGCAATCTTCATGGTGAGCGATAAGCGCAACGTGGTAGATGTAAAGAATCCTGATGGATCAAAGGGTGCTCCTACATTCCCTGCATCTCAGAAGGGTAATGCTCTCTGGAAGGCTAAGGTCTCTTCAGATAAGTATTACGCAGCTGATCCATATCCAGCGATGCTCGAGCAGTCAAAGAAGATCTTCTCAGGTGAGAAGCCAGTCTCTTATGACTCAAATAGCGCGATGGAAGGAACCTTCGCAAATGAGCTGAAGAAGACCAAGGATGCGCAAGCAGCTCTTGAAGCCTTCTCAACATATGCATCAAACCTTGCGAAGCAGCTTGGTTACAAAGTATCTACTAACTAATTAGTAGCAAGAGGTTGGGTGCGCTGATCGCCAAAAGTCGGTCAGCGCACCCACACCTCATTTACTTTTTCAAATCTCAATGAGGAGTCAGATAACGATGGCAAAGCGCATTAAGCAGAAGAGAAATGGCAATTGGGCGATGTGGGCGATGCTCTCGCCCTACCTCTTCCTATTGGTCTCTTTTGGAGTAGTACCGGTCATCATGGCCTTCCTTGAGGTTCCACATGAGTCACGTGTCAATCCAGATGGTGGCTGGGATGCTTTTAAAATTGTGCTGCAGGACTTTAGATTCTTGCCAGCTGTCAAGAATGTCTTAACCTTTATGGCGATCTTTGTGCCTCTGACAATTGTCTTTGTTATCGCTATGTCGTTGATGCTCGATCTCAATCCATCAAAGTGGAAGAAGTGGCTTCGACTCTCTTATATCGTCCCAGCATCTATCTCTGGCGCTGTTGCAGTCTTGGTCTGGTATGCAATTCTTCAGCCAACAGTTTCACCAATCCGAACACCGCTCTCATGGTTCGGTATCACTTCGAGTGATCAGATCTGGCAAACCGAGAAGCTGGTCTATATCTTTGCTGCGATGGCCTTCTTCGCTATCGCGGGAAACTGGATTTTGATTCAATTCGGCTCGCTCCAGTCGATCTCAGGTGAGGTTATTGAAGCCGCTCGTGTAGATGGTTGTTCAGCCTTTCAAATTGCAATCAAAATTAAATTGCCGCTCATCAAAAAGTACATTGTTTATATGGGCGTACTTATCTTCGCCGGCGGTCTCCAACTCTTCGTAGAGCCAGAGTTGCTCAATAAGGGTATCTACCTTGGAATCGCTGAGTCCTGGTCGCTCGATCAGCTCGCCTTCGAATTGGCCTTTACATCTGGTGACTTTGGTGGCGCCTCTGCGCTATCGCTCATGCTCTTGATTCCAAGCCTCATTGGAGCTCTTATCGTGATTTTCAAGACCGATATGTTTGAAGATGCCAACGTCTCTCGCGGAAAGAATAAGGAGGCGTAGTCAGATGTCACTCAATCCATTTAAAGCAAGCACCTCATCTAAGCTGCGTCAAGAGAGCCGAGTCTGGTCCTGGGTCGTAAATTCCTGGCTCATCCTCTTCGCTCTTATCAGCATTATTCCAATGGTCTGGCTCTTGCTTGCACCTAGCAAGGAAGATGCCGAACTCACAACGAGAAACCCACTCGCCTTCGGTAATTTCGGTAACTACCTCAAGGCGTGGCAGAACCTTCAGTTCTTCGACAATGGTGTAATCCTGCAATGGGTTATCAACTCGCTCTGGTACACCGGGGCAATCGTGTTGATCGCAACAGTCACCGCTTCAATGGCCGGCTTTGTGCTCTCTGCATCCAATATTCGCTTTAAGCGCGCATTCTTAATCTCAACTTTGATCACGATGTTGGTGCCACCAATGGCGCTCGTTGTCCCAATCTTCGTATTGATGGATAAAGTCAATTTGATGGATAACCCGCTCTCGGTAATCCTCGTCTCATCACTCTACCCATTCGGTGTCTTCCTCTCCTTTATCTATTACTCAACAACCATTCCAAAGGAGCTCTACGAGTCAGCGCGCCTAGATGGCTGCAACGATTTCCGTCTCTTTACCAAGATTGCTCTTCCGCTCTCTTGGCCACTGATCTCTCTACTCGCCTTCTTCGCCTTTATCGGCAACTGGGCGAACTACTTCCTCCCTTACATCCTCCTTCCCTCAAGTGAGAACTACACCTTGCCGATCGGTCTTGGCTTCTTGTTCTACTCAACCCCTGCGATTAATCCAGGAGTTGGAGCAACCTCAGTTCCAATTTACAAACCTGAGATTGCACTTGCCGGTGTATTGATTGCGCTACCAATCATGATCGTCTTCCTCGTATCTCAGAAGCGACTCGTTCGCGGAATGCTCGCGGGCTCAATTAAGGAGTAGGTATTTTTATGGACCAGAAGGTCTATGCATTTAGTGAAGGCAATCGCACTATGTCAGACCTCCTTGGGGGTAAAGGCGCCAACTTAGCTGAGATGGCAACTCTCGGGATTCCAGTTCCAGATGGTTTTACCATTACGACGCAGGCGTGCCAGGAGTACCTTCGCACCGGTGGGCTGAGTGACGATCTTCTGAGAGATATCGATAGCGCAATTGTCGCGCTCGAGAAGAAAATCAGTAAATCTTTCGGCGATGCACGTAATCCTTTACTTGTCTCCGTGCGCTCCGGTGCAAAGTTCTCCATGCCGGGAATGATGGAGACCGTTCTCAATGTGGGAATGTCGAAATCGGTAGCAGCAACTCTCGCATCACAGACCGGTGATGCGCGTTTTGCCTGGGATTCATACCGCCGCTTTATCGAGATGTTTGGAAAGACGGTCTGCGAAATTCCTGGTGAAGCGTTTACTAAGGCAGCTGCGCCTATTATTGAGGCCGCTGGTGGCAAAACTATGGCTGATTTGGAGGGCGATGCGCTGGAGAAGGTAGGCGATACCTTCGTTGCAGTAGTCGAGAAGCACACCGGAGAGAGCTTTCCATTTGATGCACGTAGCCAATTAATCCGCGCTATCGAAGCGGTCTTTCACTCATGGAACTCTGAGCGTGCTCAGCTCTATCGTCGTCGTGAGCGAATTAGCGCTGACCTAGGTACTGCAGTCAATGTGCAGGCTATGGTCTTTGGCAATATTGGCGATACCTCGGGCACTGGTGTCTGCTTCACTCGAGATCCAGGAAGCGGCGCACCTGGTGCATATGGTGACTATCTACCGCGTGCGCAAGGTGAAGATGTTGTTGCCGGTATTCGAAATGCCTATCCGCTCACACATTTGGGAGAGGTAAATCCGGAGGCCTTTGCTGAGCTCAATCGAATCATGGCGCTGCTCGAAGGACACTATCGCGATATGTGCGATATCGAATTTACCGTTGAACAGGGAAAGTTATGGATCTTGCAGACTCGCGTTGGAAAAAGAACTGCTGAAGCTGCATTCAAGATTGCAACTCAGCTCGTTGATGAGGGTGCAATCACCATGGATCAAGCTCTCACTCGCGTCAATGGCGAGCAGCTCGTGCAGTTAATGTTCCCGCAATTCGATAAGGCATCAGCACCGAAAGAGCTCACTCGAGGAATTGCGGCATCACCTGGAGCTGCCGTAGGTGCAGTTGTCTTTGATCCGCGAGATGCTGCAGATCAAGCGCTCTCAGGAGCGAAGGTGATCTTGGTCAGACGTGAGACCAATCCAGATGATCTTGTAGGCATGGTTGCGGCGCAAGGAATCTTGACCGCTCGCGGTGGAAAGACATCCCATGCTGCGGTGGTAGCTCGCGGAATGGGGCGACCTCCCGTCTGCGGTACCGAGAGCATTGAGGTAAATGTCGATGAGAAGTACTTCACCTGCGGTGATGTAAAAGTTGTTGAGGGCGATGTCATCTCTATCGATGGAACAACTGGCGCAGTATTTATAGGTGAAGTAGCTGTTGTTCCAAGTGTTGTAACTGAGTATGTTCAAGGAATCGTCGATCCCGGCGCACCAACTTCTTCAACGTTAATTCGGAGTATCCATCGAATCATCTCGCACGCAGATCAGGTTCGTCGCATGGCAGTTCGTGCCAATGCAGATACGCCCGAGGACGCAGAAGTTGCTCGCCAGATGGGAGCTCAAGGAATTGGCCTCACGCGTACTGAACATATGTTCTTGGGAGATCGCCGAGTACTTGTAGAGCGTTTGGTCTTGGCTACCACCGATGAAGAGCGCAATGAAGTACTTGCCGAGATGGAGAAACTGCAATTTAGTGACTTCGTTGGAATCTTACGTTCTATGACAGGTCTTCCAGTCACTGTTCGACTCCTAGATCCTCCACTTCATGAGTTCCTCACCGATCAAACGAGCCTTGCGGTAGAGATTGCTTTGATGCAAGAGCGCAAAGAGCAGGTGGATGAGCGAAAGCTATCTCTGAGCCGGGCAGTTAATCGACTTCATGAAGCAAACCCGATGATGGGCCTCCGAGGTGTTCGACTCGGTGTGTTGATTCCAGACTTATTCTCTATGCAAGTGCGTGCGCTCACTCGAGCTGCGCTCCATGTACGAGACCAAGGTTATGATCCGCAGCCCGAGATTATGATTCCACTCGTAGCATCACAACGAGAGCTCTTGTACTTCAGATCTTCCTTAGAAGAAGAGGTAGCGCGAGTTTTGAAAGATGCTGGTAAAGAGATGTCGATCAGTATTGGCAGCATGATCGAAACTCCAAGAGCTGCAATTACTGCAGCTAGGCTCTCTGATTATTCGGATTTCTTCTCCTTTGGTACCAACGACCTTACGCAACTCACCTGGGCATTTAGCCGAGATGATGTCGAATCTTCCTTCCTGCCAAGGTATCTCGATCTTGAACTTCTACCCTTTAGCCCCTTCGAATCTCTCGATCAGGACGGGGTAGGGCTTCTGATAAAGATCGCCTGTGATGAGGTGCGGTCGGTTAAGCCAGCGATGAAGTTAGGCGTCTGTGGCGAGCATGGTGGCGATCCACGAAGTATTGATTTCTTCCACGGCGTTGGGTTGGATTATGTCTCTTGCTCACCATTTAGAGTGCCAGTTGCTCGTCTCGAAGCTGGTCGCGCTGCGGTGAGCGCGCATGCAACGACAGGGAGCGCTTGATGCACCACAGCGAGCGAGTTCGTCTTCGAACCGGGGTTGAGATATCGCGGATGGCTCTCGGCACTGCTGCATTCGGCGGACTCTATGCAAAAGTCTCTGATGAACAATGTATCGAGACCTTCAATAGCGCCTTAGCTGCCGGAATTAATTTCTTTGATACTGCGCCGCACTATGGAAAAGGTCGCTCGGAGACTCGCATTGGTAGAGCGCTGGCTGGTTGGGATCGCAACCAATTAGTTCTCTCTACAAAGATTGGGCGAGTGCTTATTCCGTCAACGACTGATATCGATGACTTCTTCCTTGATGCCGATAACACGGTTGAACGTAAGTTCGATTTTTCGGCAGCGGGAGTACGCAAATCCTTTGAATCATCGCTAACAAGGCTTGGTACCGACCATATAGATATTCTCTTTATCCATGATCCCGATGACCATGCAGATCAAGCGATTCTTGAAGCCTATCCAGAGCTTGAG
>JACCDI010277589.1_pt1 | contig 11346 bp, 9 predicted proteins | sample 7442791 | NCBI WGS metagenome assembly JACCDI01 (sample SAMN15323434, study PRJNA562643) | freshwater metagenome | isolation source: river surface water | place: USA:Blue River Watershed | collected 2017-08-15
CAATAAGCTAAAAGTCCAATCACCTCATGAAGTAAATTGTTCCACTGGCCTGCTCCATCCAATAAGTCATATGAACCCCAAGATAACCTTTGTGCAGTTTGATAGTCGACCGGAACCGGAATCACTGCGATTCCCTGTTTTTGAAAAATCTTCAAAGAGCGATACATATGACTGGCCGAAGTGATCAGAAGCCAAGGTTTAGAGGGAAACTTCTCTCCATTTACTTCCTTAGCCTCTATTGCCGCAATCATCGGCTTCATATAGAGCACATTCTCATAAGTATTGCGAGATTGATTCTCGTAAAACGCTTGTTGATCGGAGAGGCCCTGCTCTGCAATCAATTGCTTAAAGGCCTCAGCCTCAGAAATCCCTTTGGGCGATAGCCGACCAGAAAAACCGCTAAAAATGAATGGCAAATCTGGATAACGCCGAATCAACTCAAAGGCCTTTGTTACCCGCTCTGCTGAAGAATAAATGGAGATTTCCCCCCGATCTACAGCAATTTCACCACCCTCAATAGCACCACCTAAGATAATGATTCCCCTTAGATCATCTTGAGAAATCTGCGCCAAATTGGTTTTGGGCACCATATCTTCTAAGGCCCTTAGAAAAAATTCAGAGCTAGGTAACCAGCCAACTAACAATAAATCTGCCATTGCCAGAAGCAGAAAACGCTTACATAAATGTGGTTTTCGAAGACTAAGAAATAAGAGGCTGAGAGCGACAAAGACAATGACCCAATTTAAGGGTTCAATGCAAAACTGCACAATCTTAGAAATGACAAAAAATAAGCTATCCATATAGTGACAATATTACCTGCATGCTAAGCATAGTTGCTCAATAAGCCCTAATATAGTGGCTATGCAAAAAGCACTTGTTTGGCTCCGTCGCGATCTGCGTCTTTATGACAATGCCGCTCTTTACCATGCACTTCAGTCTAGCGACCAAGTGTGGCTCACCTTCATTTTTGATACCGATATTCTCGACCCCCTACGTAATGGGGATCTAGACAAAAATGGCTTGAAACACGACCGGCGTGTCGATTTCATTTGGCAAGGATTACAGCAAATTGATGCGCAGCTACGCCAACAAGGTGGGGGGCTCATTGTTCAAGTGGGTAAGCCGACTGAATGTATTCCCAAAATTGCTCAGTCCCTGGGCATCAATACAGTCTTCACCAACCACGACTATGAACCCTCTGCCATTGCTCGTGATTTATCAGTAAGCAAATCACTCAAGGAGCTTGGTATTGGCTTTGAAACCTTCAAAGATCAAGTGATTTTCGAGAAGACAGAAATTCTGACAAACTCTAATACCGTATTTTCTGTCTTCACACCCTACAAAAATAGCTGGCTCAAAACTCTTCAAGAAAAAGATATTGCAGCATACGACTGCACTCCCAAAAAAGGGCAGTGGGGTCAAATTCCTAAAACATTTCAAACCCCTCTCCCGAGTCTGGAATCCATGGGCTTCACACCCACGGGCATCGAATCCTATCTGCCACCCGGGTCTGCAGGCGGCCAATACTTTTTAGAAGATTTTTTAAGTCGAATTGACCAATATCAGATTGGCAGAGATTTTCCAGCTGTTAAAGGAGTGAGTTATCTCTCTACTCACTTGCGCTTTGGCATGCTCTCGATACGAGGTCTAGTCAGAGAAGCGCATCGTCGCATGCTTGCAGGTAGCATGGGAGCAACCATTTGGTTAAGCGAGTTAATTTGGCGAGATTTTTATTTCATGATTCTGGCCAATCATCCACGCCTTGCCAGTGGTGCATCCTTTAAGCCGGATTATGAACAGATTCAATGGGAAAGTGGCGCCCATGCTGATAAATTATTTAAAGCTTGGTGCGAAGGTAAAACCGGTTACCCATTAGTGGATGCAGCGATGCATCAGCTCAATCAAACTGGCTACATGCATAATCGCCTGCGAATGGTGGTGGCCAGCTTCTTAAGCAAAGATTTAGGAATTGATTGGCGCTGGGGAGAAGCCTATTTTGCTCAGCATCTTAATGACTTTGAGCTGTCCTCCAATAACGGAGGATGGCAATGGGCCTCCTCTTCGGGGTGTGATGCGCAGCCTTATTTCAGAATCTTTAATCCCATTACCCAATCGGAAAAATTTGACCCTGAGGGCAAGTTTATCCGTCGCTACTTGCCGCAGCTGGAAAAGCTATCCAAAAAATCGATTCACGCCCCTTGGCAAGCTGGCCACCTGGAGCTTGAAGCCGCTGGCATCGTATTGGGTCGCGACTATCCATTACCCGTTGTGAACCATGATGAAGCCCGCAAGAAGACTTTGGTGCGCTATAGCGTAGTCAAAAAAGTGGCCCCAGAAACCAGCGAAAGCTAAATTCATGGACTCTACTCAAATTCGAATTAAGATAAGGTATGAGCAAGATCTATGCGGTTGGTGATATACAAGGGTGCGCCCCATCCTTAAAGGCGCTCGTCAAAAAACTCCCTGCAAAAGCAAAGATCATTTTTCTGGGGGATTTAGTCAATCGCGGACCAGACTCCTTAGGAACCTTGCGCTATCTTAAAAAACTTCAAGAAGCCCAACGCATCGAATGTATTTTGGGCAATCATGACCTACATTTACTGGCTGTAGATGCTGGCTTACGCAAAACTAAAAGTTTAGATACTGTTCAACCCATTCTCAATGCTCCTGATCGCGCAGAGTTAATTCATTGGTTGCGTCACCGACCAATGGCTCTAAGTAATGGCAAGGTGCTAACAGTTCATGCAGGCGTACTGCCCCAATGGGATCTTCAGCAAACCATTGAGTGTGCACAAGAAGTAGAAAAAGCGCTTCGCAAAAAATCTTATAAAGATTTTTTAGCGAATATGTATGGCAACACCCCTAATAAATGGAGTAATTCATTAAAGGGCTATGAACGTCTACGCGTCATCACCAACGCACTGACCCGCATTCGTTTTTGCACCCCCAGCGGCACAATGGAGTTTGAAAGCAAAGAGGGTTTTGAAAACGGGCCCAAGGGCTACATACCCTGGTTTAAAGCCCCTAAGAGAAAAACTGCCGATACGCTCATGTACTTTGGACACTGGTCAACTTTAGGCTTACTGCGCAATAAAAACGTGATCGGATTAGATACTGGATGCGTATGGGGCGGCAGACTTACCGCCATGGAGATCCCCGAATCAGGCAAAGATAGTAAAAAATTAGAGCTTATACAGGTAGCGGGCTATGACCACCCATTGCGCATGTAGCTTTTTGATTAGAGCTTCTTGAAAGAAGCTTTTGCAGCAGCAATAATCTCATCCAAAACGGCATTGTCATGCGCAATAGAGGTAAATCCAGCCTCATAGGCAGATGGGGCAAGGTATACACCTTGATCTAACATCAAGTGAAAAAACTTCTTAAATGCCTCAATATCAGTTTTAGTCACTGCCTCGTAAGATGTGGGAACCTGGTCGGCAAAATAGAAGCCAAACATACCACCAACGCTATCTACTGAAAAAGGAATACCTGCCTCCGTTGCGGCCTGATTTAATCCCGCCATCAGTTTTTCTGTCTGACCTGTAAGACACTCATAAAAACCAGCGCGGGAAACTATCTCTAAAGTTTTAAGTCCAGCAGCTACAGCAACCGGATTGCCCGATAAGGTACCAGCTTGATAAACATTTCCGAGTGGCGCCAATTTAGACATTATTTCTTTTTTGCCACCGAAAGCGGCCATCGGCATCCCACCACCCATGACCTTACCTAAACAAGTTAAATCTGGAGTAATGCCTTGCAAGGATTGAGCACCGCCTAGTGCAACCCTAAAACCGGTCATCACTTCATCGTAAATCAGAACGCTGCCATATTGGGCTGTCAACTTGCGCATTGCGGACAAAAATGCTGCAGATGGTTTAATCAAGTTCATATTACCCGCTATAGGCTCTAAGATCACTGCAGCAATCTGATCACCCTGCTTCTTAAATACTTCCTCAAGTGCCATAACATCGTTGTAGGGAAGCACCAAGGTGTGCTTTACCAAATCCTTTGGGACACCGCCAGATGATGGGGCATTTTGGGTTGAGTCTGCAAATGTGAGCAATCCAGATCCAGCCTTGACCAGCAAACTATCAGCGTGGCCGTGATAACAACCTTCAAATTTAATAATCAGGTCTCGGCCGGTATATCCACGAGCAAGCCGCAGAGCGCTCATAGTGGCCTCGGTGCCACTAGAGACCATTCGCACTTGCTCAACACTAGGCATCAGTTGGCAAATGCGTTCAGCTAATTCAATTTCACCTTCAGTTGGAGCGCCATAACTAAAGCTCGTTTCTGCAGCCTTTTGCACTGCTTCAACCACTTCAGGGTTGGCGTGGCCAGCAATCATTGGACCCCATGACATGATGAGATCAATATAGCGTTTCTCATCAGCATCCCAAAAGTATGGTCCTTTTGCCTTAGCGACAAAGCGTGGTGTACCGCCAACTTGACGAAAAGCCCGCACCGGGGAATTCACACCTCCGGGAATAGTTTTTTGTGCGCGCTCAAATAAGATGTCGTTTTGTCCCAAGATGCTATTCCTGATGTTGGTTTTTATCTTAATGTTGTTCAGTTGATCGATTAAATCGCCATCATTTCAAAATCTTCTTTGCGAGCACCACACTCAGGACACGTCCAATTCATCGGCACATCCTGCCAAAGTGTCCCTGGTGCAATACCCTCTTCGGGCAAACCTGCTGCCTCGTCATAGACCCAGCCACAAATTAAACACATATACGTTTTGAATTCCATTTCTTTCCTTTTTACTATTTACAGTAATGGCATTATTTTAGATCTGGCTGGCCAGCTCTTTTTTGATGCATCTCAAACTTAAAAAGCCTGCATTCCAAAGGGCCATTAAAGAGCGGGGTGCGCTTAGATTCTTTGATGCGCAACTGCCCCGGCAAAGCCATATCTGCTGTAAGGACAAAGATACTCCAACCCCCAAAAGCATCCTTAAGGTGTTGTCCAAATTGACGCAAAAATTCCACAAACTGGGGATCTTGCTCTTCCTGCGCTTGCAGTTTTTTGAGCGACTCCCTACTCGACCGCTTCATACTCTGGCGTCCAGTTTCTAGATTCTGCTCAAAGCGATTATCAAGACTTTCATCATCTTGATCTTGTGCAGATTGTTTATCTCGACCACGACCGCCTTTGATCACCAAACGCTCACCATAGGGAGGATTCAATAACATTACACCATCTTTTGCATTTTGAGGAGGCTTGTTGGCCAAAGCATCAATTTGTCGAATAATGGGCATATCGGGTAATTGGGCACGCTGCCAGTTGCCTTTGAACATCGCGACCAAGCGCTCATTAATATCACCACCACTGATACCCAAAGATTGGGCGTCGGGATACTGAATACGCTTTTCTAGCATTTGAGCTAGAGCAGCTTCCTTTAAAGCCAACCAACGTTTTTGCTCACCAGACTCGTTAAAAGGTTTTAGTCTTTGAAATCCAAAACCATGAGCTGAGGTCACTAAGGGACGATAAGCTAAACGAGATGGTTTTGCATCGTCACCATACATACCAGCACGAATTGCTCCTGGCGGGATAGCTAAAGCAATCTGTGCCGCCTCGATTAGAAAGGTGCCGCTACCACACATTGGATCAAATAAAACCTGTGGCGGCTTCCAACCGGTAAGCGACAAAATACCAGCCGCCAAATTTTCTTTTAGGGGTGCATCGCCTTTTTCATCGCGCCATCCGCGCTTAAACAGGGCTTCCCCTGAGGTATCTAAATAAATAGTGATCTGGGTTGCCGTTAGATGGGCTTGCACTCGCACATCAGGAAATGCTGTATCAATACTCGGGCGATTGCCAGTGACATCGCGCAAACGATCAACTATGGCGTCTTTAATCTTGAGTGTAGCGAAATTCAAACTTTTGAGTGGTGATCGATGTGCTGTGACATCCACCCGTAAAGTTTGTTCGGATGAAAACCAATCCTCCCAAGCCAGACCGCTGGCTAATTTATACAAATCCTCTTCTTGACGATATGGCGCCTGAGCCATTTGCAACAGCACTCTACTTGCGATACGAGAGTGCAAATTTAAAGCCATTGCCGCAGAAATAGGGGCGGCTAGCCCAACTCCACCCGTTGGACTTGTAGGTGTGGGATCAATTACCCAAGCACCTAAGGCTTTGGAATCAGGTCGCTGCGCGATAGCTGCTAACTCTTGTGCTAAGGGCGCTTCTAGTCCACCAGGACAAACAACAAAAAATCTCATGGGACCAGCAATCTTAAAAGAAAATTAGGGTTTGATAACAACTAAAGCAGTCACTATCAGAAGTAATAGAACCGGGGCTTCATTAAACCAACGAAACCAAACACCAGAGCGTGTATTGGCACCATTACGAAATTTCTTGAGCAAACTCCAACAGGCATGGTGATAACCGATCACCAAAATCACAAAGAATAATTTGGCATGCATCCACGGCTCACCCACCCCAATCTTGAAATGCATCCACAGCGTTAAACCCAGAAACACAGCAGGCACAGCTAAGATGGTCATAAAACGAAAAAGGCGATTAGCCATTCCTAGAAGACGCTCATACACTTCAGGATTTTTCTCATCTGCCATATTCACATAAATGCGAGGAAGATAAAACAAGCCTGCGAACCAAGAAGCAATTAAGACAATGTGAAGTGTCTTGGTCCACAAATATGCATTACCCATGATGAATAGTCTCCGTTAGGTATTTTTTATCGTTCTTTAATCAGAATTGATTAAGTACGCATTTAAGTGCGAATTTCGCCATGACCCATGATGATATATTTCAGGGAAGTTAGACCATCCAAGCCTACAGGACCCCTAGCATGTAACTTATCGTTAGAGATACCAATCTCAGCACCTAAGCCATACTCAAAGCCATCAGCAAATCGGGTGCTGGCATTGACCATTACACTAGCGCTATCCACTTCACGTAAAAAACGATTCGCATTAGATTGATTATTGGTAATGATGGCATCGGTATGTTTACTGCCATAACGCTCAATATGGTTCATCGCCTCATCGATATCAGACACAGTCTTGATCGATAAGATTGGTGCCAAATATTCTGTATGCCAATCCTCTTCGGTGGCATTCACCAAACCCTTGAAACCTGCAGCCTCTAGAGTTTTTCGGGTGATCGGATCAACTCGCAATTCGACGCCCTTATCTTGATAGATTTTGCATAGGGCTGGCAAGACTTGTGGGGCAATCGCATGATTAACCAATAAAGTCTCCATAGCATTACAAGGTGCATAGCGTTGGGTTTTAGCGTTGTCGCACACTTTGATTGCCATTGCGATATCCGCATCAGCATCGATGTAGGTATGACAAATACCATCAAGATGTTTAATCATTGGCACACGGGCTTCAGCCATCAAACGCGCAATTAAACTCTTGCCGCCACGCGGCACAATGACATCGATATATTCTGTCATCGTAATCATTTCACCAACAGCAGAACGATCCGTAGTAGTGACAACCTGCACTGCATCCATCGGTAAATTGGCCGCATCCAAGCCCTCTTGAATCAGCTGCGCTAACAAAGTATTGGAGTCGATCGCTTCTGATCCACCACGCAAAATCACCGCATTACCAGATTTCAAACACAGTGCAGCTGCGTCAATCGTGACATTTGGGCGAGATTCATAAATAATTCCGATCACACCAAGAGATACGCGCATTTGAGCCAACTCAATACCGGAGGCTTGTTTTTTCAATGGACTGATTTTGCCAATAGGATCATCCAAAGAAACAATCTGCTCTAAGCCGAGGGCCATAGACTCAATCGTCTTAGGTGTCATCGTCAAACGATCAATAAAAGCTGCATCTTGGCCATTGGTCTGAGCACGTGCAACATCGAGCTGATTTACCCTCTGAATTTCAGCAGCTTTTTGGCGAATCAAATGAGCAATATGAGTCAAGGCTTGATTTTTTTGCTCGCTAGAAGCACGCGCCATTGCTCTTGAAGCCACCCGCGCCCGGCGACCAATCTCTTGCATCATCTCTTTAATGCTACTTGTTGAATTACTCATGTTCTCACTATATATCTTTAATGAATTGAATGCTGATTAGCGCAGTAAATTACCCACTAAACGCAAACCATCCCAAGGGTCAGCTGGCAAATCGACAGCATACAAACCTTTAGTTTGGCGATCTAAACCAGCAGCTACTTGTATGGCTCTGCGTAACTTCAGAGGCTGCACCCGTTTGATTGCCATTGGATACAAGCGCTCTTTATTTCCCCAAATTCGATTGGCACGCATTAATTGCTGAACAGACTCACCGGCATCAATTGCAGCTTTAAGTTTAGACAAGGTCCGAAGTTCCTCAGTAACACTCCATAAAATGAGAACGAGAGCTTCACCCTCCCCCTTTAGACCATCAAGCATCTGATTTAAACGCGCTAAATCACCAGCCAACATCGCCTCGCTTAATTCAAATACGTTGTAGCGTGCCACTTTCAAGATTGCCGAGCGAATTTGCTCCTCCGTCAGCACTCCAGCGGGATAAAGTAAACCCAATTTTTGAATTTCTTGATGGGCCGCAATCAAATTGCCCTCTACTTGTTCAGCTATAAAACCTAACGCACGTTGACCAGCAGGACCAGACTCTACTTCTTGACCCTGTTTTTTAAGTCGCCCTGCAATCCACTGGGGCAATTGACTGCGCTCCAAGGAATCGAGCTGAATCGCCATTCCCGCCTCATCTAAAGCAGTAAACCAAGCAGAGGTTTTAGTCTTGCCATCCAATCTCGGTAGGATGATGCAGACAATCGTATCTGGGCCATCGGGGCCCACCGCCTGAGCTTGGATTTGGGCTGAGAACTGTTTTAAGGCCTCAGCACCATCTCGCCCCGGCTTTCCTGTCGGAATACGCAACTCCACCCAGCGTTTATCCCCAAACAAGGACATGGTTTGACCAGCATTTAAGAGTTGGCTCCAATCAAAACCACGCTCTTGCAATAAAACTTCACGCTCGGTGTACCCCATTTTTCTGGCCACAGCTCGCAGTTGATCAATCGCCTCCATCATCAACAATGGCTCATCACCACTAAAAATATAGAGTGACTTTATTGCAGTAGGAGAGCCCAATGATTTGAGGTGAGCCTGCAGTGCATCGCTTCTGACCATGCTAGACCATCATCACTTAAAAACTTTTTGCCTGAGGTGCTTTGGCTGAAGCGGCTACGCGACGCAAAATTTGCACCGCTAAATCTCTGCGCATTAAAGAGAGAAATTGCTGCACCTGAGCATCAGATGCCAAGACGGTTGATACTGAGAAGTCCATGTCTCGAGTCATATAAAGCTCAGACTCAGGGACAACATCAGCACCTGAATTATCAAATGCTCTAAAGCCTACTCGAATACTGAGGCGATATGCTGAAACCTGTCCGTTAGCGTTGTAGGCCAGAATTTCTCTGCCATTTAAATCACTCGTAATATCCAATATCAGATCTGCATCTTTGGGATTAATAGCAATCTTGGCATCAGTTCCCGTCAGAATTGATGTCTGCAAATCGGTACGTAAGGGTGGCGAAGGACTGCCTGTGATGGCAATCACCTTGAATGGTAAATCCACCATGCCACGTAAGCGATAACCACAGGCAACTAAGCCACCAAAAGGCGCCAAAGCAAGAAAACTAAGCACAGCACGTCTAACAGTATTTACGCTCATGTTTTTAGTTTCTGATCTCAAATATTATTAGGCAACAATATTAATTAAGCGTCCTGGTACAACTATCACTTTTTTCGGCACGGCGCCATTGAGTGATCGCAAAGCTGGCTCGCTTTGTAATGCCAAAGCCTCCATTTGCTCTTTACTTGCATCAGCAGGTACACGAACTTCACCGCGCAGCTTGCCATTGACTTGCAACATGATGGTTAATTCAGTTTGTATTAAAGCTGCCTCATCAACATTGGGCCATGGAGCATCTAACAGAGGGCCATAAGACTTCTCATAACCCATCTGCTTCCAAAGCACATGAGTTGAGTGTGGCACGACCGGATACAAGACTCGAATCAAAATACTGAGACACTCACGTAACACCGCAGGACGGACCGCACAATCAGCACCCAACTTAATAGGCTCTAATGTATTGAGCATTTTCATAGCAGCAGACACCACCGTGTTGTATTGACGTCGTTGATAGTCAAAATTAGCCTGCTTAAGAATGGAATGTACTTCACGACGCAATTCTTTTTCAGCCTCTGTCAAATCATTCGGCAAGCCCTCATCAGCTGATCGAATTGCATCAGCTTGACTACTTGAATACATCCATACCCGGCGCAAGAAACGGGAGGCGCCATCAACACCAGCGCCTGACCACTCAAGCTGCTGCTCTGGAGGTGCGGCAAACATGACAAAGAGACGTGCAGTATCTGCGCCATATTGATCAATTAGCGCTTGGGGATCAACACCATTATTTTTACTCTTGGACATCTTTTCTACACCGCCAATAATGACGGGAGTGCCAGAAGTATCCCCTTTGATTTTTGCGCCCTGTGGTCGACCCTTTTCATCAAGCTCTAACTCAACCTCTGAGGGGTTTAACCAGATTTTTTTACCAGAGGCCTCCTCTGAGTAGTAGGTTTCATTAAGAACCATGCCTTGCGTCAGTAAGTTTTCAAATGGCTCATCAAAATGAATGAGATTAAGGTCTCGCATAACCTTAGTCCAGAAGCGCGCATAGAGTAGATGCAAAATTGCATGCTCGATACCGCCGATGTACTGATCCATTGGCATCCAATAATCATTACGCTCATCGACCATCGTCTTTGCATCAGGCCCTGTATAGCGCATGAAATACCATGATGAATCCACAAAGGTATCCATGGTGTCAGTCTCACGACGTGCAGGTTTGCCACATTGAGGACACTTCACATTAAGGAAGTCGGCACGCTTATTGAGCGGATTGCCACTACCATCCGGTACGCAATCTTCCGGCAACACTACTGGTAAATCTGCCTCTGGTACAGGAACAGCACCGCAACCAGGATTTTTCTCATCACCACAGTGAATAATCGGAATGGGGGTACCCCAATAACGCTGACGAGAGATTCCCCAATCACGCAAACGATAGGTGGTCTTAATTTCACCAATACCCATCTTCTGTAGGTCAGCAGCAACCGCATTTACTGCCTCTTCATGCGAAAGACCATCATATTTACCGCTATTCAGACAAACTACATTTTCTTTTTGCGCATACCAATCTTGCCAATGACTGGTATTAAACATGTCAGAAGGTGAGCGCAAGGCAATAACTTGCTTAATCGGTAAATCGTATTTGAGGGCAAATGCAAAATCGCGTTCATCATGCGCTGGCACACCCATCACTGCGCCATCGCCA
>JACCDI011691205.1_pt1 | contig 11343 bp, 14 predicted proteins | sample 7442791 | NCBI WGS metagenome assembly JACCDI01 (sample SAMN15323434, study PRJNA562643) | freshwater metagenome | isolation source: river surface water | place: USA:Blue River Watershed | collected 2017-08-15
AGGGGTGGCACAGATCATGGCAGAGGTAGTGTGCAAGACAGTCACCAGCACAGATGCAGTTGGGGACAATGGCAGCTAGTACGTCCTTGTCAAACCCACAACAGTGGACAAGGGAGAAGAAAATTTTGATTAGGTTGGTGAAGGGTAAGTTGTTATGATCTTGGAGGATGGAGCACCAAAGTCAGAGTGACGTATGATTTTGGTGGCTGCCACAGACTTGGAACCACAAGTTGAGGAGGATGTCACACACTTGGGGATGGTCAAACAAAGGGTCCGCATTTTGAATGTCATCCCAGACTTGAAATTACTGGTAGGCATGATGATGGTCTGAATTTGGCAGGTGAAGCCTGATCCAAACTGGGATTTCTTCATTGACAAGGCTGACAAAGAGGCATTGTGGGCCCGTGAGGGGGTTGTTGTAGGCATTGGGGATTTTGCTCTTGATGGTGATTGGAGAGGGGATTTTGCAATAGCACAAGGTGGTGTTGATGTTTTGGAATAATGCAATGTACATGACAAGCATGATGGAACAGTGGGCTCAGCTGGCATGTGGGAGTGGGGTGGGTGGATATGAAGGTGTGGTGTGGTGCTTATTGCATGCGGACATAGTTGAGGGTGGATGTGGTGTGTCATTGGGAGTGCGCTGAAATGTTGGTGGTTGGCTATGTGGTGTGTTGTTGTTAGTGGCTTGTCTTGGTTGTAGCAATGTTGGGGAGTTGTGTTGATAGTGGTGTGGTCATGTTGCATTGCAGTTGTAGTTGTATACCTCTGGGTTGTTGTTGCTTTGTTGTTGAACTTTTTTGGGATTTGTATTTGTTTTTTCCTTTTTTGTGTTTTTTGTTTGTCCTTTTTTGGTTGTGTTTTTTGTAGGGTGAGGTTGTAGCCTGTAGATGAGATGAGGGTGAGCAAGGAAAGTGATGGATCTGTAAAGGTCATGCAAGTAGGATTAGTAGGGATATGATTATGCTGGTGGAACAAGGAATGATTGGGGCAGGTGGTGGTCCTGTTGGCACAATGCAATGCTGAATGTGATGCAGGAGGCTATTCAAATGCTATGAGGAGTGGTTGAGGTAGGTAATACTCCTATGGATGCAAGGTTATGCTGGCTACCAGGTAGAAGCCAATGCAATTGCAACAAGGGTTGATTGTGGTGGGTAACAGGCCTGAAGAAGTGAAACTATGGTGGTTGTGATGGAGAAAATTATGTGAATGCAACACGGGTTGGTTGAGGTGGAAGACAGGCCCATAGATGTGATGCTGGGTGGTGGCAAGGAAGTGGACAATTTGATGGTAAATACTGTTGACTGGGAAGGTGATGGTTCTGAAGTCACAATACTATTTTGGTAGACAGGGAAGGAAGGAGAAGACGATGGGATGTTGCCAAGGATCAATGGGGGTGGGTGATAGTGCTGCACCTGCGATGCTAGGTGGTTGCGAAGGAGAACACAGATGGGTAGGGTGGACGTCATGGGGCAATGCTGGGTGGTGGTTATGGTGGTGTCATGCTTGAAGCCAGTGAGGGTGGCATCTGGATACGGGTCTAGATGGTAACTAATGTGGTGGGGTGAAGACTGCATGACTGCAATGAGGACCAAGTGATGTGGTTGCAGGGTCTGTAGATGCAGTCGGTGTGGCACAACTGACATTGGTGGTTGGACGGGTGGTCCTGTGGATGTAGCTGATTTTGGAGCTGCCTGCAAGTGGGCAGGTGGTCCAGTGGATGCAAATAATTGTGGATCATGAGGTGGTGGTGGCTAGTTTGTGCAGTGGTCCAGACGACGCAGTGTCAGGGCAAACAAAAACAGACATACCTTTTTGGGGGGTCAGCTGGGGAAATGGGGAGGGGTGAGGAGAGGAGCATGGCGGAAGGGTGAGAGGTGGGGTGGTGGTTGAGCTGATGTGGGTGAATTTGGGGGGATGGGTTGAAGACAAGTCATGGATGATTTGTAGAAGGTAGGATTGAAGGGGCAATGTGAATAGGGTGGGATGAAGGTTGAACTGGGGAGGTCAGGCTGAGATGGATACCATGGTGGTGATAAAACAAAAACAAGACTACTGAAACTAGACAAAGATTGATTGATCTATCTTGCATCCATTCCAAAAAAGAACTTATGAGGGACTTAGTCTTCTACCGCTGATGATCTGCTTCTCATTCACCTAAGGTGCTACGCAATGCAATCTTCCAAGGGTCTGCTGGATAAGACATAAGGAGCAATGGATGGAGGATTAATGAGAGCAGCGAGTCTACGTGATGACTCCTTTGTACAAAGCGTCTTTGCTGCATTGTTTTACTTCCTCCATTCCTGCTGATTCTCCCTCACAAACTGTCCTCTGCGACCTTCTCAAGTCTAACATTGAATTACCACGAAATTGTAAGAGAGTTAATTGAAAAATATATATGGTTCTCTTTTGAGCACCTTGACAGTTGAGCATACAAAAGTAGGGACTAGTATTAAGAATTAAGGTTTGCTTTGATTCATTCATGATTTTGTTCAAACAAGAAAATTACAAATTTCATGCAGGACATAGTATTTCTGAACAGGAATTAATACACTGAATCCAATTTTGACAAGAGTTTTGTGAACTACTGGTAGCTTCTAATATTTTTTCTAATATTAGAAGGTTGCTATAATATTTTTCATTCACAATCTTTATCAGTTCTTGAAATCAAGGGTATGGATATCTATTTTGGTGTAATATTCATCTGAGTCAATGGAGGAAGTCAAGTCATAAAATGCCATTGATGTGTTGTGACAAGAGAGTGTGTGGAGAGACCAATTGAATGATTATTTCATTTTTTGTATTTAAACTATGATAGAAAGAACATGATACTATATAGTATTCTTACATAAATTACACCAGTGCTTATGGTGGTCAGATTAATTTGTCCACTGAAAGCAGTGCATATGGTCATGTTTTGGCAAGGATGATGAAAAATACACTAATGACATATGATCATCAATTTTCATGAATTCTTAGTCCAGTGTTGGTAGAGGTAACAAATTTAGTCAGATATGGTACCCATTATTGTAAAGACATGAGATTTTGAGTATATCCTCTACATGCGCAAAACCAATTATAGGGAGTTGAAAGATTCTTCCTAATACATTGATAAAGCCATGTGCAGAGATTGATTGATTCAAACTGTAAAAAATGAGATCAACCAAGGCACATTTTTGAAGTACTGTTGGTGTCAAAAAATGCACAATTCCATGATAACATTCTAATCCCATGTAACAAATGCGAAACATGGGATCATTTTTGGCAATTTTTACCAATTGATGTGTTCATATCATTGATACGAATAGAACAACTGCACTCATAAACAATGAACAATACAGGAATCAAACACATAAGAAATATGATTGATTGGTTTAGGTTGTGTTGAAACAATTATTTCTGGTGCCAGGGCATGCTTTTGCATCAGAACCTCCCTCAGAGTTTGATCTACAAAATTGTACAAAATCTGCTTGAAGCATGCAAATACTCTTGGACCTGTGCTGAAATGGGATATCTTTAAAAAGAACCCTTGGGTTTTCATTTTACATCTGCCCCCTTGACTTTGAGTTTTCATCAGTTGCTCAAAAATCTGACTGTCCCAAGCAAATTACACATTGATTTGTTTTTCCTTTCATGAGGATTTTCGTACACAAAGTTGGAAAAAAGTCAAATCTAGTGAATGAAATGATAGGAAAGTTTAGAGAAGTATTTAGATTTAGGGTTCACTTTATTTGGTTTAATTTTATAATAATGGATTCCTTTGACCAAATTCTGGATCAAATAGAAAGTACTATAACTGCATAAGTAGAATTTTGTGACATCAGTGATTCCCAAGAAATTTTTGAGTTTAGTTACACAAGATTTACCAACATCAGCTTTGCTAGCATCATCATCTATCATCATTGATATTATCATCTATAGCATCTCCTTTTGTCATACTCTATCATAAAATTCTTTGGGAGCTGAATGAAATCAGACTATCAGAAATTATTTTCACAATTCAGATGTGTAGAAACACTCAAAGAAATCCACACATTTTCATTATGACCAAAGTAAATCCTCATTCCACTGCTCATCAAGCCAGAGGCAATGGATCAAATAAATCATTTTCATGCAATTACCAAGAATTTTCCATTGAAACATCTTCCAAATGACTTACAACAATATGCAATATGATGGAAGAAGACACTAGTGTCAATCATGACATAGTTGTCAACCATGGAATCAATACTTCTCCTACTTTCAATTCACTTTTTTCAAACGAAATATATGCGTGGAATTTGCAAACCAGTCTTCATCATGTCCAAATCAGAAACTAAAAAAGATGTCAATGTTGTCTAAGCCATCAAGCAATCCTCCATTTCTTCTCTCATTCCAGTTCCCACTCAGTTTTTCTCCAACTTTTATCAGACCTGTTAATCACATTGTTGTTAAGCAAAACTGGCAATTGATATAGAAACATCTTGCAAGCTAACTTAGGAGATATCCAAGAGGAAGTTGGTGTTCTTAATGTTGCATGTGGACAAAAATATTATCAAACTAACAAATTACACAAAGCAAATATAAAATATAATGTAAAACAAAATGGTGCAGTTGAAAATGATGGTGACAATGAAGAGTTTTGGATGGTATGGAAATAAAAATTGGATAGGGCCATATCGAGCAAGAGTCAAGAGCACCAATACTGTAGTGACTATTTCTCAAGAGTAAATACACGAAAATCATTTAAAGCATCAGAGACTTACCATGAAATCAAGAAAGTAAACTTAATTTTGAGCACTGAATCTAACCCCTTGCCCTTGAAGACATCCCCAAGTACAATGCCTACATTACCTCTTTGGATACAGGGCAAACAGTCCATGATTGTGTCATGAAAAGCTACTATTAGATTTTGATAAAATATCCAGCATCTGATTGGAAGATGTAGGACCTAGACAGTATGAAGTTCTAACTGCCATTCTCCTGTGTTCAAGCAAAGATGCCAAAACACCACATGAGGAATTCATTGGAATGAACTACAAGAACTATTTTAAGATGAAAATGAGAAAAATGTCATTCAATGGAGAGATTGATGCTCAAAAATAAATGGGAATTATTTTTGACTTTAAATGGATGTGGAGACAACAAAAAGCAAATTCTTAGCAATCTACTAACTACTTTTTAGAGTTGATAGTCACTCAATTGTGAGGAGCAATGAGAGAAATGAATATACAGATTAATTTGGAGCAATGAACAATGATGATGAAGTGGTAGGATAGAGGTCTGATAGATTTTTGAATTCAAAGAACAAATCAGAACTGATTATAGGATTTTGATGTTGTAATTAGCTGCCTGAATTGTCTTTTTTGTCTTTGGTCAATTTTGTTGTTTTTCATTTACTTTTTTTTGCCAAAATGTAAAACAGAGTTAAGCCTCTTTGTCAAGACTAGAGAAATATTCTTCAAGCTTCAAAACTTGTTTCATCTTAGAAGAGAGCAGCAAAGTTGATCGGCTTGTTTGATTTTACAGAAAGAACAATTGAAGAAATTATTCTATGTAGCTAAATAGTATGTGATTTGGCATTTTTCACAGATGAGCAATCCTGGGTGATCTCCCATACTTCTGAAAATTCATGTTCCAGGAGGAGTAAAGGGACACCTTAAAACATCCACAAATGAATTTGAGAAGGAAATCATGGCAATCACTTATTTTTCTCATGGTTAAACAAAAAATGTTGATACATTTAACAACAGAAGAAATATTTACAGCAATATGAAATGCATTCATCCTTCATCACTGTTTGATTTGTGCAATGCATTGTTTAGGTGATCAAATTGGTTTTATTGGTCAAATGTAACCATCATTTGAAATATCATGAGCACATTTTCCATCACTTCTAAATCAAATCTCTCCGTTATGTCCTCTCCAATTAATATTATCCTGCGCTTTCTTTTCACTTTTGACAGGCCATGTTTTAGTCACCCGAAGCAAAGTCAAAGGTAAGTACTTCGAACTCTCCTCTTGCTCTAGCGACTTATTCTGCGTAGACGAAAAGGGCTTAAAATTCATTACCTTTGATGTGTAAAAAATACTTCGGATCGCGGCGACATCATCCGAAAATGCAAACAAACACACTCTAAAGGATTCACGCAAAGGATATCAAATACAGCATGAACCATACAAAAATTCATTTTATGTCATCAAAAGAGCCGACATCAACTAATACAACCGTACAACCTAACAAAACTACCATTCAAACTTGTAATTTCAACAACATAATACTTTCTTTCCTTTCAGACTCAGGGACGCTCACGAAGATTCAATTAACCCAACATGTCAAACCTCGAAAACGTCCACACATGTGGGCTTGCGGAAGTGATCCTCTTTTTACTTGCAATCATCTTCGGGACAGTGAGTTTCTTATCGGTTTATTTGCTTCCCTGCTCCATGCCAACTAAACCTATTTTTGTTCATGTACTCTCCATTTTTTGTGAATGAAGAGCTGTTCCATCTGCTCAAAGACGATGATGTCCCTTCACGGAACTAACGGGACTTACGGCGAGGATGGAGAGCCACAAATGGAACTCTTCCAGAAGCCATTGTTCCAAACGTTTGGCATGTTTATCGGCATGTTGTTCGGCCTCGTCATGCATTGGTTTGTCCTATTCTTCCGCGTGCCTTTTCCGGGGTACGACTTTGGAGAAGGAAATGACGACGGAGGAGACGTCGAAATTCCTACTGAGAAATCATCGCTCATTCCCAAAAACAACAAAACTGAAGATGCTGCTGAAGACCTTGCACCCACGAAGAAAGAAATTCCAATGTGGATGTATTTCTTTTTGGCAGTGCCAGCAATTTTCGACCTTGCGGCTACTGCGCTTTGCATGATGGGATTGCAATATCTTGATGTGTCCATTTATCAAATGCTCCGAGGATCTGGAATTATTTTTGTGGCATTAATGAAACAGCATGTGCTCAAGGAACATTTGTACAAATTTCACTGGGTCGGCGTTATGTGGAACGTGATCAGCGTTGTAATTGTTGGGGCTACGGCGCTTCTCGCGTCGAGCGGAGATAGCGACGAGGGAGCTACCGGAAATGTCTCATCCGCGCAAACTTTCTTGGGTGTTTGTCTCATGATTGCGGGTGCTTTTGTCCAATCTCTTCAGTTTGTTTTCGAGGAGCATGTGATGAAAATGGATATCCCAGCGCCTCCACTATTGCTCATCGGTATGGAAGGCTTTTGGGGAACTTTGTTGGGAGTTACCGTTATGTATCCAATCGCTTACTATTTACCTGGAGAAGACCATGGAAGCTACGAAGACCCGTTCAATACATGGGCCATGTTTGTGAACTCGAGAAATATCCAAATAGCATTCATCATTTACTTCTTTGCAATATTCTTCTACAATTTATTCGCCGTGATGGTAACTTTCATGCTCAGTTCTGTTTGGCATGCAATTCTCGACAATTTCCGTCCGATCACCAGTAAGTGACTCCTTGTATATTGAAAAGTCTGCGTTCCTTTTTATCTCAAAAAATATGTATTGATTGATTGATTTTACACTTTGTTGTAACTTTTATACAAACAGTTTGGGTGACAGATTTGGTAATCTATTATGCTATCAGCCCATCTTTTGGAGAAACTTGGACTAAATACTCGTACCTCCAAGTTGCTGGAATGGCAGTGCTTCTATACGGAACAGCAATCTACAATGCACCAAACGAAGGTTCAGTTCTACTCGAGGGTCAGTGGTGGGCATTTGGAATTAACCTCTCCAAAGAATACGAAACAATTAAAGTAGAACAGGAGGAAGCCGAAATCAATGCCAAATGGGAGGCAAAGAGACAAGAGTTTAAGGTAAGGACTCATTCTAGTTTTATCGAGAGTCCAAGAATTTCGATTCATACACAAGCTTTGCGAGGAATCGGAGCACAACACAATTAGATTATATGCATAGTTTTGCATTACTCTTTATGTTGTTGCAATTTGTTGCAATGGATGGGTTACATATCCGAGAGTTTTGAAGTGTGCATCACAGGCAAGGATTCATTATTTCCACTCATTTTACCTTTGACCCCCTGCCAATAGACCACTGGGCATGGTGCGAGCGGATCTCCATTACTGGTGCGATATATTTCGACAAAAAGTCTCCGTACGACGAGGGCAGAGCTTTTAAAGAAGGAGAGAGTGAGGAGGAGCATTACGGTCTGAAGAAAAGTCGAGACCATCATTGAAAACAGCTGACAAACATAGCTGTTACATCCTTCGCAAAAATTAAAATACAATAACAATATTAGGAGCTGCGATGATTGCCAGTATTGTACAAACAGGTATGAACTACTACTGGCCCCGGAAAGAACTTTATTTTTAAGTTGGAATAAAATTGGGCATGCCATTTTGTCGTTAATGAAAATTTCTAATCGAAAAAAAAGTTGCCAAAAAGCTTGAGGGGACGAGTAACCGAACTTATGCTATTCATGTAGTTCCTGTCAGCCACTACGATACTTATTATGTTGAGAGATTTTTCTGAGATTTGTCTTGAGATGTGAAAGTTTTACCAATTCCCTCTTCTAAAATCATGGTAGGTACATACTTCTGTTCGTATGTCCTGTTTGGTTACGCTGCTGTTCATTAGAGGGTGCACTGTGTTGTGTGGATAGCTGTGTCTTCGAACTTGTGCGGATTCCGTGTTCCGTGGGAACTATCTTCCCATCACCTCAAAATCAAGTCTTTTTGACTCTAAACCTACTGAGGGCAACCAATAAGTGACCAATTTGTCTTTAGTTGACAGGGCAATAATCTGACCACAGATGTCCAGAGATGGGTGCAAACTCATATTGTGGATGACCTAGTTTGAAACTAAAGTAGGTGTAGGCAGAAATGACCACACCTTGTTGATGTCTTACACCTGTATTTGTCTGGTCTAAAATAAAAATATGAGCTACACTGTGTCCTGATTCGGTGGGATTGGTCTCTCTATCAAAATCATTCATCTGTGCATTGTCTAAGGACTAAACTCATTGGTCTGTAGAAGGCACACCCAAAATATCTTCTGACAGCTGTTTAATACAATATTCATCTTTTGATTGTATTTATCTATTCCTCTCAAGCTTAAGTCTGGCTTTAAGTTTGACTATAAGTTTGACTATAAGTTTGACTCTTAGTATGACCAGTCTTAGTCTCACTTTCTTACTCACTGACTGGGAAGTGCTGTCATAAATGTCATGTGAGATTTCTTATTAGATAATGGCACTTGTTGCCTCCAAAAAATTTTGTCATTAAGTCTGGGTTTTCTGATCTAGAAGTGTGGGTTGTCATGGTTTTGCCTATTGTGACTGACTCTTGAACTACATGACAACAAACTGCATTAATCTCCTTACTTAGGGTAGACCCTAGCTTCTTGTTGATGGAGATGTTGTCCCCATTTATGTGTGCCATGCATGGCAACACCAATCATCCGGAGCTTATATCTCAGGCCTCTAAATGTATCAACTGTTGTCTTTATTGCAATAAACTCAGGACCAAAGTCTCCAGTTTCTATCATAGCTGGATGCTTCAAATGCCAGTCAAAGAGGACTGTGTTGACATAGATCAAGAAATCATTGTAGGAATGCTGGGTGCATTTGTCCCCTGCATGGATACTGTCTACAAAACGTGCACATCTACTGGTTTGCCAAATGACTTAGATTCATTTGGTAAAATGGCTCTTTAACATTGGCATAGAACTTGTTACAATATATTACTCGGAACAGCTCAAAATCAATATCTGGGTATGCCAGATCCATGCAAAGACTTGAATCATGTGGTTTAAACCTTGAAAGATGTGCAAAGCAGCATACATGCAACCGTCACATGGTAATGTGGAATGTGATTATACCAAAAATCTTTGATTGCTATGTTGATTTGGGCTAACTCAACCATCCATTGCATGATGTATCAATGAGTGATTGGAAGTATGATGCTAGGTATGGACTTAACTCAGGTTCAACATTGATTTATTGTTTTTACTCTGTGAGAAAGGGATATATGCCAAATTTGGCAGTCTGTACTGTGGCATTGAGTGCTTGGATATGTAATTCTTTCCTGTGCATATATGAAGGGACTAATTCTCAACTTCCAGACGCCATTCTTGAGTTGTAAGATTGTGAGCTTGGCCTGATTTGGATTTCAGTGAGAAGTAATTGTTTACAACTATAAGCACACTGTCAGAGTCCTTGTGAATGCACAGGATGTCATCCACATGATTTGAGTATAGGAGCAGTATGACTTGGCTCCTCCATTGGTGCAGGACAACATAACTTGTATCTTAAAATGCACATACAATCTGCAATGTGCTCTCTGAATGCCCTGCTGACTGACTTCAGCTTGTATAATACATGGACAATAATAGCTTTCTTACCTTTGTTTTTGCTGAATTTGGAACCACGGGTGTTCTAAATCTTTTCCTTGCATGGATGAGGTGTTCATAATGTCAGTTGCCATCACATCCAGCAAGTTCAGGGCCACAAACATGACGGCAATACAAACTGTTTTGCATGTTATGACAATTGCGTACAAGTGAATGTAGCAGGAACATTGGACATATGTCCTCATACAACAAGCTGGGCCTTACAATAGGAGTCTTCCACCTTGATGTAAGACATCACGCGGTATTAGACATACTGGGATTCATGTGGAACATTCCTGCCATCCTCCAGTGCATTAAATGCAACACAAAGATTATTCATTTTCATAGGAATGGCATCTGTCTAGAGAGTTGAACCAGTGTGTCAGTAACTTGCTAGGGAATCATCTACCAACTTTTGTAGAGACAGGTCAAATTTATGTGTCATTTTCATGTATGTAGGATTAGGTTGCTTGACCAATGTGATGATCATCATGTTGGTTCAGGACGTGAAAACCCCACCAGTTGAAACTGGGTTCAAAAACCACACTCATTTGGAGTGCATACTCAATGACCTGGGCAGGGTGGGACTCTTCACGGTGAGATAGATTTTCCTGCATTGTGAAACCATCTTTTCACTGCAACAGATAAACCAGACTTTCAACTTTCATAGACTTATTTTGGTGAGCATTGCTGCTGACAATTATGTTCTGTTGGTCAAGGGTAAGGGTGTCATCTGTGCACTTGACTTTAACCAAATGCTCCAGCATAAATACTCATCACTGTATACGTCTTTGTTGTACATGTTGCATTTTGCAACACCAGGTAACTGACCAACACGACATACGGCATGCAACACGCAACAAGTTGCTGCAACAGGCCAAAAATGCTGTTGTTTTGACATAGGTGATGTTGTGACAAAACATCATTTTGCAAAAGATTTGCAAAATGTTGGTTACCTAGTTAAAACTACTAG
>JACCDI010744792.1_pt1 | contig 11340 bp, 8 predicted proteins | sample 7442791 | NCBI WGS metagenome assembly JACCDI01 (sample SAMN15323434, study PRJNA562643) | freshwater metagenome | isolation source: river surface water | place: USA:Blue River Watershed | collected 2017-08-15
ATCGTTTTTGTAGGATTGGTGATGGCTTGACGCTTCGCAGGATCACCTACTTTACGCTCTCCACCCTCGACAAATGCAACAACAGACGGCGTAGTACGCTTGCCTTCTGAGTTGGCAATGACGACAGGCTCATTTCCTTCCATAACCGAAACACATGAATTTGTGGTTCCGAGGTCAATTCCGATAATTTTTCCCATTTTAAATTAATTTTTGATACCTGACCTAGTCAAGGATTATGCCAGCAACAAAAACAAGTTAAATACTGACATTTTGAGTCCAAATGCTCGAAGAGAAATGCCTTTTTGTCAGTTTTGCTGACATTCGTAACTTAGGTTACTTTCAAACCGCCGGCAATAATGTAACTTTGATGTATGATTTTTGGAAAAGGAACAAAGATGTATAGCATTTCTAAGATGAAATGCCCACAGTGTCAAGAAGGACAATTTCTGATTTCACACCCATATGACTTAAAACATTTAGGGGATGTGCGTATCAAATGTGATGTCTGTGATTTGAAATACGAAAAGGAACCCGGATTCTTTTACGGAGCGATGTACGTCTCTTACGCATTAGGTGTAGCCTTGTTTGTGACTATTTGGACTTCTTGTAATCTATGGTTTCCGTGGTTATCTGCCTGGTGGCAAATTGGCTTGGTTGTCTTCTTTACAATTGTGCTTTCACCCTATTTATTTGCGCTATCTAAAATAATATGGGCCAATTTCTTCACAAGCTACGATGCCAATGCTAAGGTCAGAAAATAAACTGCAAATGCTCCAAGATCATTTGGGCTATCTCCTAGAGGCTGAATTACTCGAGCAGATGGCACAAGTGGCAAAAATTCGCGAAACAACAACTGATGAAATCATTGTCCATGTCGGAGATCACCTTCAAATGATACCTATCGTCATTGAAGGTTCTATAAAGATTTCAAGGGAAAATGAAAATGGAGAAGAATTATTGCTTTACTATATTGAAGGTGGTGACACTTGCGCGATGTCTTTGCAATGTTGTACAAGAAAAATAGACAGCCAGATCAAAGCAACTTCAATGGAGCCTTCCTTGCTTTTGATGTTCCCAGCTGAATACATGGAAAATTGGCTCGATCAATTTAAAAGTTGGCGACAATATATTTTGAATAGTTATCATACCAGGATGCTGGAATTGATGGAAAGTATCGATGCCATTGCATTCATGAATCTAGACCAACGACTATTGCGATATTTATCCGATCAAGCAAAAATTTTAGGGAGCACAGAGATTAACCTAACACATCAACAAGTTGCCGATGATTTGCACTCATCTAGGGTCGTCATTTCACGGCTACTCAAACAACTTGAAACCAAGGGTGAAATCAAGCTTTTACGCAACAAAATAATTTTAATCAACTTCTAAACCTTTTTGATAATAATTTGTTAACTTGGGGTCTATAAACCTAAAAAACAACTTATTATGAAGAAAACCTTACGCTTACTCTACGCCGCTTTGGCGCTAGTTGTAGGGTGGCAGGCTCAGGCTCAAGGCCTCACCTGTGCTACCGCCTTGCCGGTTACACCCGGCACCTTTACGGCAAGTACGCTTGTCGGAACTCCATCAACGCCAGGTCTTAATGGGAACGGTGTTGCGCTCACAGCAGGATGGTATGCTTATACCCCAACCTCCAATGGTATTTTGAACATCAACTCTTGTGGTGGTGGTTCAGATACCCGTTTGTGGGTTTGGTCTGGAAGCTGCGGAGCCCTTACTCCAGTAGCCAACAACGATGACTTTGCGGGTTGTATTTCAACGGGTACAACTGCCTACGCTTCAAAAATTGAAAACATCATCGTAACTACAGGTAACACTTATTATTTCGAATGGGACAACCAATGGGAAGCGACAGGATTTACCTGGAACTTTACATTTACCGCGTTACCAATGAATAATGATGCCGGAATTACCTACGTAACAAACCGTTACACCCGAATTCCGATCACGCAAGCAAGTGCTGGTATTCCATTTGGCGCAACCATCAATAACTTCAGTGGTTCTGCACTAACTAACGTGGTACTTACCACAGAAATCTATGAATTACCAAACACTACCACACCTGTTCAAACACTTGCAAGCACAGCTACTAACTTAGCAATTGGTGCATCCCAAGTTATTTCTTGTGGAACTTGGTCGCCGGTGTTAACTGCTTCTAAGTCTTATTTAGTAAAGTATATCAAAACGCAAACTCAGGTAGATGGTGTCACTTCAAATGATATCACTACACAGAACCTCACACTTGATTACAACTACTACGCCCGTGATAACAACGTTTATCTTACAGGCTATAACTGGAGTTCGACAAACTTTACTTGGAAACAAGGGAATTACTACAATTTCTATGGTGCCGATAACGTTACTGGTGTTTCTTATTATGTAGCCAGTACTTCAACTACTCAGGCGTATAATATTTTGGTTTATTCAGTAACCAATGGTGTTCCTAGTACCAACCCAGTTTACACAGGCCCAAGCATCACTGCAAATGGTGCCGGTTGGAAATTCCACACCTTTACAACGCCACTTCCTGTCACAGCCGGATCTGAATTTTTATTTGTTGTGAACCATGCTGGTACAGCTGGCTTTGCACTTGGTGTAAGTTCTGCTACACATACAGCAGGAAAAAGCGTCATTAAAGTCGGTACGGGTGCTTGGACAAGTACTGAAACCTATGGTGTCAATGTAGTATTTATGATGCGTCCTAAGTTTGGATCAGATCCAACAAGTGAAATTGCCTTCTTAAACAATCGCAACCCTGGTGGAGAGAACACCAAAATTCATACGCGCCAATCTTTATCAGGAAATGATTTGCAGTTTTGGGCGCGTGCTATTAACCAAGGATCAGCAACTGTAACTGGCGTTACCATGACAGCTACAGTTAAAGATGCTGCAAACAACACAGTTTACACTGCTACTTCAGCAGCTCAAGACCTCATTGCTGGGCAAATTGACACCTTCACAGTGGCTAACTTTAATGTCACTGCACTCGGGGCGTATACGATTGATTACGTTTTCAATAACGCTGGTGATCAGGTACCTCAGAACAATAGCAAAACCACATCATTTGTGCGTACTACAGGTGAGATGTCAAGAACAGTAGGTGTTACTGGATCTTTAGGTTTAAATGCAACAACCGTTGCTAACAATATCGTTTTTGGTAATAACTACACCCTTACTCAAAATGATTTCCTTGATTCAGTTCAGTTTGTATTGAATGCCGGCACTCCTGTTGGCTATGTAGCAAGCGTAAATATTTACGGAACGACACTCAACGCTACGACTGGCGCTATGGTACCTAACGCTACGCCAATTGCATCAACTGTTACTTACACTACAACAGCTGCAGATAACTTAAATGGCGCTGTCATTAAATTACCTGTGTCTGGAGGTTCTTTAAGCCTTACACCTGGAACTTACTTTATCGGTGTTTACCAAGCCTCTTCAAGTATTGGTAATATTCGCTTGGCTACCTCTACAGATTATTCCACTCCAAACATGGTTTATTACCGTTGGGATCAATCAAACGGTGGAAACTGGCAATCACCAGCTTCTATCAATTACTCATTCCTTGTTAATCCAATCTTTAAATCTTGTGTTGCCTACAACCAGACGGTTTCAACAACAGCTGCTTCATGTGGTGCTAACGACGGCGCTGCTACCGTAAGCACAACAGGAGGGACAGGAACTATTAACTTTTCTTGGGCTAATGGAAACACAACAGCAACGATCAGTAACGTAGCTGCAGGTCAATATAGTCTTACACTTTCAGATGTAAACGGTTGCCCACTTACCTTTAACGTAGTTGTACCGAGTCAGTCTAACCTAACGGTTTCAGCAACAACACAAGATGTAACTTGTGGTGGACAGTCAACAGGAGGCATTGCTTTAAATGCTACACAAGGTGTTACTCCTTATGTTTATTCATGGGCAAATAACCTTGGTTCTTCAGCAACATTAGCTAATATTCCTGCCGGAGCTTACCAAGTAACTGTTACCGATGCTACTGGATGTGTGGTTATTTACAATGATACTATTGTTGAGTTATCTAACTTGAGTGGTACCATGAGTGGCACCGATGTACTTTGTAACAATGCACAAACAGGAAACCTCGAAATCAGTGCTGCAAGCGGTGTTGCTCCTTATACATTCCAGTGGTTAGGAACAAACAACACATCAACCTATGTTACTTCTGTAGGCCCTGGTACTTACACTTGTGTGGTTACCGATGGCTTAGGTTGTACTGACACCGTTGTTACGGTTTTAGCCGTGAGCAATATTGCTGCTACTGCAAGTGCCTCTAATCCACTTTGCTACGGAACAAACACAGGAAGTGTAACTGTAAGTGCAACAGGTGGTACTGGCCCATACAGCTATGACTGGGCAGGTTCAAGTGTGAGCACAGCTACACTTTCAGGACTTGGCGAAGGCGCTTACTCATGTGTTGTTACCGATTCATATGGTTGTAGTACAAGTGCTTCTGCAAGCGTTGCAGAGCCGGCAGCTTGGTCTGTAAGTGCGGCGGTTACACCTGCAATTTGGGGAACTGACGGTGCAATAGATTTAAGTGTAAACGGAGCAACTGAACCTTACACCTATAACTGGAGTAATGGTGCTACCACAGAAGACCTCAACAACCTCGAAGGAAACGACTACATTGTTACGATCACTGATGCTTCTGGCTGTACTTACACTGATACAATTACTGTAGAATCTTTAGTAGGGCTTGATGCACAAGAATTAGCACAAACCGTTGTTTACCCGAACCCAAGTAGAGGTAACGTGTTTGTAGTAGGTGCTGCTGTGGAGCAAATTGTCATGTTCAATCAAATGGGCCAAGCGGTTGCCATTGAAGTACAGACACTTGGTAACGGCGCATTTGAAGTCCTTACAAACAATGTCGCTACAGGATCTTACATCCTCGAATTACGCGGCGCACAAGATATCACCAGAAAGGCACTGCAAATTATCAAATAAGCAGCAGCGTTTCTTTTGCATTGAAAGGCCGGCTTTTGCCGGCCTTTTTTGTTATTTTTAAAAAATGAAAATCAATCTAGCTCAATTTCTCCTCAAGATTTTTATCTGCTTACTTCCGCTGTTTTCAAATGCGCAAATCAAAATCAACGAAGGCTGCAATAAAAATGGGAATGTCGAACAAGACGAAAATGGAGATTTCCCAGATTGGATTGAGCTCTATAATGAGTCTAATACGGCTGTAAATTTAGGGCAATGGAAATTAGCTGAGCAACTCAATGGGCTAAATGCGTGGGCCCTGCCCAATATTCAACTTGCGCCACAGTCTTTTTTAAGGGTATTCTGTAGCGGAAAAGATAAATTAGGGACCCCACCCTTCACACAAGCAGGATCTACGCTCAATTTTCAACCATCAACAGGATGGAATACGCATGTACTCAACCAAAATTTTATCTGGGATGGCAGCTCCAACCTGCTCATTAATATTTGTTCCTACAATAGTACTGGCTACACTGAAAATTCTGTCTTTTTTCAGAGCGCAACGCCATATGCATCTTGCATGGCTAGTTTTGCCGATGGTTCACCTGCGGCGTGTTCAAGTAATGCGGGGCAAGTATATAATCAAAGACCAAACATAAAAATCAATAATGCCATCATTGGAACGGGAAACATTACGAATGGAAACACTGACTACCCGGCACCATATGGTAATTGGTATTGGGGTGCCAGACATCAATTATTGATAAGGGCGTCAGAACTGCAAGCAGCTGGCCTAACAGCTGGCCCTATCAATTCTTTGTCTTTTCAGGTAGCAAGTACAATTGGTGAGTTTTATGACTACATCGAGATTTCATTCAATCAAACCCTTGCCAATGAATTAAGTACCGAATTCTACCCTCTTCAAGGCGAACAGCTACACTCTAATTTTAAACTCAATGCCAATGGCGAAACCGTTTATTTATTTGATGCCAATAGCGTGCTAAAAGACCAACTAGAAATCAACTGCCCCCAACCCAATATATCAGTAGGGCGTTATCCGAATGGATCCGCAAATATTTCCTGGATGCAACCTACGGTAGCACAAAGCAATAATGGAGCAATTGTTTTTTCAGACACACTTACAAGACCAAGCATCTCGCTACAAGGAGGTTTATATTCGGGTAGCCAAAGTGTCAGCATTTCAGCAAATTTTGATGCCAATCTTGCCAAACTGGTTTACACCTTCAACGGACAAGACCCTACGTTGAGCTCCATGGAATATGCGGGCCCGATTCTAATAACTTCAAATAAAGTACTCAGGGCGCGTGTTGTTCCACTTAATGGCAACAGTACACTTCTACCCAGCGAGCAAGCCGTTGCAACCTATGTGTTCAACATCTCACACAGCACTCCAATTTTGTTAGTATCTACGCCAAACACAAACCTATTCGGGGCTACTGGCATTTTTGACAATTGGTCCATGGATTGGCTCCGACCTGCCCATGCCATTTTACTCGATACCGGTGCCACGCATCCGCTTTTAATGCAAGGAAAAGCTGCAATTAGGGTTGATGGCGGAGCTGGAGGCAGTAGGTCTCAACCCCAACACTCATTTCGCTTGATTTTTGACCACGGCATTTATGGCGACAAATCTTGGCATTTAGGCTTACTGCCCGATCGCCCAAATCGCAATAAATACAGCGAAATCTATTTAAGGAACGGCTCCAATCAATACCTGAGATTGCCCTACAAAGACGCGTCTCAGGTTCGCATGATGAGCGAAGGCACTCAAAACTACTATTCAAGCTACAGACCTGTTAGCGTTTACATCAACGGTTCGTATTTTGGTTTATATGAACTTCGCGAGAAGTTTAATCCAGAGTATTTTGAACAACACGATCAGGCCAATAAAGACTCTGTAGAACTACTTTCTTTAAGTTATTGGTACAACCTTATTCTTCGAGCCGTTGAAGGCGATGTAGACAATTTTTGGGCTGCTTATCAATCTTTTAATTCCTTGGATGTGCAAAGCCCGACTTATTGGCAAGCTGCAGACCAATACTTCGACCTCAAACATTACACTGATTATATCATTGCGGAGTCTTGGATGGGTAATGTCGATTGGCCAGGCAATAATATCAAAATATACAGATCAGACAAAAGTAACCAGCGTTGGCGCTTTGCCCTTATTGATCTTGAACTTTCTTTGCAACCGAACGGTTGGACAAATTGCACAGATAACCATATCAATTATATGCTGGGGCAGCCCGAAAGCAACCCCTACATCAATATCTGGAAACAGAGCATGCAGAATTTGCAATACCGCAATTACTTCATCAATCGCTTTGCCGATCTCATGAATACCAGTTATCGACAGGAAATCCTTATAGAAACGGAGAACCGTTTTTACGAATCCATGCTACCTGAAATGCCAAAGCAATTTGCGCGCTGGGGTGATCCAAATAACATCGCTGCACAAATGGCGGGGTTTACTGCAGACCACGAAATGTTCAGAGATCAATTGCTATGTAGGTCAACTTTTGTTTTTAACCAATTGCGCGCTGCCTTCAACCTAACCAAAAAAGTGCAGGTTCAATTGGAGGTCTTTCCAGCCGATGCTGGAACCATACAGCTCAACACCATCGAACCGCAAGATTTACCTTGGAGCGGTACTTATTTTGACGGCGTACCAATTACTTTAAAAGCAAAAGCGAAACCTGGCTATATCTTCTCTCATTGGATATCAGCCGCTAATATCACGGATACGCTAATCGATTCTTTAGAAATCAACGTAAACACTGCATCTCAAACCTTTACAGCGGTCTTCATGGTAGCTCCACTCCCACCAGATGGCCCAACAATTGAATTTGGAGTAGCTCCAAACCCTACAAACGGCGCCTTTATTTTATCGCATAACAACAAAACACAGGCCCAAGGCTGCACCTATGAAATTTATGACTTAAGTGGTCGAAAAGTACTTTCTGGAATCGTTAATAACACCGAACTAGAAACACCTATTAACCTTTCTGAATCCAGAGCCGCCGTTTATATCTTACGCGTCATCAAGAACAACGAAACGCTGAGTAACTTTAAGTTGGTGAAGTATTAGGATGAGACGCTACCTCACCACCAACTTCTTCACCCATTGTAACTCACCCTGCGAAATGTGCGCAAAGTAAACCCCTGGAGCTTGATCCCTTAAGTCAAACGAATTATCAGAGGAAAGCTCATTTAGTTCAAATTGAGCAACTTGCTTCCCTTGTTGGTCTAGCATAGTAATTTGCATGGGTTCGGTGCTGATGCTTGAAACCTGAAAAATGCCGTCTGAAGGGTTGGGGAAGATGCCGATTTCTGTTTCTGAAGCAGTGATCTCTTGTATCCCGACATATTGCCCATCTGGGTGATAGCCATCCGGGCCCGTACGGTAGGTGAAAAAACTAGTAATACCATCTTTATAGCTTCTGCCTGCAAAGATTAAGTCACCATCATCAAGAATGCTAATGGTACTAATCGTATTGTCTGAACTTTCATCGATAGCGAAGTATTTAAAATAGAGCAAGGGACCATTTTTGCGGTATTTGGCTACAAATTGGGTGGTAGCATAGGTTTGTATATTAATACATTGGCCTGTGACAAAAACTTCACCTGAAATAGGGGAAATTTTTACATCGCGTATGTCATACCCGTACTCAGGCGGTAAGTTTCCAATCTTTTTATCCCAAATAACATTCAATGTAGAGTCTATGTATGCGACATAAGCTGGAAAAGGATCGGGATTAGTTCCGTCAGTAGTTTTGTAAAAGGCTAAGGCGAAAGCATCGTGATATCCATCGCAATCAATCATACTTTCATCTGAAACTTCGCTGTTGTGATTGGAGTAGTTTGCAAAAATTTCTCTAGTTGTAAAGACAGTATCTGAATTCCAATGCCAGAGAATTGGACAAGGAGTAAAGCCGGTGAGTTCATTCACTGAATGCTGACGTTGAAAACTACCAATGGTAAGATAGTTATTATTGTATGGAAAAGTCTTTAGAGCTGATCCAGCTGATACCGCCAAATTTTGGTAAGTATTTGTAATGGGGAGATAAGTCTTTTTAATAACTTGACCAAAGTCGCTTATTTGAACTACATAGGGAAAAGCTCCAGGAAAAGAAGAAAGTCCTTGCCCTGTGTAAGGTAAAGATAAATGCCCACTAGCTAAATTCACATTGGACATAATCCTATTGAATGACCCAAGCCAGACAAAAGTATCCGATGGAATTTTGTTGATTTCAAAGTTGCCATTTGAAGTAAAAACAGTTGTTTTAATTGAATCACTCGTACAAGAAGAATTACACTCAAAACTTGTGGCGGTAATGATATTTTCATCTGGTGTAAAACTTAATCCAATCGTATGAGAGAAACTTGAATCCCGATAATCCCAAACAGGAATATTTGAAAATTTATTTATCTTAATGAGGTAGTTTGAAAATGTTGCCTTTCCAGATAGATAATAATAGTCATTTTTTTCATCTATAGTAAGAGGTTTGAAGCCTGCTAAACTATTCGTAATATCACCTAGAGATGGCGTCGAATAATAATATCTTACCCCTCTTAAATCGTTGGTTGTTTGAGCAATTAGATTTGTTAGGACAAATAGCTGTAGAAATGAGAGAAGAATGAGCTTTTTCATAGGCGGCTTTACTTAGATTACGAAAGGGACAAGAAAAAAGGGGGGGGGCGCGCGTTGGTCTCAATGGACTTTTACGATGAATAGCGCTTTTTAAATTCTGGAATACAAAAAGAGATTTTTTTTGGACTTAGCTTCAGTAAAAATCAGGAATCAATTTGATTTATTACCTAACTTTTTTTTGTTTTAATTTAGAACATTAAGTAAATTTGTGGTATTCAATCTAAGGAGAAAATAAAAAAACAAACATGCGTTTATTACAAAAACAGATTGGCCAGAGGGTTTCAGATCTCCGGAAGAAAAAAGGGCTTTCACAGCAGGATTTAGCTCATCATATCGAGATTTCGAGGTCGTCATTGGCTCAAATTGAATTGGGAAACAGAGGGCTTGATATTCTAGAACTTCAGAAATTATCTGAAGTGTTGGGTTTTTCTTTGGATCATTTTATGTCGCCTGATTTTCTTCAAGATGATAATTTATTTATGGAGCAAAAGAACCATCCCTCAAAAGAACAAGATCGAATTTCTGTACCCACCCTTCAGGTCAATAAGTTTAAAAATGTACTATTGTATATACTAGAACGCTGTGCTGGGAAACCAAATGTAGGCGAAACCGTTCTTTATAAATTGTTATACTTCTCTGACTTTAATTATTATGAGTTATATGAAGAACACTTGACCGGAGCGCAGTATCGAAAATTACCTTATGGACCCGTTCCTCAAAAAATGGACGCCATTATTCAGCAAATGATTGAAAATGGGCAAATACAAAGAGTCAAAACGACTTATCATAACTATATTCAAACGCGTTATTTACCCCTTGAAAAAGCAAATTTACAAGAGCTAAAAGCCAGCGAGAAAGAAATCCTTGACCGTGTAATTGAACAAATGAGTGATTGGTCGGCTGCCGCAATCAGCAACTATTCTCATAAAGATCTACCATGGCTAGCGTCCAAAGAAGGTGAAGCAATCAACTATGAATTAGCCTTTTACAGAGAAGCCCCTTTTACTGTTAGAAATTATCAGGAAGAAATTGAAGCGCAATGATATTCAAAGAATTAAGCGAATTTAAGAAGGATGTCAAGGCATTGTCAAAAAAATATAGAACATTAAAAGAAGATTTGGATGTCGTAAAACAAGTTCTAACAGTTCTTCCGGATGCAAGACCTCCTTTTAGTTTTCAGATGAATCAAATTCAATTAGAAACTTGCGTCATCAAAGTGAAAAAAATAGCTTGTAAATCACTGAAAGGAAAAGGGGTAAACTCTGGTCTAAGGTTAATTTATGCGCTCTTCAAATTAGAACAAAAAATAACCTTTATTGAAATCTATCATAAAAATGATAAAGATTCAGAAGATCGAGAAAGGATAAAAACAAATTTTTCTTGAGTGCACTCCACGAATCTCTTGAAGGCTTCCTCTTTTAAGTATTATTAAGATTGTTTTCCCTCAAACAACTCAGCAATGGCTTCATAAACCATGATGTCGCCTTGAAGTAAGGCTTGTTGCAATTGCTTGTATATGTTTTGTTGCGTCGGATTCAGGAAGAATGCTTGTCGGAGCTGTTCTTCAATGAGTTGTTCGAAAAGAACGACTTCTTGCTGCGCTCGTTTCTGAGTAAGTAAGTCTTTTTGCTCTAAATGCGTAAAATACTTTTCAATTTCTTGCCAAACTAAAGGGAGCCCTACTCCGTTTAAGC
>JACCDI011403057.1_pt1 | contig 11337 bp, 6 predicted proteins | sample 7442791 | NCBI WGS metagenome assembly JACCDI01 (sample SAMN15323434, study PRJNA562643) | freshwater metagenome | isolation source: river surface water | place: USA:Blue River Watershed | collected 2017-08-15
CCAGCGTGCCATGTCCGGTGTTCAGAAAAAGATTCGTGTATGGCGTTCGGCCGATGTAAGGCACATTCGATGGCGTCAGCGGCCGCAGACCCGCCCAGTACTGCGGCTGTTCATAGTCGCAAGCGCCTGGGAACAATTCTTGAACACGCCGGGTGATGGCCTCGCAGCGGACAGGATTGAGCTCACGCGAATAGCCATTGATCTCGCAGGTACCGGCAACACGCAGCCGATCGCCGAGTCGTGAGATCACGAGCTTGTGGCCATCATCGGTCAGCGACACGCGTGGCGTCAGTGCCGGATCGAGAACGCGATACGTTGCCGAGTAACCTTTACCCGGATACAGCATCAGATCAATACCCAGCGGTTTGACCAGCCGTGTCGAGAAGCTGCCCATTGCCAGTACCACGCTGTCTGCCTGCAGCACCTGATGGCGGCCATGCGCATCAATCACTTCCACGCCGGAGATGCGAGCCGCTGCACCGGTACCCTCGGCCAGCAGACGGGTGACCAGATGATTGAAGCGGAACTGCACGCCAGCCTGCGCGCAATGGTCAGCCAGCCCGGTGGTGAACTTGTGTACATCGCCTGATTCATCAGTAGCGGTGAAATCGCCGCCAACGATCTTGTGCCGCACGGGTGAGAGCGAAGGCTCTATTCTCAACACGTCTTCGGTGCTGACCGTCTCGCGCGGGCAGCCCAGGTCGCGCATCAGCTGCGCTGCCGGTAGCGACTGCTCGAACTCACGCGCATCAGTGTAGAAATGCAGTATCCCGCGCGTCTCGCAGTCATAGGCAATATCGGTCTCGGCGCGTAGTGCTTGCAAGGTTTGCCGGCTGTACTCGGCAATCGCGACGATCTGGCGAATATTGTGTGCGGTGCGACCCGGGGTGCACTGGCGTAGAAATTCCAGACCCCAGCGCCACTGCAGCCATTCGGGACGCAGCCTGAACAGCAGCGGGGCATCTTCGTGGCGCAGCCACTTGAGCACTTTCAGCGGCGCGGAGGGATTGGCCCAGGGCTCTGCATGCGATACAGAGATTTGCCCGCCATTGGCGAAGCTGGTTTCCTGAGCGGCGCCGGGCTGGCGCTCGATGACGGTAACGTCGTGGCCGGCCTTGTGCAGGAACCAGGCGGAAGCGGTGCCGACGATGCCCGCGCCCAGTACGATGACTTTCATTGAATCTTCCGGTGTTTTCGATGGTGATGCGACTTGGGTGGCACTCTGCCGCACTAACTATTCATCAAGTAGATGGGTGACGCGCGAATTGTAAGCAGCCGTCCCGAGTTTGCGGCGTCATTTCCGCCACAGGGAGGCGTATTTGCATCGCCGGTTCACCGTATCACTGCTGCAATCGCGAGAATTCCTGAGCAACGACTTCACGCACCCGCATCTCCAGTCTTTGTTCCAGTAGTGCGCCGATCTCCTGTGCCAGTGTGCCGGCGACCTGTTCGGTCGCGGCCTCGGCGGCGAGTGGCAACGTCGCCGCCAGCGCGGTCATGATTTCTGCCTGAAGCTTGGCGCCTACCGCTGGTGGCAGATGCTCTTGCAGCGCGGCCTCTATCAGAATGGGTATCTGGTCAGAAAGTTCCGCAGCGATACGCGCGCTGATCTCTTCCTCGATCTCGCGCAGCAGCTCGGCATCATCGGCGGCTACCTCGTTCGCCGCCGCATCGGTCGCTACGTCGGGACCCACCGCATCCTCGTGAAGAATATCCGTGAGGACGGGGATCTCAGTGTCGTGCTGGTTCGGTGGGTTCATGTTTTCTCCGCCACGAAGTGGGTCAGGGGATAACCACGCTGCTGATATTGTTTGTAACGTTCTCGACCTGCGGCGAGGTCTGACTCGTCAGTGGACAAGATCTCGAACAGACGTTCAAAGCGCGCGAAGTGCTCGGGCGTGCGCTGTGACAGATTGATCAGCACCTGATGATGCGGGAGCGGATCGTTCGCATCTTGCGACAGGATCACCGGCGTCTGCGCGGCCAGCGCATCTCCTGCCTGAACATGGGGCAGGAAATCCTGTTCCGAAAAAGTCCACAGCGCCTCATCAAACGCATGCAGCTGACGTCCATCCTCCAGATGCACCACGACTTTCATGTCCGCTGCGCGCGCCTTGCGCACCAGACGGCAAGCGTACAGTAACTTGTCCGGTACCTTGCTATGAAAATCTACGCGCGTCATCGCTCTCTACGTCAGGTTGTGGATCAGGCCGACACCATGCCATTGTGCCGCAGTAGCGCATCAATGCTGGGCTCGCGGCCACGAAAGGCAGTGAAAGATTCCAGCGCGGGACGCGAACCGCCGACTGACAAAATCTCGCGGTGAAACGCCATCCCGGTCTCGGCGAGGCGGTTCGGGTCGCCCTGGGCTTCCTCGAACGCGCCGTACGCATCCGCGGACAAGACTTCCGCCCACTTGTAGCTGTAGTAGCCTGCTGCATAGCCACCGGCAAAGATATGCGAGAACGAGTGCTGGAAGCGGTTGAATGCCGGCGGAATGATGACGGCCACTTGATGCCGTACCTCGGCGAGTAGCTCAGCGACCGTCTTGCTGCTGTTCGGATCGAAATCGAAATGCAGATGCATGTCGAATAGCGAAAATTCGACCTGTCTCAGCATCTGCATACCAGACTGAAAATTCTTCGCAGCGATCATTTTGTCATACAGATCACGTGGCAGTGTCTCACTGGTGTCTGTGTGCTCAGTCATGTGCTGCAACACATCCCATTCCCAGCAAAAGTTCTCCATGAACTGCGAGGGCAGTTCGACCGCATCCCATTCGACACCGGCGATGCCCGATACGCCTAGCTCATCAACGGCAGTCAGCATGTGATGCAGGCCATGGCCAAATTCATGGAACAGTGTGATGACCTCATCATGCGTGAAGTAGGCTGGCTTTTTCACGCCATCGACGATCGCAGGTTCGGTGAAATTGCAGGTCAGATAAGCGATCGGTGTCTGCAAGTCGCCAGCAAGATTCTTGCGGCCGCGTGCATCATCCATCCATGCGCCGCCACGCTTGCCCTTGCGCGCATACAGATCGAGATAGAACTGACCAATCAGCTGGCCTTTTTTCTCGATCCGATAAAACTTCACATCGGCATGCCAGACCGGGCTCTGGTCAGGCTGGATCTCGACGCCGAACATGTTTTGTATCAGCCTGAACAGACCGCCAACGACTTTATGCTCGGGGAAATAGAGTTTCACTTCCTGTTCGGAGAAGGCGTACCGTTTCTCACGCAGTTTTTCCGAGGCATAGGCCATGTCCCAAGCGTCGAGCTTATCCAGCCCGAGCTCGGCTTTTGCAAAATTCTTCAGCTCCGCGAGGTCATTCTCTGCAAACGGACGCGCGCGCTTGGCCAGATCTTGCAGAAACTGGATTACTTGCTGTGGCGAGGTCGCCATCTTGGGCACCAGCGACACTTCGGCGAAATTGGCATAACCGAGCAATTGTGCTTCTTCGTCGCGTAGCTTCAGGATGTCGATAATGTTTTGGGTGTTGTCCCAGTCCGGATTCGCGCCAAGTTCTGATGCCTTGGTCGCGCTGGCTCGATAGAGCGTTTCGCGCAGAGCGCGGTCGTCCGCGTACTGCAGCACTGGGAAATACGAGGGGAAGTGCAGCGTGAAGCGCCAGCCGGTCTTGCCTTCGCGTTCCGCTGATGCGCGTGCCGCCTGTTTCACATCGTCCGGCAGTCCGGACAGGCGGCTTTCGTCGTCGACGATAAATTCGTAGGCGTTGGTCGCGTCGAGCACATTCTCGGAAAAGCGAGTCGACAGTGCAGCCTGCTGCTCCTGTATCTCGGCAAAGCGCACTTTTTTGTCGTCCGGTAGCTCGGCACCGCCCAGACGAAAATCACGGATCGCATGATCGACGATTTTTCTGCGCGCGGCGTTCAGCGTTTGATATTCACCGCTGCCTTGCAGCGCCTTGTATTTTTCAAACAGCTTGAGGTTTTGCCCCAGCTCGGTCCAGAACTCGGTGACCTTGGGCAGGTTATCGTTATAGGCGGCGCGCAGCTCGGGTGTATCAACCACGGCGTTCAAATGACCGACCACGCCCCAGGCGCGTCCGAGTCGCTCGGTGACGCGCTCCAGTGGCAGCACAAATTCCTGCCAGCTGAAGGGCGCCCCGGGTGATTCAAGCGCGGCGACGGTAGCGCGCGCCTCGTCCAGCAACTGGCTGATCGCAGGCGTCACGTGATCGGGTTTGAACAGATCGAAGCGGGGCAGGTCAGTAAAATCCAGTAATGCGTTATCAGTCATGGTTCAGGATTGGGTCAGTTCGAGTGATCAGCCGCGCTCTGCGGCCTCGATCGTATTCACCAGCAGCATGGTGATGGTCATGGGTCCGACGCCGCCGGGTACCGGCGTGATCCATCCGGCTACCTCAGCGCACGGGCCGTAGTCCACATCGCCGCACAGCTTGCCGGCATCGTCGCGGTTCATGCCAACGTCGATCACCACTGCGCCGGGCTTGACCATGTCGGCGGTCACGATGTTCCGCTTGCCGGTCGCCACCACCAGAATGTCCGCGTCGCGCGCATGATGACCGAGGTCGCGTGTTTTGGAATTACAAATAGTGACGGTGGCACCCGCCTGCAAGAGCAGCATGGCCTGCGGCTTGCCGACGATATTCGATGCGCCGACCACGACCGCATGCGCACCGCGCACCGGATAATTGATCGATTCCAGCATTTTCATCACGCCGTAGGGCGTACAGGGCCGGAACAGCGGCTGCCCAGTCATCAGCAGTCCAGCGTTGCTGATATGGAAACCATCCACGTCTTTTTCCGCAGCGATGGCTTCGATGACCTTGTGCGAATCGATGTGCGGGGGCAGCGGCAACTGCACCAGAATGCCGTTGATTTTCGGGTCTTTGTTGAGCGCGTCCACGCGCGCCAGCAGCTCGGCCTCAGACATCGACGCATCGTACTTCTCGAACACGGAGTGAATGCCGTTGTCCTCGCAGGCCTTGATTTTGTTTCGCACATACACCTGCGATGCCGGGCTGTCACCGACCAGGATCACGGCCAGACCGGGCTGCCTGCCTTTGGCGGTGAGGGCGGCCGCACGTTCAGCCACCTCGGCGCGGAGTTGTTTGGAAAGCAGGTTTCCGTCAATGATTTTTGCGTTCATAAGGAGAGCAGGTGGAGGAGGAATAGAGGCCTGATTATACGGGGCGGCCTCGTTTGATGCCGTGCAAGGTCAGGCCGTTCCGGACGTCGCGGAAGGCCGCAAGCGATTACATTAGAGCCCCTTTTCAGTTTACTTTTTGTTTACTTATCATATTATGAAATGTAATATCGCAGTTTGAAAAAATCGGCGGTGCTGATACACTTCCGTGAATTCTGGATACCCGCCAGAATAAAAGGCATGCTGGCTGTGACCCGGCCCGCGACCTGCCTCCCGGCACCTCATAAAAGCAAGGAGACCTGCTCATGTCAGCCCAGCTCGACAACATCCTGGCGCAAGCCGCGAATGATCCCGATGTGATGGAAACGCAAGAGTGGCTTGATGCCCTCGAATCCGTAATTGAGCTGGAGGGTGCGGAGCGCGCGCACTATCTGCTTGAGCGCATGGTCGATCTGGCCCGCCGTCGCGGCGCGCACATTCCTTTTTCCAGTAACACCGCCTACGTCAATACGATTCCCGCGCATCTGGGCGAGCACTGCCCGGGCAATCTGGAATATGAAGAGCGGCTCCGTTCCTACATGCGCTGGAATGCAATGGCGATGGTGGTCAAGGCCAACCGAGCCGATGGCGATCTGGGCGGCCATATCTCGAGCTTTGCGTCGCTGGCGAACATGCTGGGCATCGGCTTCAACCATTTCTGGCATGCGCCGACCGAGCATCATGGCGGCGACCTGCTCTATATACAAGGCCACTCTTCGCCGGGCATTTATGCGCGCGCCTTCCTTGAAGGCCGCATCTCAGAAGAGCAAATGCTGAATTTCCGGCGCGAAGTCGATGGCAAGGGCCTGTCGTCCTATCCGCATCCGAAGCTGATGCCGGACTTCTGGCAATTCCCTACCGTATCGATGGGCCTGGGTCCGCTGATGGCGATCTATCAGGCGCGCTTCCTGAAATACCTGCACGCTCGCCAAATCGCTGACACCGCCAACCGAAAGGTCTGGGCGTTCTGCGGCGATGGTGAAATGGACGAACCGGAATCGATGGGTGCAATCGGCATGGCCGGTCGCGAGATGCTCGACAACCTCGTATTCGTCATTAACTGCAACTTGCAGCGACTCGATGGCCCAGTGCGCGGCAATGGCAAGATCATTCAAGAGCTCGAAGCCGATTTCCGGGGTGCAGGCTGGAATGTCATCAAAGTGATCTGGGGCTCGAACTGGGACGATCTGCTCTCGCGCGACAAGGACGGCGTGCTGCAGCGGATCATGATGGAAACCGTCGATGGCGAATACCAGAACTACAAGGCCAAGGATGGCGCCTATGTGCGCAAGCATTTCTTTGGCAAGCATCCCAAGGCGCTGGAGCTGGTGGCCAATATGTCGGACGACGATATCTGGCGTTTGCTGCGCGGTGGTCATGATCCACACAAGATTTACGCCGCGTACAAGTCGGCTCAAGAGCACAAGGGTCAGCCGACGGTGCTGCTGGTAAAAACGGTCAAGGGTTACGGCATGGGCAAGTCGGGCGAGGCGCGCAACACCGCGCACCAGACCAAGAAGCTTGATGACGATGCCATTCGCGAGATGCGCGACCGCTTCGGTATCCCGGTGCCCGATGACAAACTACACGACGTCCCGTTCTACAAGCCGTCCGACGATGCGCCAGAAATGAAATATCTGCACGAGCGCCGCAAGCAGCTGGGCGGCTATCTGCCGCAACGACGTCGTGTCGCCGAAGAGACCTTGCCAGTCCCGCCGCTGTCGGCGTTTCAGCCGGTATTGGATGCGACTGCCGAGGGGCGCGAGATCTCGACGACGCAGGCCTATGTGCGCACCCTGACCGTGCTGCTGCGCGACGCTAATCTCGGCCCGCGTGTCGTTCCTATCCTCGTTGACGAAGCACGCACCTTCGGCATGGAAGGTTTTTTCCGTCAGATTGGTATCTTCAGTCAGCAAGGCCAACTCTACGAGCCGGTCGACAAAGATCAGGTCAGCTACTACCGCGAAGACAAAGCCGGCCAGATCCTCCAAGAAGGTATCAATGAAGCCGGTGCGATGAGCTCATGGATCGCCGCGGCGACCTCGTACTCGACGAACAATCGAGTGATGATACCGTTCTATATTTTCTATTCGATGTTCGGCCTGCAGCGCATCGGTGATCTGGCCTGGGCAGCGGGGGATATGCGTGCACGCGGTTTTCTGCTCGGCGGCACCTCAGGCCGCACCACACTGAACGGCGAAGGCTTACAGCATGAAGATGGTCACAGCCATGTGCTGGCTTCGACCATACCGAACTGCATGCCCTATGACCCGACCTTCGCGCACGAAGTTGCGGTGATCATTCAGGATGGCCTGAAACGCATGGTCGAGAAGCAGGAAGATGTGTTCTATTACATCACCCTGATGAACGAGAACTACAGCCACCCGGGTCTGAAAGCCGGACAGGAAGAGGGCATACTCAAAGGTCTGTATCTGCTGCAGCCATCCGCAGCGAAGAAAGCGAAGCACAAGGTGCAGCTGATGGGTTCGGGCACCATCTTGCGCGAGGTCATTGCCGCCGCTGACTTGCTTGAGAAGGATTGGGATATTGCTGCCGATATCTGGTCAGCGCCTTCGTTCACCTTGCTGGCACGCGATGGTCAGGATGCGGAACGCTGGAATCTGCTGAACCCGACAGCCAAGACACCGCGCATTCCTTTTGTCACGCAAGCACTGCAAGCCTCGGAAGGTCCGGTGATCGCAGCAACCGACTACATGCGTACTTACGCCGATCAGATTCGTGCCTACATGCCGAAAGATCGCCACTACAGAGTACTCGGTACTGACGGTTTTGGTCGCTCGGATACGCGCGCCAAGCTCAGGGAGTTTTTCGAGGTCAATCGTTACTTCGTGACTGTGGCTGCACTCAAGTCACTGGCTGACGCGGGCAGCATCGATGCATCTGTCGTTGCGAAAGCAGTGCAGAAGTACGGCATTGATCCGAACAAACCCAATCCTGTGCTTCAGTAATCCCGCAGCGTACCGTCGTCGCCACGCCGCGGGCTTGCCAGCGGCGCTTGTCGTGAACAACAAGTTGTGCCTCGTCGCTCACCGTCGGCGAGATACCTCCGCAAAAAGAAGTCGTGACATCACGGAGCAAGAAGATGAGTCAAGTAGAAATCAAAGTGCCGGATATTGGTGATTTCAAGGAAGTCGAAGTCATCGAGTTACTGGTCAAACCAGGCGACACCGTCAAGGCTGAGCAATCGCTGATCACCGTCGAATCCGACAAAGCCAGCATGGAGATACCCAGCAGCCACGCGGGCGTCGTCAAAGAGTTGAAGGTCAAGCTCGGTGACAAGGTCGCCGAGGGCTCACTGATTTTGCTTCTGGAGCCATCAGAAGCAGGTGCAGCTGCCACCGCGCCCGCTGCTGCGCCCGCTCCGACTTCCGCCGCGGCGCCCACAGTGGCGCCCGCAGCTCAAGCTGCTCCAGCACCTGCCGTTGCCACCGTACCCGCTGTCTCGGCCGCTGCTACGTCTGAAGGGCAGCGCGCGCATGCATCACCGTCCGTGCGCAAGTTTGCTCGCGAGCTGGGCGTCGAGTTATCACGCGTGAATGGCTCCGGGCCCAAAGGCCGTATCCTGCTCGAAGATGTGCAGGGTTTCGTCAAAGGTGTGATGTCGGGTTCCGCTGCTGTCCCGGTGTCGGGTGGTGGTGGCACAGGGATGTCACTACTGCCCTGGCCTTCGCTTGATTTCTCCAAGTTCGGTCAGACCTCGCTCGAGCCGCTATCTCGTATCAAGAAAATCAGTGGCCCGAATCTGCACCGCAACTGGGTGATGATCCCGCATGTGACGCAATTCGATCAGGCTGATATCACCGAGCTGGAAGCCTTCCGCAAGAGCGCCAACGAGTCGCTGGCCAAGTCTGGCGTCAAGCTGACCATGCTCGCCTTTGTGATCAAGGCCAGTGTCGCCGCGCTAAAAAAATTCCCTGCATTTAATGCATCACTCGACGCGAATGGCGAGAACCTGATCCTCAAGCATTATTACAACATCGGTTTTGCAGCCGATACACCGCAAGGACTGGTGGTGCCGGTGGTGAAGAACGCCGATCAGAAAGGCCTAGCCGAGATCGCGAAGGAAATGGGCGAGCTCTCTGCACAGGCACGTGACGGCAAGCTGAAACCTGCAGACATGCAGGGCGCCAGCTTCACGATCTCTTCGCTCGGCGGCATTGGCGGAACGGCATTCACGCCGATCATCAATGCGCCGGAGGTCGCCATACTCGGCTTGTCGAAATCCGAGATCAGGCCGATCTGGGATGGCAAACAATTCGCGCCACGGCTCATGCTTCCGCTGTCGCTGTCCTATGACCATCGCGTGATTGACGGTGCGCTCGGCGCGCGCTTCACCGTGTATCTCGCCGACGTGTTGGCAGATATGCGCAAGACACTGCTGTAAGCGTTACGGAGCCAAACAATGAGCCAGATGGAAATCAAAGTCCCCGATATTGGCGATTTCAAAGAAGTGGAAGTCATCGAATTGCTTGTCAAGCCGGGTGATACCGTCAAACCCGAGCAGTCGTTGATTACGGTGGAGTCCGACAAAGCGAGTATGGAGATACCGAGCAGTCATGCGGGTGTTGTCAAAGAGCTCAAGGTCAAACTGGGTGACAAAGTCGCAGAAGGTTCGCTGATCCTGTTGCTGGAAGCGGCCGATGCCAGCGTCCCCGTAGCGGCCGCATCATCATCAGCCGCTGCATCATCGGCAACAGCGCCCGCCGTGCCGATGCCTTCGGGATCCGCAGCGCCGGCCCCTGTTGCTGCCAGCTTCGCCGGTCATGCTGATATCGAGTGCGACACGCTGGTGCTGGGTGCCGGCCCCGGCGGCTACACCGCAGCTTTTCGTGCGGCTGATCTGGGTCAGCGCGTGGTGCTGGTTGAACGTTATGCATCGCTCGGCGGTGTCTGTCTGAACGTGGGCTGCATTCCTTCGAAGGCTTTGCTGCACGCAGCCAAGGTGATCACCGAAGCAGAGGAGATGTCGCACTTCGGCATAAAAATGTCCAGGCCCGAGATCGATATCAGTGCACTGCGAGGCTGGAAAGAGAGCGTGATCAAAAAGCTGACCGGCGGTCTCTCCGGTCTGGCCAAGGCGCGCAAGGTACAGGTCGTGCAGGGCAAGGGTGGTTTCACTTCGCCGAACTCACTCAGCGTGGAGACCGCAGAAGGTACGAAGACCATCGCGTTCAAGAATGCGATCATCGCTGCCGGTTCGTCGGTCGCGAAGATTCCCGGTTTCCCTTACGACGATCCGCGCCTAGTGGATTCCACTGGCGCGCTTGAGCTGCGCCAGATCCCCAAGCGCATGCTGGTCATCGGCGGCGGCATCATTGGCCTCGAGATGGCTTGCGTGTATGACGCGCTTGGTGCCAAGGTCAGCGTGGTTGAATTCGCCGATGGGCTGATCCCGGCGGCTGATCGCGACATCGTCAAGCCCCTGCACAAGCGCATCGAGAAGCGCTATGAGGCGATCATGCTCAAGACCAAGGTCACCAAGCTGGAAGCGCGTGCCAATGGCTTGCTCGCGACGTTCGAAGGCGAGAACGCACCCAAAGAACCGCAGATGTACGACATGGTGCTGCTTGCTGTTGGTCGTCGTCCGAACGGGAAAGAGATCGCGGCTGATAAGGCTGGTGTCATCGTCAATGAGCGAGGTTTCATCCCAGTCGATCAGCAGCAGCGTACGAACGTGCCCCATATTTTTGCGATTGGCGATATCTGCGGCGACCCAATGCTCGCACACAAAGCCACCAATGAAGCGAAGGTTGCCGCTGAAGTCATTGCGGGTCACAAGGTCGCATTCGATGCAATGACTATTCCCTCGGTCGCTTATACCGATCCTGAGATTGCGTGGATGGGCGTCACGGAAGCCGAAGCCAAGGCCAAAGGCATTCCCTTTGAAAAAGCTAGCTTCCCCTGGGCCGCGTCAGGCCGTGCACTCGCCATGGGACGCGATGATGGCGTGACTAAATTGCTGTGGGATCCGACCACCAAGCGCATCATCGGTGCCGGTATCGTGGGCGTGAACGCCGGCGAGCTGCTGGCTGAGACAGTGCTGGCGATGGAGATGGGAGCTGATCTCGACGATCTGGCGCTGACCGTGCATGCGCATCCGACTTTGTCAGAGACGCCGATGTTTGCTGCGGAGATGGGGTTGGG
>JACCDI010422957.1_pt1 | contig 11335 bp, 8 predicted proteins | sample 7442791 | NCBI WGS metagenome assembly JACCDI01 (sample SAMN15323434, study PRJNA562643) | freshwater metagenome | isolation source: river surface water | place: USA:Blue River Watershed | collected 2017-08-15
CCGACCATGTAACCTTTTGCGCCTCATCAATGAAGAAAACTGATGTCTTCGCAGTATCGATGATCTCCTTAACTTGGTTCTCCCCCAAGTTTTTGAACATGCCTGACTTCATCTTTAGACGATGAGCTTCATCAACAATCAAAGTATCGAAACTAGAACTTTCTGTTTCGGTAAATGAACCAGATCCGCTAAATAGGCTGCGAATATCAGCCTTACCGAAAATCTTCTTCAATTTAGCTTCAAATACAGCACGAGGTGCAGCGTTAGGCGTTACATATTTAACGTTCAATCGCTGACTTGTGAGTCGCGCAAGAGCATTTATTGAGATCACTGATTTGCCAGTACCCGGGCCGCCATTGATAATCAGAACTCGCTTTTGCCCGGTTAAAGACTCATTTGATGCATTCACTATTTTTTCAAGTACCGTCTTTTGCTCATCTAGTAACACGAACTCTTCATGACCCTTAAGCATTGAACCAACAGAATCGGCCAACTGTTGTGAAGGTCGAATCACTGCCGCATCAATGCGCTCCAGTAGATCTGTCCCAGTGCCCTCAGAAATGTTTGCAGTAACCATAGTACGTAGTTGATCTCGTTCGCCCTTGATAAAAACTGGTACCTCTTTCAACTTCTCTTCATATCGGGATGAGTTAACAACCGTCGAATCCTCACAGTTATGTAAATACGCACATGCATTTACAGATACACCTGAGTCGTATATGTACTCGTTATACATCTTCAGATGGCTCAGGTAGCTCCAGGCTTGGTAAGAAGGATGGGGCGTATCTCTAAGTCCACCGCCCAGAAATGTACGAACATGTTCGGTTAGATCTGAAAACTCAATGTCTGTCCATTGCTTCAACTCAATAATTACAAGTGATTCCCCACCTGCAGGATTCTTTCCAGACAACATAAAGTCGATTCGGAATGCTCTTCCATTTACTCGATATTCAATCGCTACCCCTGCATTACCCGGAATTTCAGGGGTGTTCATTGCGTGATACATGGCATTTCCTAAAGAGTTTCTCCAGGATGCGTACTCTGAATCACCAACACTGTGTCCGAGTCTGCGCTTTACCTCATCCTTAACCTTGTCCTCAATTGAAGGGGCATCCAAGAGAAACTGATCCTTGGTGGCTAGGTATGCGAGCATGACTAGAGGGTACCAATTAGATTCATGGTGCTAACTGACCCCAAAACTCTCATAGATAGTTTAGCCAACGAAAAATTCTGATAAGCGATCTATCTCTTCATGAATTTCAGAAATATCCCGAGATAGGTCTATTCCATGTCTGTAGACAAGCGTTCCATTTCCCTTCAGTCTTAATGGATCTTCATTTACCGGCAATGCATAGATGAGGTGAATTGAATCCAATGAAAATGCTGTAGCGTAGGTGCTTACTTGATAAAGGGCTGATTCCCAGTTTGACGCCGGATCCTTGTACTTTGCATCAGCAATGAATTGAATTTCTTGATCTCTTTTCCACATGATGTCGATTTGAGCTCGCTGGCGATTCTCTTCATCCAAATGTAAGTATTTAGTCTCAACCACCCCACCATGTTTTTCAATTCTCGACTTTAACTCGCGGAGCAAAAATTTTTCAAAAACCCGATACATATCTACCGTAAAACCACTAACAGGAATACCACCAAGATCCTCATAGAAGCCCTTTCCGCTATTAATCAAATCTGCCAAGACAAGTGAATTCCAATAATGAATATTCCTTTGAGTCTTACTCCACATTAAGCCGGAATTCCTAGTGTCAATCTCTAGGAATTTTCTAGAGACACGTCTGAAATCTCGATATTGATCTTGGGTCAAATTGCCAAACTTTAAGGCGCTTATAATTGCCATATTTAGCTCAATATTTTCTGGAATATTCTCAGTGAATTCGTCAAAACTTACTTCAACCGGAAACATTTGGCCAAAACGAGTTTTTAACTGTTCACCAATCAATACTCTGCCATGAAGAATTTTCGAAGTTTCTTCCACGCGTCGGTATCCAGTCAACAATCCACGTGATGTGGACTCAGAAACATTCCTTAAGAAGCTCTCAAAGATGAGATCTGTGACGTTCCGGGACTCTGTGACCGCTATTGAATCGGGTTGAAAACTTATTCCTTCGTGTAAACCCAGAAGGTAGAATAGGTTCTTGACTGGAAATTTTGGCATCACTTTAATCTGGATGTCACCAACTCTTATGATTCCGATCTTGCTATCCGCACGGAAAATGGACTGTTCACCAAATGTAGGTTCGACAGAAATAAAGCCTGTCTGGTTGATTGCTGATGCAACCTCTTGAGAAACCTTGGGTAAGTACTTTTCCTCATATTCATCTAACTCGATGATATGCAAGGGTTCTCGAAGAGCTAATTGCGCCATATTCGCTACTTGAAATCCTCTAGATTAAATTCGGACTTTCGGGTGTCCCATTGACCATAAAAGTGATCTTCAAGCAAAGGCAGAATTGAATAGTTCCAGATTTCATCTAAATCAGTGTCTGATTGAGTTCTTGACTTCATAAAATAAGCGGGGCCAATTGCAAGATTATGATCCGATAGCTTGGCATTGAGTTTTGTCAATATTGTGGAAGAAGTTTTCCTCAAATTATTCTTGGCTAACCACTTAGCTAAAATTTGGTCACAAGGTGACTCGGTTGGAACTAACGAAACAAATTGAAATCTTCTTCTAATCGCACTGTCTAAATTTGCTATTGATTTATCAGCTGTATTCATTGTGCCCAGAATTGATAAATTCTCTGGAAGTTTAAATTTTTCACCATTTGAATACATGAGCTCAACAGACTCCTCTCTATATTCAAGCAGGAAGTAGAGCTCTCCAAAGACCTTAGCGAGATTTCCGCGGTTAATCTCGTCAATTATCAAGACAAACTGTTCATCCGGATTTGCAATCGCTTTATCTGCAATGCGACGTAACGGCCCAGGCGACTTTTCAAATATCATTGATTTTTCATCAGCACTAATTTTTGGGCGGTAGCCTTCGAAGAAATCCTCGTAAGAAAATGATGGGTGGAATTGAATTAGTTGTACGTTTCCTTCTGGCGCTATCGCTTTAGCTAGCGCTTTAATTATGAAGGTTTTTCCAGTTCCTGGTGGTCCGTAGAAAATTACCTGCTTGGTTTTTTTAATAATTCCTAAAATTTCAGAGACCCATTCGCTTGTGAGGTGAAGCTGCTCAGCCAAAGTGGAAATTTCCCTTGGTTCAAGTGATTTCTGGGGTACCGATACAGTGACATTAGAAAATTGAGCGGAGACTCCATGTTCTTCCATAATCTTCTCTCCAAATTCCTTACTTAGTGGAAATAGGTAACCCATCTTTATTGATTTATTATTAGCAAGTGGTCCCTTGTCATCGACCAATTCCTCTAAATCCATGACTACGTCTTCCAAGGGAATAGGGGTGTCAAATTCTTTAAATTCTGCTTTGACAAGAAATCCTGGAACCTTTGAATCATCTCCTGCTGAAGATATCTTTTCTGGGTACTCAGGTGGGCGCGTTGCGTCAATACTTTCCTGCACGCATGGGCCAATGGCAACGATCTTCTTATCAGCGTACAACAGAATTATGTCACCAACTTTGATCCTCTTTACATCGGTGTGATGAGTCAGAACAGCTCCATTTGATGATGCGGCATGCGCCCAGAGGGTTCCGGTGGCTATCGCTGGTTTCTTGGTTGTTCCAACATTGCACCACCAGTAATTAACGTCTCTTTCGGACCAAGGGACCACTTCTTTGAGTCTTGAGCCCACAAAATTCATGATTGTTTCCGCTTCAGAATTTGTCAGTTTGCGATTTGTAAATTGTTGCCCAGTTATAGTTGCGATTTTTAGAAGCTCAGGTTCTGATGCAATCTCTGCTTTACTTAACCTCGGTACAATTTCAAAGTCATATGCTACCGATGCTGTCCTATAGCCAAATTCGTTAGCGATGTCTCTCACATCTGATGTCAAATGACCTATTGAATATAGTCCTGCACTAGCGCCGCTTTCTCTAAAAACAATGGTATCGCCGCAGATAATTTCTTTGAAACCTTGATTAATAGCCCATGAATTAGATTCTCCAGAGCTTAAAGCAGACTCAGGACTCCAACGTTCGGGATTTGATTGAAACAGCCAAGTTTGTACACCAAGTTGCATGATGTGGGACCAATAATCCTTAGAAACAATACTCTCCACAAAATCAATAACATTCTTTTGGCTTAGTTTTGATTTAACAACTGTCTTTGGTGAACTTAAGAAGGCAATTCGACCTGCAGGCAATTCTGCAATTGGACTTTTAACTGTCAACCAAAGGACATTTCTTATTGCGATATATGCTTCAAGGGCATCAGGCCGTTCTTTGGCCTCCGATCTGATGAGCCCGATACTTACTTTTTTGCCAGCATCACTTGGAACAATGACGAAGTCGCCCCCTTTCATGCGACTTATAAATGCAAACACCTGTGAGGCATGAGCGCCCACCGTGTGATTGCTTTCTTTGTAAGTTGCCCCGCAAATCTCATAAATCTCTTGTTGGCTCTTTCCTACCAGCGGCTCCGTAGTAGTTTTACGGATTTCGCCCCAACCTGCCGCAACTAAATTTCCATTGATGAATTGGTCTAGCCACTTTTCACCCTCGCCAGCCCTGATCATCCATGCGGTCATAGTGGAATCTTAACTGCGGAGAGTGACAAATTTGAGCGAATTGTAACGCTGGGTAATCGCCCAAAACCCTTGATACGGCAAGACTAGGGCCTCAGCCGGGATTGCAGGTTAATACTTGCATTTGGCGGAATTACTTGTTCGGGAAGAAGAGACGATAACTAATCTAGAGATAAACCTTTAAGAACCGCAATGAGTGAATTAGGGTGGCGGAAGGGCAAATCTCACGTTTACTCTGTAGCTATCATGCTTCCTCTGCAGGAGCATGGAATCTTGGAACGGGTTCATTGCGGTGTTTGTTGAGCCAAGTTCAATCCTCCTCGAGACCACTTTCTACATCATCAGAAGTTTCAATGGCCAATTTTAAAATGGATTCGAGAGGCGCTTTCTTGACGCCAGCCTCTATCTGGCTTGCCATAGATTTCTTTCCTACACTTGAAATTGGGGAAGAAAAGTTTGGCAAGACTTTTTCGAGAATTTCACCGAGCTGGAACGCCCAATCCTCATGACTCATCTGAATAACGCTACTGTTTATCGCTTTTGCCTGTTGTATGACTCTGCTATTTTTTCCAACTCTGTCCACAATTATTACTGTGTACAACTCATGTGGGATTCCTGAGATTTCTTCCATTTTGGCAAATCTTGATGCTTTATCAAGAGTAATTTCAGAATTTCCCACACCAATAAATCCAATATCAAATCTTACGCCTACACCTTCAGTGTAGATAAGAGTGGCATCACTTTCTCGCTTGTCGGATCTCGAACTGAGCCAAAATACTTTGTCTTTGGGAATATCTTTCTCTGAAAGAGAAAACCCCAAGACTGACAATATTGATCCCAAGATTAATTTTTCAAAAAACTTTCCGTAAATGGACTTTTCTGAACCGCGTATAGCAAGAGTACCTGAACCAATGGCCATACCCAAAAGTGTTTGCCACTCCCAAGTTAACGCAACTTGGGTCTTACCTGAATAAAAAGCTTTATTCTCACCATAATCTAGCAGAGAGGTGCTTTTGATACCTTCAATAGATTCGTGCAAAGTCCGGATGTATCTTTCCCAATTTTGCAAATCTGAACGCAAGACATTTTGAACTTGTTTTTGCGTTAGTCCAAGCATCCAACGTAAAACAATTTTCTCTTCAAGGCTGTTATCTTTCCGCAAGTATTGTTCATATGCCATATCAATTAGCTCGTCGGGAGATATGCCAGATTGAGCGATAGATACATACATTCTGTACATCGCGTTACAGACCAAGCCAGTTCTTCTTCTCGTTAAATGCTCCGTTGCGCTTCGAATATTTTCGCCAAGCAAGACGCCTCCAACTACATCTCTGAGGACTTCAAGCCCTAGAGAATCGATGAGGTCTTCGCCTCTGGAAACTAGGAGTGGAATGGCAGATGCCGGGAAGTGTGACGTGATTTTCTTCATGAATCTCTCTAGACCAAAGTGTCCGATGGGTCTATCGGATCACAACCAAAGAAATCCATATTTGAAACTTCCTTGCCCAACCAACTCGTGGCGTTTCGTTTGATTACTTCAAAATATGCAGGATCGAGCTCTGAAAGTGCAAACCTACGTTTCAAATTAACGGCGACTTTTCCTACTGTTCCAGTTCCGGCGAATGGATCCAGAACGACATCACCCTCAAAAGAGTAATACTGGATGACTCGCTTTACGAGTTCCGCGGGAAATATTGCCGGATGCTCTTTTGAATATGCTGGAGGTAATCGCCAAATATTTGTTTGCTCGTAGCCATCCTTGACTTTTGAAGCTTGAACTGCTTCCTGATTTGGATGATTTCTAATATTCCAATCAATCAATTTGTCAGTATGTTTTCTATAGACCAACAGATATTCTGTAACTGGTACCGCCTTGTATTGCAGTGGAGTTCGATCTGCGGCAAATCTGCGACCGCGACCTGTGGCCCAGCCAGCACCCGAAGGTTTTTCCCAAATTATGTCGTCGATAAAGTCAAAGCCCTCTTCAATAAATATTCTGTGCAAATCAAATGGAACGGCAATTCGGCGTGAAGCTTCACTTCTACTGGATCTTCGAATCAATACTGCAGAGATATTAATTACGAAAAATCTCCCTTCGCTCAAAGTTCTTGCGCACTCTTTGATTATTCGTCTCATTTTTTCTAAATACTCTTCATACGCTAGATACTCAGAGTAGTCAGGCCTTGCATTAAAATAAGGTGGAGAAGTGAATACCAGATCCGTCGAACCATCGGGCAAGTTCCTTAAGATAAATTCGGCATCTCCATGCAATATTGTATTTCTTAGGGGCGAGACTGGAATCAATTGCTTCGGGGCCTTAGCTCTCGATTTTTTCTCAACATCTTTTTGGGTAAGGATAATTTTCTCCTTAAGTAACTCTGCGCCAGTTGACTTTTGTCCGTCTAGCTCCCCATTTTTGGCACTCAAGACAATCTCGCCTAGCCTAGATTTCTTTTGACTTAGCACAGGTACTCGCCAAACGTGATAGCGGTCATCAACTTCAGGCAAGCCCAATTTGTAGCTGTTTGAATCAATCGACCAACTCTGTAAGATCTCGTTCACGATTGCTTTAGCGGAGACTACATTTTTCACGAAATAGCCTCTTTTCTCATAAACTGTAACTCTCTGGGTCATGCGTGCAGTCTATTCAATATCCAGGACAAAATAGGCAATCCGACATCATTCCGAGATTGGCCTGCCTCATCATCCTTTGACGGAAAATAGCTTGTGGGCCGTACGATCGTTTTATTCATGAAATTCCATGACCCGCTCATCGAGAATTACTTGAGATGAGTCGATGGGTTGCCTTAGAACTAAACCCCCAAGTGTTGTGCAACGACTAAGGGCAACATACAACTGACCGGCAGCAAAGGCTTTAGCGGCTAGATTGATGATGACATTCTCAAATGTCTTGCCCTGACTCTTATGAATCGTTATTGCCCACGCCAGCATGAATGGAAACTGGGAGAATGTACCAATGGTGTCGTAAACCAAAACATTTCCCTCCGATCGTGGACGTTTTACGTCCCACATATGTTTGCTTACGTCGTACCGTTCTTCTGAGCTAGCAACCTTGATAACGATGTGGGGGTCTTTTCGTGGATTGTCTAAGTTGATTGCCTCAATAGTCGCCAGTGTTCCATTTACCCAACGGTTCTCCGCATCATTATTAAGCATCATGATCTGAGAGCCAACTTTGAAGTTGATTTCAAGTTCCGCTGGATATTCACTCTTACTTAGCGCTCCAGTTATATGTGCCTTTGATTGGTGAACCTCGGCTTCAAGTTTTTCCAGTTCCTCATGATTTATTTTGTTTGCCATCGCATTTGTTGCTACCAAAGTGATGAAGAATTCGCTTTCGCTTGGTTCAAACTCTGGCAAGACTCTTGTGTTCAGCAAATCTAGGGTCTCTGGGGTCGTCTGATTGACGCGAATTCCATTAAGGATCTCTAGGAAATCCAGCTCGCTTTGCCTGTAAACCTTCTGGAGAACGACCTTGTGCATTTGAATACTTTGGTAACTATGACTGGAAAAGAAAAAAGGTGTCTCGTAGTGAGAATAAAGGAACTCTTTTTCGGACTCTGAAACTATTGGAGAAAGCTGGAATAGGTCCCCTACAAAGATGACTTGAACGCCGCCAAAAGGCTTGGACGGTTTGGGGCCAAATCTGCGCAGAGCTTTATCCACGCAGTCCAACAAGTCAGCGCGGACCATGGAGATCTCATCGATGATAAGTGTCTTGAGATACTTCATGATCTTTTGATTACGAGGGTGGTATTCAGCTCCTTCAATGTGTTGAAAAGTAATGTCTGGGAGGAATCCGAAAAACTTATGGATAGTAGATCCGCCAACGTTGATTGCAGCTACACCTGTAGGTGCAACCACTACGTAGTTGTCATGTAGTACTTCTTCGCGCAGATAAGTCAGGAGCGTTGATTTACCGGTGCCAGCACGGCCCGTGATAAAAATGCTCTTGCCATTGCTTGTTGCATTTATGGCAGCTTGCATCTCTGAACTGATTTCAAAATTTTCTGGAAGAACAAGGGTTTGAACCTGTTTCGGCTCCGGACTTGTAGGTGCTTTAGTGTGTGGCATTAGCCCTGCGCAATCTTTGGCTCTACGATTAGGGCAGTAGTTTCGGCACCTTGAACGATGCAATCGTTAAATGCGTCTGGATACTGGGATTGAAGTGCGGTTTTATCAAGAGTTATTGTCTCTTTTTCCTCGCGCTTCCAAGTACATATCTCGTCGATGCCTTCATATACTCCAGTCAAAACTCGCAACTTCACGTTAGCTATGTCAATCTTCCACTCGGCATACTTTCGAATTTCTAAAACCCCTAGGTGTTTTTCATGCAGTGCAAAGCCAGCTTCTAAAGAGTGATCAGCGTTGGCAAGGAGATCGCCGAAGTTTGCAACCAGTTCAACCTGCTCTTCGTCAATTACGCCGAGGTCGGGAATCCACTCCTTATCAGGCTTAACCCTAAAGGAACCTTTTATTAATTTCGTAGATGTTGAAAACTTCTTGAACAGATCTGGATATTTGATAGCAAACATTTTTTCATCAAAGCGTCTTGCACCGGCCCGCATTTGGACTGAAGCACGACCAGATACATCAATACCCTTTTCAATAGCCTGAATGAGGTAGTCGTCGTACTTTTCAAGAACTGCATCACAAGTTTCTAGAACTTCTTTGTGGTCCTGAATTTCTACGTACCATTCCTCGGCCTCCTCAGTTGCGGGAAGTTTGGAGCCATTACTGATGGTTTTCTTAAGTACATCTGCGGTTGTGTAATCCTCAATATTTGCCAACATCTCCGCCGCTAGATCTTTAGCTTTTTTGATGGCGCTCTGTAGTTCGGAGTCTGTGAAGTGCATCCACTCCCCCATAACTCGATTTCTGGCAAAAAGATAATGCAGGTTGGTTTCAACGGCTTCTACAGCTGGCATAGATAACGCTTCGACTATGCAAAGTTTGCGGGGATTACCAGTTTGATGCTCTAGTAATCGACTCTTGGAGTCTCGTCCATCAGCGTCGCGTACGATACCGATTTTGTAGTAATTCGAGCGCGTGCCAGTTTTAACGTCTTGCTCATTTATGAAATAGAGCTGGCCTGGGGTGAGTATCACTTATCAATCCTTTCGATTAGAGCCTCTAAAAACAATACTTCTCGTGGGTTCTTATTCATCAATGCCTTCAACGTGCTCCTGATTGGGGTTTCTGGGTGCTCTTTTTCGCAATGACTTTTTGAGTACTGGCTTAAGCATTAAGTTCCGGGTTTGATAGGTGCCCTCAATAGCTGATTTGATGATCTCCTTCATCGAACCTTCATGTAGTGTGTAAGAAAAGGTGTTGAAACTGTCCTCTTCATTGGTGCTAACGATTTCGACATGGGCGCGAATCGTTTCCTTGATAGTCGGTTGAGTGATTTTGCTACCAATGCGATTTTGTTGAACTCTGACAAAGGTGACAAATTCTTTTCGACCCCCAGGCCCGACATCAACTGCTCGGATGCGCATTAGGTAATGGGGAGACATCGGAATTTCAATAACTAGCTCGCGCTTAACGCGACGCTTACTAAACACAATGCCAAGTTTCCGAAGTTGTCCAATGACAAAATCCTCTTCCATGTGTGCGGCGACTTCTGGAAGAAGTTCACGCAATTGACCTGCTGACGGTGTGATTTCAAATGACATGAGCTGAACCTTTCTTTACATAGCTCTTAATAACGATTCCATCGCGCACGATCTCTGTGATTGTGGTTTTGCGAATCATGTGACCCTGTGGGTACTTGTAGGTGCTGGTTACCTTGAATTCCTTTAGTGTCAATTTCCCAAACTTGATTCCAAGGTGGCCGCGAAGGGCCTCTTCGAGGAGTGAGATCTCAGGCTGCACTTTGCACCGCCATGGTGGAAAGGTCTGGCTTTGATGAGTGGTGATATGCACCGCAAGGGCAAAGGTAGCTGCGAAACTGAACGAAGCGATAGTCGGTGCCGTTGGCTACTGCTTCACGGCGATTATTCATAATGAAGTGAAGAACTCGGTCCGCCTCCTTCTTGTCTCTAAATGGGCGCTTCTTGGTGGTGCAGTTCTTGCGTTGCTTTGGGGCCGCCTCACGACGATCAAGTTCATCGATCGATCTCATATGCGATTTGCGAGTATTCATAGCGCGGTTAACTAGTTCTAACTCATCTTCAAGAAGTTCTTCTTTTAGATGGTGACTGCGAGTAATGCTCTTTTGCTTCATTGCTTTTGCTCCTCTAATGATCGGCCCGAACCCTGTGTTCGGAAGGTAAGTAATTGAACCATACTTACCTTTTGTTTACCTAATCCACAGAACCCGGCCCTGCGCTCATTTATTCCCGGGTATGTCACTTATCCGTGCTAACCTTTCCCCTAGACGCCCATCAACCTATAGGACACCTATGACAATTCGACTGCCCTTGACCGCAAATGAGCTGGTCGATGCTGCCCTGGAGCAGCTCGAGGAAGAGGGTCAGCATGTCGAAGAAGCCATGCTGGGGCAGATATTGCCTAGAACCATCCAAGTGATCCTTACCTTTGAATCTAAGGCTGCAGAGACTGTTCGCTTCTACCCTGGCTTGAAATCTGCCGAGGCCATCGAAGAGATCTCTCAGACCCTCTGGTCCTATCCCGGCTCATCTGGAGCGGC
>JACCDI011247298.1_pt1 | contig 11332 bp, 13 predicted proteins | sample 7442791 | NCBI WGS metagenome assembly JACCDI01 (sample SAMN15323434, study PRJNA562643) | freshwater metagenome | isolation source: river surface water | place: USA:Blue River Watershed | collected 2017-08-15
CCCATTTGTAAGCCTTGAGAAAAACTCTCAGCACCAAACGGCATTACCATAAATTCTTGAAAATCTATTTTGTTATCAGCATGTGCACCACCGTTTAAGATGTTCAACATTGGTACCGGTAATGTATTTGAGTTTACTCCACCTATATAACGATACAATGGTTGACGTGATTCTTGTGCAGCTGCTTTAGCTACTGCTAATGATACACCCAATATTGCGTTAGCACCTAACTTACTTTTATTTTCTGTTCCATCTAATTCGATCATTAACTTATCAATTAAGTTTTGCTCAAATACATCAGCACCTCTTAATTCATTAGCAATAATATCGTTCACATTTGCAACAGCTTTTAATACGCCCTTGCCTAAATATTTTGATTGATCAGCGTCTCTTAATTCAACGGCTTCGTGTGCACCAGTTGAAGCACCCGATGGTACAGCAGCTCTACCTAGAAATCCGTTTTCTGTTAACACATCAACTTCTACAGTTGGGTTACCTCTCGAGTCAAGAATTTGTCTCGCTTTTACGTCAATTATTAAACTCATATGATTTGTGTTTATTTTTCTCTTTAACTAATATACATTTTATAACATTGCGATGAAATCATCAAATAAATATCTAGAATCATGAGGCCCGGGTGATGACTCAGGATGATACTGAACCGAAAAGGCTTTCTTGCCTTTTACTCTGATGCCTTCAATTGACTGGTCATTCAAATTGATATGTGTAATTTCTACTTTGTCAGAACTTCTTACATCTTCTGGCACTACACCAAAACCATGGTTTTGAGAAGTTACTTCGCAACGATTTTGTATAATATTTTTTACCGGGTGATTTAATCCACGGTGTCCGTTAAACATTTTATGTGTTCTAATATCATTTGCTAATGCAAGCAATTGATGACCTAAACATATGCCGAACATAGGAGTTCCACTCTCTAGTACTTTTTTTACTGTTTCAATTGCATAAGGCATTGCTGATGGGTCACCCGGACCGTTAGAGATAAAGTAACCATGAGGGTTCCAAGCTTTCATTTCTTCGAATGAAGTTTTTGCTGGAAAAACTTTAGCGTATACATCTCTCTCAGTGAAACATCTTAAAATATTTTTCTTAACACCTAAGTCTAATACTGCTACTTTATATTTTGCATCTGGGTTACCTACAAAGTATGCTTCTTTAGTGCTTACTGTTGAAGATAATTCTAAGCCAGCCATAGAAGGCACATCTGCTAATTTCTTCTTCAACTCTTCAACATCTAAGACATCCGAAGAAATAATAGCATTCATTGCACCTTTATCTCTAATATGTCTTACTAATTGACGAGTATCGATATCTGAAATACCAACAATATTATCATTTAAGAAATAATCTTGAATAGATTCATCAGCCATCTTGCGAGAATAATTCAAAGAATAATTCTTACATACAAGTCCAGCGATTTTAATACTATCTGATTCTACCTCTTCATGTCTAATACCATAATTACCAATATGTGCATTGGTAGTGACCATGATTTGTCCGAAGTAAGATGGGTCAGTGAAGATCTCTTGATAACCAGTCATACCGGTATTAAAACATATTTCACCTGTAGTAGTACCAATTTTACCCGCTGATTTACCATGAAACACGGTTCCATCTGCTAAAACTAATACTGCCGGAATTTTTGCTATTTCTGCCATTTCTTAAATTTATTTAGACACAAAAAAAGCCTTGTAAATAATACAAAGCCTCTTTAATAATTTAAAAACGACTGATTATGAGGAGCTTTTTTGCACTTCATCGTCTTTTTCGATATAAGACCAGTCATTTTCATTGGCTGCAAAGGTAATAAAAATAGCATTATTGAATAAGCATTTTTTGCAAGATTGAAAATTTAGTTGACTTTTGTTTAGAATCACCTTAATTAATAGATTATGTCAGTACACAAAGAAATAAAAAAGGTTACCACGCACACTCTTTTAGCCATGAAAGGCAGTTCTGAAAAAATTGCGATGTTAACTGCCTATGATTATTCTACTGCGTTAATATTAGATGATGCAGGTATTGATGTGTTATTGGTAGGTGATTCGGCGTCAAATGTAATGGCCGGACATGAGACTACATTGCCTATTACATTAGATCAGATGATATACCATGCATCTTCTGTGGTGCGTGCTGTAAATAGAGCATTGGTTGTGGTTGATTTGCCTTTTGGTTCATACCAGGGTAATTCTAAGGAAGCCTTACAGTCGTCGATTAGAATTATGAAAGAGTCTGGGGCACACGCTGTGAAATTAGAGGGTGGGGCAGAAGTTCGTGAATCAATTGAACGTATTGTTTCTGCAGGAGTACCAGTTATGGGTCACCTTGGGTTAACACCACAGTCAATATATAAATTCGGCACTTATACTGTGCGTGCAAAAGAAGAGGCAGAGGCGCAAAAATTATTAGAAGATGCTTTAGTATTGCAAGAGGCAGGATGTTTTGCTTTAGTGCTTGAGAAGATTCCGGCAGCATTAGCTAAAAAAGTTACAGATGCGGTGAAGATACCTGTAATTGGTATTGGTGCTGGTGCAGATGTCGACGGACAAGTATTAGTGGTTAATGATTTACTCGGATTAACGAAAGGATTTAAGCCTCGTTTTTTACGTCAATATTTGAACTTATATGAAGAAATAAATACTGCAGTAAAGGCATATATTTCTGATGTTAAGTCAACAGATTTCCCGAACGAAAAAGAGCAATATTAATTATGAATATTGTTTATCAAGACAATCATTTAATTGCAATCAATAAGCCAAACGGACAACTAGTTCAAGTTGATCAAACTGGTGATGTCTCATTAGAGATGGAAGTGAAAGAATACATTCGAGTAACTTATAACAAACCAGGTGAAGCTTTTCTTGGAGTTATTCACAGAATTGATAGACCAGTAAGTGGATTGGTGTTGATGGCCCGAACCAGCAAGGCATTAGAGCGAATGAATCTAGCTTTTAAAGAGCGCAAAATTCAAAAAACCTATTATGCAATTGTGCGAAACCAACCCCCTCAAGATGAAGGAAGATTAGTTCATTGGTTAACAAAAGATTCTAACAAAAATTTAGCAAGAGCATACGATAAAGAAACTAAAGATAGCCTGCGTTCTGAATTAACTTATAAATTAATTGCAGAGAATAATGGCTTTTATTTGTTAGAAGTAAAACCTATTACGGGGCGTACTCATCAAATAAGAATTCAATTATCGAAAATGGGCTGCCCAATTGTCGGTGATAATAAATACGGCTACCCTCGTGCAAATAAAGATAGAAGTATCTGTTTGCATTCAAGGTCATTAGAATTCGAACATCCGGTTACGAAAGAGCAAATGAAAATTGTAGCGGAGGTGCCAGGGGATGCGTTTTGGCGGAAGATCGTAACTAGTAACTAGATACCGTCTAGCTACTAGCTACTAGCTACTTTTGTACTTGATTTATTTCTCTAATAGTCAGTTCCTCTTTGATTTTTTCAATTTCTTCGTTTAGCTTAATTATCGATTTAGAATTTTTAATTGATGATTTACTTTTTTCGTTTTTTGTTGTCTGAATGTTCTGCAAAACTTGCAAACGCATTTCTTTAGCTTTCAAAGAATCTTGATGTACTAAATATTCTCTATTGACTTCTTCATAATAACGTTGCCAGCCTTTTCGAATTTCGTCTGAAGGGGAAACGTTTGCAAAAAATTGAGCGAGCATTCTTCGTTCAGCAATACGATTATAATCTGTAATAAGTTTTGTGTATCGATCGTAAGTCGTAATTTCTTTCATACCTACTTCTCGATCTTTAAAACCAGCGTCAATTATTTTAGTCATTAATACAAGTAAGACCGATACTATGAACCATTTCCCTAAATCGATCCACATTTTTAAGCGTTCGTTAGTCATAATAATTTCTGTTTTTTTAGAATTATTACGATAGAAAAAATAAAAAGGTTTCGAAGAAATTATTGTTTTTTAAAGGCAAATCCTTTGCTGTTGAGGCTTTCTATTAGTTCATTTGAAGCCAAAACATAAATTAATGAATCATGATTGTTGCATGCCAATATTTCTTTTTCATCTTCATATAAAGATAAGTCGGCAATACAGAATTTATTCCAGAAACTATATTCTTTAGATTTTATGAAAGCAATAATTTCTTTAGAACTTTCAAAGCGAATGCTATTACCCCCAGAGTGAATTCTAGTTTTTATTTCACCCATTGAAATAATGTCGTTATTGAATTGAGAAAGTATTTTTTTGAAATCAGTATTTATAGTTCGAATATTAAACTCAACGAACTTCGACTTTTTGCAATATAAATCAAATAGCAGCATCCATTTTTCATTATCTGAATTTTGAATACTGCTATCGATATAATAATCTAATGACATTAAATTAGATTATTTAATTAAGAGCTTTTCTTGATATATGTTTAGATCAGTTTTTATCTTTACTAAGTAAATATTCGAAATAAATTCTTGAACATTTAAAGTAAAGTTGAAATCATTTACATAAGAATTATAAATAAGTTTGCCTTGTACATCATAAATTTCAATTGAAATTATTTTTTCATTTGATTCAATATTCACGAATTCATTAGCAGGGTTCGGATAAATATTTACTGCTGAAATAATTTCAGAATTTATACCAGTAGCTGGGCAATCAGCACTATCAACTTGATTGCTATATATGCCAGAAGAACCACACTTCAAAACGTTTTCATATAAGTTTTTTGCTATGAAATTGATAGTAGTATCCATCCATGCACGTTGCCAATCTGCAACACCTGCATAAGGCACATGATCTTGTCCGCAATAGGTATGAAAATAATTAGTATGATTTGACAGGTTTAATTTCTTGCGGATGGTAGCGCTACCATCTACTTTTAACAAAGGAATAGTATTTAGCAATTTAATCACTGCAGTGCCATAAGGTACAGTACGATCTGCTGGTCCGTGCATACTAATAATCGGAATGTTTTTATCTTTCTCTTGTATCCAGCTAGTATCACCAATAGCTCCACATAAATTTACTACAGCATGTACATTAGATGTATTAGGTAAATTGTTTGTAGTGCCTTTGAAATTACCTAGCCCAGTGCTACCCGATCCAGTATATACGCTAGTATCAACAGTGCTTAGTACTTCATTGCTTTGATCTAAGAATGCAACATGAAGAGCGGTAAATGCGCCTGCCGATGAACCACTATAAATAATCATGTTGGTATCTATTTTATAAGCACTGGCATTAGCTTTCATATAACGAACTGCAGCTCTACCGTCTTGCATAGCACGCCATACTGCGCGAGCTGCACCGATTGCATCAAAGTTTTCAATACCTAAACGGTAATCTTGAGAAACGCATACATAGCCACGTTGAGCAAATTCTTTACAAAGTTTAACAACATCGCCATCAGCTTTAGTACCAAATAAAAAAGAGCCACCATGAGTGAAAAAAATCACAGGTCTTTTTGTGAAAGTATCACTTGCTGGCAAGTATATGTCTAACAATAAATCTTGAGGCGTAGAAGAGCTTGCTGTTACATTGTTGCCATATACAATGTTCATTACAGAATCATAAGTAAAAATTTTCGACTTGTATCGATCACCACCAATACATTGTGCAATTGACTGACTAGTAACAAATGCAATGGCTAATAACAGTAATAGTTTCTTCATATTTATTTTTTGTTTTTCTTAGCTTCTTTAGCTGCTTTTTTCGCATCTTCTCTAGCTTTTTCTGCATCTATTTTAGCTTGTTCAATATCTTTCTTTGCTTTTTCTGCGTCACTTTTTGCTTTTTCTTCAGCAGCCTTTTCGGCAGCTTTTCTTTCTTTCTTAGTTTTCTTAGGTTCAATAACTTTATTGAAAACCAAAACTGCTTGCTTTTCGAATTTTAATATTAATTGGTCGTCCTCGATTTCATATGTAGTTACTTTTTTCAAAGTATTCATGAATTCGTTTTCTGCCTCCATATTTTCAGCACACATTTTTTTAGTTGCTGCTATATTTTGGTTACATGTAACTTTTCTTTTCCCATCAAAAACTAAGTTACCAGTAAAATTATTGCAGAATCCCTTTCCTACGAAAGTGCCATTCGGTGTAATTTTCATAGTGCATTCTTGTTTAACATCTACACCATTCATGGTTACTAGTTTCCAATTTTTCACATACTCTGGATCTTTTTTAGCAGAAATCAATGAGATGCTAAGAATGATAGCAGAGAGAATAAGTAATTTTTTCATATTGATTTAATTTAGTTGCTTAAATATAGTGTTTTTGAATATAAAAGTATAAAATAAAAAAAGCTCCATTTGGAGCTTTTTTTATTTTGATATTACAATTTTGCCTTCAGGGCTAAATCTATCTCATTTAAGAACTCTTCAGTATATAAATAGTGTTCTCCGTGATTCACTTTATTACCATGAATACAAACTGCTAAGTCTTTAGTCATTTTACCTGACTCAACTACCTCAATACACACCTTTTCTAAAGTCTGAGCAAAATGAATTAATTCTTGATTATTGTCTAATTGACCACGGAATGCTAAACCTTGTGTCCATGCAAAGATTGATGCAATTGGGTTAGTAGAAGTTGGCTTGCCGTTTTGATGATCTCTGTAATGACGTGTAACTGTACCGTGTGCAGCTTCAGCTTCCATTGTCTTACCATCCGGAGTAACCAAAGCAGACGTCATTAATCCTAATGAACCGAAGCCTTGAGCTACAGTATCAGATTGAACGTCACCATCATAATTTTTACATGCCCAAACAAAATTTCCATTCCATTTTAAAGCAGATGCAACCATGTCGTCAATTAAACGGTGCTCGTAAGTAATACCAGCAACTTCGAATTTAGATTTGAATTCGTTTTGATAAATTTCTTCGAAGATATCTTTAAAACGACCATCGTATTTTTTTAAGATGGTATTTTTAGTAGATAAATATAATGGCCATTTTTTCATTAATGCTTGGTTAAAGCATGCACGTGCAAATCCCATTATTGATTCATCAGTATTGTACATTGATAATGCAACACCATCGCCTTTGAAATTGAAAACTTCATGTTCTATAACAGTTCCATCTTCAGCTTCAAATTTAATGGTTAATTTACCTTTACCTTTTGTTACAAAATCAGTAGCTCTGTATTGATCACCAAATGCGTGACGTCCTATGCAAATAGGGGCTGTCCAATTTGGCACCAAACGCGGAATGTTTTTCATTACGATTGGCTCTCTAAAAACTGTACCATCTAAGATATTTCTTATAGTACCGTTTGGAGATTTCCACATTTGCTTTAATCCGAATTCTTTTACTCTTGCCTCATCAGGAGTAATAGTTGCACACTTAATACCTACATTGTATTTTTTAATAGCTTCAGCAGCATCTATAGTTACTTGATCATTTGTTTGATCTCTGTATTCAATACCTAAATCGAAATATTTAATATCAATTTCTAAATAAGGTAAGATTAATTTGTCTTTGATAAATTTCCAGATGATACGTGTCATCTCATCGCCGTCTAGCTCTACTACGGGATTAACTACTTTAATTTTAGTCATATGCGTCTTAAAAAATGAAGCCAAAGTTATCATTTTTCAGCGATAATGAGCTAAAAAATATTAATTAATATCTAAGTTGAAGCTGTCTTTTAACTTTAGTAGGGCTGGATTTTTGCCACTCATTACTTTGAACTTATCAGCATTAGTATAGGGTACTAGATCTTCTTTTTCAGTATTAATCTCAAGTGCAAAATCAAAGCTATAATTTTGAATCATCTCCCTTAAAACACCAATAAAATGTGGTTTTTCAGATAAAAAGAGATCATGTTGAATTTTATTATTGAAAGTAATCGTTGCTTTAAAGTTATTGCAATCAAGTACAGGTTTCGCCGCAGAAATCATAGCATTTAAAGAATGCTGATTCTTCGCTGCTATTATTTCAACACATTTAGCCCAAGCTTGATTGAAGTCGAATTCATCGAATTTATTAATAGGAAGATTCTCTGGTTCTGTTTCTTTTGTTTCTTCTTTTTGAAGTTGGTAGTTACCTGATTTGATGTCAGCTAAACTTGGTAATTTGAGAGAAGAAGACTTCTTGATACCAGAGTTTGGCTTAGTTGAAGCTGGTGTAGCTACAGCTGGGGCTTGGTTTGAGGTTTCAGCATTGATGGTAATATTTTGAATAGGAGGAATTACCTTTTCAATACTTTCATTAATTATTTTTTTCTCTTCAATTACCGGCTCATTGGTCATTTTTTTTTTACTGCCTGCGCATCTGCAGGAAGTTGAGCCAATGAAATAGCTGATGGTATATGGCACATTTTTATGAATGCCAACTCAACGTGTAATCGTTGATTTTTACTAGTTTTATAATGTATATCGCATTGATTCGCAATTTGCAATGCGGTTAATAATACAGAGCTTGATATTTTTTGTGATTGTTCTAAGTAACGATCTTTTATTTGAGCACTTACTTTAAGAAGCTTAACGGTTGCTGCATCTTTACATACTAACAAATTTCTTAAATGCTCGCTAAGTCCGATGATACAATTATTCCCATCAAAACCTTTACGTAATATTTCGTCAAAAATTAAAAGCACATCTTTTATACTTTCGTTCAATATTGCATCGGTTATTTTGAAATAATAATCATAATCGAGGATGTTTAGATTATCAATTACTGCTTGGTATGTTAGATGCTGACCAGCGAAGGAAACATTTTGATCGTAAATAGATAAGGCATCTCTTAAAGCGCCATCAGCCTTTTGAGCGATGATATGTAATGCTTCTGGTTCAGCATTTATACTTTCGTTTTTAGAGATGTAAGCTAAATGCTCAGCAATATCTTCAACTTGAATTCTATTAAAGTCAAAAATTTGACAACGTGATAAAATCGTTGGTATGATTTTATGTTTCTCAGTAGTAGCTAATATAAATATTGCATAAGCAGGTGGTTCTTCTAATGTTTTCAAGAATGCGTTGAATGCACTTGTAGTTAACATATGAACCTCATCTATGATATAGATTTTATATTTACCAGAAGGAGGAGCGAATCGAACTTGCTCCACCAAATTTCTCATATCATCTACTGAGTTATTCGATGCAGCATCTAATTCGTGTATGTTTAATGAAGTACCATTTCTAAATGATACACATGACTCACATTGATCGCATGCTTCCATGGTATCAGTGGGGTTTGTGCAATTGATGGTTTTTGCTAGAATGCGGGCACAGGTAGTTTTACCAACACCTCTCGGACCGCAAAATAAAAAAGCCTGTGCAAGGTGATTATTTTTAATTGCGTTTTTTAGGGTATTGGTTATATGTGATTGACCGACAACTGTATCGAATGTTGCTGGCCTATATTTTCTTGCCGATACTATGAAATTCTCCATCGAAGCGAAAATAAGAATAAATTCTGAATTGCAATTTAGATTTTATGATATGTATAATTCGTTCTTAACACTTAATTCTTAACTCTTAATTTTTTATCTTCGCCACATGGCATTTGAATTTCACACCGACTGGGACACTTATTTTAATCAACAATACGAGAATTCAAAGAATTTTGTATTACCATTTATCGCTGCAAGTAAAGAGATAAACTCAAGTACTAAAATCATGGAAATTGGCTGTGGTGAAGGTGGTGTATTAAAAGCATTTACAGAGCTAGGCTGTAGCGTCGTTGGTGTTGATTTAAGTCCAGATAGAGTCAAAAAAGCCGAACAATACATGCAATCATATGTAGATTCGGGCTTAGCTAAATTTATTGCAAAGAATATTTACGATGTTGACTTTGAGAAAGATTTCGCTAACCAATTTGATGTCATCATACTTAAAGATTCAATAGAACATATACCAGATCAAGAAGAGATCATTGCACAACTAAAGAAGTACTTAGCAAAAGATGGGGTAATATTCTTTGGGTTTCCACCATGGTATATGCCATTCGGGGGACATCAACAGATATGTAAGAACAAATGGTTAAGCAAATTGCCTTATTATCATTTACTTCCGAAGAAATTATATAAAGGAATATTAAAGTTAGCAGGTGAGTCAGAGGCAGCGGTAACTGAGTTATTAGAAATAAAGGATACAGGTATTAGTATTGAGAGATTTGAGCGAATAGTGAATAATACTGGGTATAAGATAGTTTCAAAGAAGCATTATTTAATCAACCCTATTTATAAGTACAAATTCAAGTTAGAACCTAAATTACAGTTCCCAATAGTGCGAGATTTGCCATTTTTGAGGAATTTTGTGACGACTTGCGTTTATTATTTAATAAGTCGTAAGTCTTAGGTCTTAAGTCCTATGTCTTAAGTCTTAAGTCTTAAGTCTTATGTCGTATGACTTACGACATAAGACTTAAGACCTAAGACATACGACTTAATACATTGTAACTCAAAATTTTAACATTCCTCTTGCAATTATAACTAAGAAGCCTTACATTTGCAGCCCACATAAGTGGAAATAACATTAAAAAACAAAGCAAAGTAACACAATGAAGAATTACGAAACGTTAATCGTTGTGACCCCTTTGTTATCAGAAGAACAATTGAAAGAGGTAATTGCCAAATTCAAGAAAGTTTTGACTGATAACGGTGCCGAAATTGTCGCAGAAGACAATTGGGGTCTGAAAAAACTAGCTTATCCTATTCAAAAGAAGACTACGGGCTTCTATCATTTGACGGAGTTTAAAGCGAGTGGTGAATTAATTAACAAATTAGAGGTTGAGTACAAACGTGATGAGAGAATCATGCGTTTCTTAACTATTGCCTTAGACAAGCATGCAGTAGCATACAATGATCGTAAGCGCAATGGTCAATTAGCTCCACTTCCTAAAAAAGTAAAAGCAGTAGAGGAGGCAAACTAAGATGGCAAAAGATAATATTAGCTACGTAACAGCTCCCAAGGTGGAGGATAACCGTAAAAAATACTGCCGTTTTAAGAAAAATGGTATTAAGTATATCGATTACAAAGACGCTAACTTTTTATTAAAGTTCATTAACGATCAAGGTAAAATTTTACCACGTCGTTTAACTGGTACTTCATTAAAATATCAGCGTAAAGTAGCACAAGCTGTTAAGCGTGCTCGCCACATCGGTGTATTACCTTATGTTGCAGATTCATTGAAATAAGGAGGGACACGAAATGGAAGTTATATTAAAACAAGATATTAAGAATTTGGGTTACAAAGACGATGTTGTCAGAGTAAAAGATGGTTACGGTCGTAACTATTTGATCCCAAAAGGCTATGCAGTTATTGCGAATGATTCAAATCGTAAGATTTTAGCTGAGAATTTACGCCAAACACAATTTAAACAAGATCGTATTAA
>JACCDI011399367.1_pt1 | contig 11331 bp, 11 predicted proteins | sample 7442791 | NCBI WGS metagenome assembly JACCDI01 (sample SAMN15323434, study PRJNA562643) | freshwater metagenome | isolation source: river surface water | place: USA:Blue River Watershed | collected 2017-08-15
GCGCCATTGATCTGTCTGGTGCGCTCGCCAATCCAAACAAAATGAGCTGAAACATCATAAGGATCGCCAGTACGAGAATCGATTCTGGTAAGAGCTTTTTCATACTCCAGAATTAATGCTTCATGGCTAGCGTAAAAGTCAACGGTCTTAAACTCTTCAGGATTTACACCTGCGCTGCGCATGAAATCTAGCGCTCTGCCGATTTCATTTGCCATAGCCTCGTAACGTGCGCCAATCTTTGAATCCTTGATAAAACCCTTATTCCATTCATGGACCAATCTCAGATCAGCAAAGCCACCCTGGGTAAATGCTCTAACTAAATTTAAGGTGGCTGAAGATGTGTGATAAACCTTAACTAATCGAGAGGGGTCTGGATTTCTAGCCGCAGCCGTGAACTCGAGATCATTAACAGCATCTCCGCGATAAGCAGGAAGAGTTACCTCTCCGCGCTTTTCATAATCATTGCTGCGTGGCTTGGCAAACTGTCCAGCCATGCGACCAACTTTGATAACCGGAAGACTCGCTCCGTACTGCAAAACCGCCGCCATCTGCAAAATAGTCTTAATGCGGTTTCTAATTGAATCAGCGGTAGCAGCAGCAAAGGTTTCAGCGCAATCTCCACCCTGCAGCCAGAAAGCTTTTCCATCTGCAGCTTCTGCGATACGGGCTTTTAAGTTGTCACATTCACCCGCAAATACCAATGGTGGCAATACTTTTAACTCGTTAACCGCTTGGCTTAATGCTTGTGAATCTGGCCAGGATGGTTGCTGGGCAGCCTGCAGCTTTGAATCAAAAAGATTCTCTAAAGAAACTGCGCTGCTCGGATTGCTATTCATGGCTCTAAGGGTAGATAACTCGGTATGTCTCGTGTCGAGTAATTATCCGAAGAAGACTTCTGCTTCAGCTAACAAGGCTGGATCTACCGTCTTCAGCTTTTCAGTTGCTGAAGCCAATGGAACCCGGACAATGTTGGTGCCGTGAAGCGCAACCATTTTGCCCCAATCACCATCATGGGCAGCAGTAATTGCATGAAGTCCGAAACGGGTTGCGAGCACTCGATCAAATGCGGTCGGCGTTCCTCCGCGTTGTATGTGGCCCAAGATAGAGGTGCGAGCCTCTGTGCCTGTGCGCTTTTCAATCTCTTTTGCTAACCACTCCCCGATTCCCGACAACTTAACATGGCCAAATGCATCCAGGGTGGAGTCCTTGGTAATTAGGTCGCCATCCTTTGGCAGAGCACCTTCGGCCACCACAATGATTGGTGCATAAGACTGTTCAAAACGTGATTCGACATACTTGCAAACCTTGTCGATATCAAATGGGACTTCGGGAATCAAAATACAGGAAGCTCCACCCGCTAGACCGGAGTGCAATGCAATCCATCCGGCATGGCGACCCATCACCTCAACAATCAAAGCGCGGTGGTGTGACTCAGCGGTTGTATGGAGACGATCAATTGCTTCAACGGCAATATTTACGGAGGTATCAAATCCAAATGTGTAATCAGTGTTATTCAAATCATTATCAATTGTCTTGGGAACACCAATTACCTTGACGCCTAGCGCATCTAGCTTGGTAGCAACGCCCAAAGTATCTTCGCCGCCGATGGCAATCAAGGCATCGATATTCATTTTGGCAAGATTTTCTTTAATGCGCTCAACACCATTCTCGATCTTGAATGGATTGGTACGAGATGAACCGAGAATGGTTCCACCTCTCGGCAAGATGCCTCGAGTCGCGGCGATGTTTAGTGGCATAGTTAGACCTTCAAGTGGTCCCTTCCAGCCATCACGGAAACCTATGAACTCGTAGCCGTACTCCTTCTCACCTTTGCGAACTACCGCGCGGATTACCGCATTTAAACCTGGGCAATCTCCGCCACCTGTAAGCACACCAAAACGCATAAGAATAACTCCGATTAAATTGGAATCTAGTGAAGTGGTCTTCTTTGACCTGGACGCATTCTAGCCTATGAGGAAATGTCTCTTCTTAACGACTTACGGTAACGCCTTTACCCACGACAACTATCCCACCAGGTGAAACAGTGAAACGTTGGCGGTCACGCTCTAGGTCATAACCAATTGTTGCCCCTGGTTCAACAACTACATTCTTATCCAATATTGCGTTCTTGATCTTGGCACCTTCGCCCACTTTTACAGCTGGCATCAAAACCGCACTCTCAATTGCAGCATCCCGATTTACCATCACATCAAAGGAAGCCACGGTTCGACGTAATTCACCGCCAGAGATAATGGAACCTGCGCCTACAACCGAATCAAAAGCAATGCCACGCTCAGAGAATTTAGCGGGTGGATTGGATGGTGGATTGGTGAGTATGGGCCACTGCCGGTTGTAGAGATTGAAGATAGGAAGTGGCGAAACTAAATCCATGTGGGCATCAAAATACGAATCAATGGAACCTACATCCCGCCAATAACCTTTGTCGCGTTCCGTTTGGCCTGGAACAACATTGTTTGCAAAATCATAAACCTTCGCTAAGCCTGCTTTAGTCATCGCAGGAATTATGTTGCCACCAATATCGTGACGACTTTCAATATCTTCGGAATCAATTATCAACGCTTCTTCCATAGCATCTCTTCGGAAGATGTAATTCCCCATAGATACCAAAGCTAAATCTGGATGACCAGGCATTGCTGGAGGATCTTTAGGTTTTTCATGAAAAGCCTTAATAGTTATCCCGTCATCGGCTAGTTCGATTACACCAAAATCTGATGCCTCACTGCGCTTAACCCTAATTGCCGCCACAGTTACACCAGCATCGGTTTGTAGATGCTGCTTGTACATTTGATCTGGATCCATACGATAAACGTGATCCGCGCCAAAAACAATTACATGTTTGGGATTTTCATCATGAATCAAATTGAAGTTTTGCAAAATCGCATCGGCGCTTCCCGTGTACCAACGCGGACCGAGTCGCTGTTGTGCAGGTACTGGTGTTATGTAATTTCCCAATAAATTGGACATACGCCAAGTTGTTGTTATGTGACGATCCAATGAATGTGACTTGTACTGAGTTAAAACCGCGATCTTTAAGAAACCTGCATTCACAAGATTTGATAAAACAAAATCAACCAATCGATAGGAACCGCCAAATGGCACAGCTGGCTTTGCTCGATCCGCAGTTAATGGCATCAAACGCTTTCCTTCACCACCAGCTAGAACAATTCCCAGCGGAAGATCAAGGCGAGCCATGTCCTAACGATACTCTTGGTGGGTGGGCAATAAACAGGTCAAAGTCGCCATGATTACAAAGGAATGGCCCCCACATATTTATGGTGGTGCCGGAGTTCACGTCACAAATCTGGTCTCTGCGTTAGAGCAACTGCCCGAGATTTCCGCAGAGGTGCATTGCTATGGCCCGACTCGCTCGGGTGCAATTGGCCATCAACTCTCCGAAGAGTTGAGCCAAATCAACCCCGCCTTTCAAGCGCTGCTTTTAGGTGAAGATATTTCAAGATCCTTGGGCGAAATTGATGTAGCCCATAGCCACACCTGGTACGCCAACTTTGCAGGACATCTCGCCGCAAGAATTTTTGGAATTCCTCATGTAGTAACCGCACACTCGCTTGAACCACTCAGGCCTTGGAAAGCGGAGCAACTGGGAGGCGGTTATCAAATCTCTTCCTGGATTGAAAAAATCGCTTATGAAAACGCTGCCGCAATTATCGCTGTTAGTGATGGCATGAGGATGGATGTATTGAACTCTTATCCTCAGATTCCAGAAAATAAGGTGGTTACCATTCGAAATGGAATCGACACCGAACTATTCCGACCGAATCTTGATAATTCGATTTTAGATAAGTACAAGATCAAGGGCCCATTTGCTATGTTCGTTGGTCGAATCACTCGACAGAAGGGCTTGGCGCATTTATTGCGGGCTTGGAGAGATATTTCTTCTGAGTACACATTGGTGCTAGCTGCCAGCTCTCCTGATGAACCGGCGATTGGCAAAGAGGTAGAGATGCTTATCGCCGAGCTATCTGAATCAAAAGGAAATGTGATTTGGATTAAGGAGATGTTGAGTAGGCATGAATTAACCGCGCTTCTGACCGCAGCACGAACCTTTGTTTGTCCTTCAATTTACGAACCACTTGGAATTGTTAATTTAGAAGCGATGGCATGCGAAACTGCGGTGATTGCCTCACGAGTCGGTGGTATCCCAGAGGTGGTAAATCATGGAGAAACCGGTCTGTTGGTTGATTACACCGAAGATTCACAAACCTTTGAAGCAAATCTGGTGAAGGCATTGAACCAAGTTTTAGAAGATGGTGATTTAGCACACCGCATGGGCAAGTCAGGCCGCTCGCGAGCAATTAGTGAATTTGGCTGGGATAAGGTTGCTGATCAAACATTAAATCTATATCGGAGCGTATTGAAGTAATGACAAGAAGAGGTTGGGGGCTTTTTGCCCTCGTTGGTTTGCTATGGGGAATTCCCTACTTATTTATGAAAGTTGCTGTCGAAGAGTTTGCTACACCCGTCATCGTTTTTGCCCGCGTCCTGATAGGTGCGCTAGTTCTAATCCCACTCGCGTTTTACAAGAAAGAATTAGTACCAGCCTTAAAGTATTGGAAATACATAGCCTTATATGCCGTTCTTGAGATGGTGATTCCCTGGAGCTTGATTACCAGCTCGCAACGAGATCTTTCTTCTGGCGTGGTTGCATTGCTGGTTGCAACAGTTCCAATTTGGGCAACATTTTTCGCGCATCGTGCGGGGGATACCTCTGCCGCTGATCGCACCAGAGTATTTGGCATAGCTATTGGACTGATTGGCATTGCACTTATTGTGGGAATTGAATCGCTCAATGATGTGAATAATCTTGTAGCGCTATTTAATGTTTTGATTGCGGCGTTCTCATATGCCTGGGCGGTAAATATGATTACTACAAAAGCTCCCAATGTCTCTGGCATCGCGATTAATGGATTGGCGATGGCGATTTCAACTGTAATCTTCGCCCCGTTTGCACTAACCCACTTGCCAGAACAGGTGCCTTCTGAGGAGGCAATACTTTCGACTTTGGGTCTAGGTGTTTTGTGTACTGCAGCCGCTTTTTGGATCTTCTTTAAAGTATTGGAAGATATTGGACCAGCGCGCGCCTCTTTGGTGGTTTACCCCAATACCGCTATCGCTGTGGTTCTCGGGATTATCTTGCTTGACGAAGAACTAACAGTGGCCATACTTATTGGCTTGCCTTTGGTGTTGATTGGCTCTTATTACGCGAGCCGAAAACCTAAAGCTCCAATTATTGCTGGTTAAAACCAAGCTTCGATAAAGCCTTTGCATCACTCTGCCAATTTGGCATTACCTTTACATGTAGACCCAAGAAAATCCGTCCTTTTAACTTCTTCTCAATTTCTTGGCGTGCGTTAGTTCCTACCTGCTTCAGACGCTCGCCTTTAGCGCCAATAATGATGGCTTTCTGACTATCCCGCTCGACAACAATCGAGGCATGAATATCGAAAAATGGCCTCTCATCCGGGGTGCGTTTCTCGCGCTCTGCAATCTCGTCGATAATTACTGCAATCGAATGTGGTACCTCTTCAAAAACATCGGCGATGGCCGCTTCACGAATTAGGTCAGCTAATTGATTCTCTAGCTCTTGATCAGAGGTCATATCAGCTGGGTAGAAAGCTGGTGACTCTGGCGCATATTTTGCTAATAGATCAAGTAGCAGCTGCACCTGATCATCAGTTTTGGCTGAGAGCGGAACAATGTCATCCCAAGAAAAACCAGCCTGCTCTGCCAATTTACTTGTAGCTATGAGCTGCTCAGGAAGTTGAGATTTCTTTGCCATATCAATCATGGTTATCGCGCAGATTTTCTTAGCGATTTTGTGACTAGCTATCTCTTGTGCGATAAATAGATCCCCCGTACCAATTGCTTCAATAGCTGGAATGCACAAAACGATGGCATCTACTGAATCCATGCTCTCGCTAACCATGGAGTTAAGCGCGCCGCCCAAAAGTGTCTTTGGTTTATGAACACCCGGGGTATCTACCACTACTAATTGAAAATCATCTCTGGTAACGATGCCACGAATTGCGTTGCGGGTGGTATTCGGATGATGTGAGGTTATAACAATCTTTTCACCGACTAAGGCGTTAACTAAAGTTGATTTACCAGTATTGGGTCGACCTACAATCGCGACAAAGGCTGCTTTATGTGACATTGGTGCTAAGGGTACTAGTAATTTTTGGTGCTAATGGCGTCAGAAGTTCGATCGCATCGCTGACGGAGGTAACAATCTCAGCACATCTTTCACCTATCAACCTGTGACAACCATCGCTAGTTGGCGAGGAGATCGGTCCAGGAACCGCCATGACGGTACGCATTAACTCTGCTGCATCCCGGGCCGTGCGCAGAGATCCACTTCTAAAGGCAGCTTCAACAACTATGGTGCCCTGTGTCATCGCAGCGATAATTCGATTACGGGTCAAAAAACGATCCTGTCTAGCTTTTTCATTGGGCATAACCTCTGAAATCAACGCACCGGTCTCGCAGATTTCCGTAAATAGTCGCTCATTTCCCGCTGGATAGTTAATTGATACTCCTGAAGCCAGCACCGCAAACGTTCTGCCTTCTGCTGCAATCGCTCCACGATGAGCATGGGTATCAATTCCGTAAGCGCCCCCACTGACTACTCGCCAATCCCGATCTGCAAAACCAGCGGCAAAATCACTGGCGATTTTCGCTCCATAGATAGTTGGGTTTCTGGTACCCACAATTGCAACAGCATTTCCCTCTATTTCATTGCCCTTAACAATTAATCCAATTGGAGGGGCTGCTAAATCATTTAGAGAACGAGGCCATTCCCCTGACTCCTCCGTTATGAAACGTGATCCTGAGTGGGATATTTGCTCAAAAAGCTCATCAAAATTACTATTCAAAATCTTATACTTAATACGTTCGGCGGATTTGCGTTGATCTAGATAAGTATCGGCAAGAATTCTTTCTATTAACTCAGTAGCGCCAAACTTATTAATCTCGTCGCACCAGAACTTGGAGCCACCTTCTATTGCATTAAACAAAATTAATTTGCTTCTATCCATTATGCAGCTAGTTCCGTCGCTGATCGCAGGCTCATTGCGGTATCTAGCTCTTCCATTCCAGGAATTTCAACCGCTCGAAGATCAGCAATACTCCAACATAAGCGAAGTAACTTATGGAATCCTCTAGCGGTAATCTCCTCACGATCGATGAGATTGTGCAGAGCGCTCATAGCTTTTTGTTGCGCTTTAAACCGATTCCGAAGTAACTCGGAAGGAATCTGAGAGTTTAAGGAAAAGTTGTATGCAGCAAATCTATCTTTTGCTATTTGACGGGCTTTTTCGACCCGAGCTCTAATCTGAGCGCTACTTTCTCGTGGCGTATTGTCGGCCAGTTCTACCCGGGTTGGAGTGTCTACTTTGAGACGTAAATCAATGCGATCAAGTAAAGGTCCGGAAAGTTTGTTTAAGTACCTTCTAACCTGAAGCGAGGTACATTGACAGCCTCTACCCTTTCCAGAGAATCTGCCACACGGGCATGGATTGGCCGCTAAGACCAACATGAACTGTGCGGGAAATTTGAAGCTGCCAATCGCTCGAGTTATTTCGACTACGCCAGCTTCAAGTGGTTGGCGTAGTGAGTCAAGAATGCCATTTCCACACTCTGGTGCTTCATCTATGAACAACACTCCATTATGAGCAAGAGAGCAGGCACCGGGTCTAATCATTTTTCCGCCGCCGCCAACCATCGCCACTGTAGTTGTGGTGTGATGTGGAGCGATAAATGGCGGACGTTTTTCTAACATATAACCGACATCAAACGTGCCAGCGACAGAGTGGATAGCAGCAACCTGCTTGGCTTGAAAACTGGAAAGTCTCGGCAAAATGGTAGGCAGCCGCTCAGCCAACATTGTTTTTCCAGTACCAGGCGGTCCAATCATTAAAAGGTGATGCCCGCCGGTAGCTGCAACCTCTAAGCCAAACTTTGCAGTTTGTTGTCCAGCAACTTGGGATAAATCAAAGTTGTAATTGGTCTCAGTAAATTCGCGCTGCGGTGTCGGCGTTAGCTGACATGCCCCATTTAGAAATCCAATAACTTCAGAAAGTCTGCTGGCCGGCAAAATCTCAAGATCTTCAATCATTGAGGCTTCAGCAACGTTTTCTAATGGAATTATGGCCCGCTTTGTTCCATGCTTGGCTGCGGCTAGCAACATCGGCAAAATTCCCCGAATCGGTCTTAGAGCACCCTCTAACGAAAGCTCTCCAATCAAAATCAATTGACTTAACGCGGTTATGGGGATCTGGCCACTTGCAGCGAGAATCGCGATACTTATTGGTAAATCAAAACCTGAACCGCTTTTGGGTAACCATGCCGGGGAAAGTGAAACGGTAATCTTATGTTGCGGCCAATTTAGTTTTGAGTTTTGAATTGCAGATCGGATGCGATCTCTAGATTCATTTAAGGCGGCATCTGGTAAGCCCAATAATTGATAGCTCGGTAAGCCCTTAGAGACATCGGCTTCTATGCTGACTAACTCACCATCTATTCCCAGTAGTGCAACACCTTGAGTCATAGCAAAGCTCATGAAATATCCTCGCGGTAATCAATGCTGAGCTCTCCAGAACGGCCCAACAGAACCCCAGAAACATCGATGCGATAGGTGCTGCCCAGTCTCTGATTGGTCGCTAGCCAAGCCAAGGCCAATCTCTGCAATCTATGTAGCTTGGCGGCAGAAATCGCCTCTAATGGATCTCCATAATCATTACTGGTTCTAGTTTTTACTTCGACAAAGACAATTTCATTGTTTGGAGAAAGGGCTACTACATCCAGCTCCCCTTCTTTAATTCTCCAATTTCTATCCAGAATCCGATAACCCCTAGAAATCAGAAGTTTGGAAGTGGCTTGTTCTCCCGCATGACCGAGTAACTCCGCTTTTTTGTTGAGCGCCATGGCGCGAAGATAGTTCTCAAGTGGCTAGCCCTAATTGAACTGGAGACAAATTGTGTGAAAATCTAATTGTTGATAAGTGCAGCAATATTGGCGTAGGAGCGGCGATGGACATCACTAACACCATATTTCTTTAAACTCTCTTGATGGCTTCGGGTTGCATACCCCTTATGTGATGCAAATCCGTAAGAGGGATACTTGCCATCTAAATCCTGCATAACCCGATCACGATAAACCTTTGCCAAGATTGATGCGGCTGAAATGGAGAGTGCGACTTGATCGCCCTTCCAAACCGCAAGCGAAGGGGCTGGCAATCCCTCTATCTCATATCCATCAGTCAAAATGTAATTAGGATTAGTAGAGAGTGCGCTAATTGCGCGACGCATTCCCTCTAAATTGGCACGATGTAACCCAATGAGATCTATCTCAGCGGGAGGGATTTCGATAATTGAGTTTGAAAGTGATTCCTCAATAATCACATCAAAAAGCGTGTCACGTTTTTTTGGGGTTAACTCTTTAGAGTCCTTAACCTCTTCCAGAGCCCGAGAGTTCAGATCACGCAAAATGACGGATGCAACTACCAATGGTCCGGCACAAGCGCCGCGTCCGGCCTCATCTACGCCGGCAATTTTGCTAATTCCTGCAGCGATTAACTTTTGCTCAATCACGCGGGGTCAATCACTTAAGGTTTTGAATTTACAGGAATCTTTGAAAGATCTTCGCCAACCTCTAAGACACCGATATTTTTCCAGGGCCAGATAATAAAAAGAGCTCTACCAGTGACTTTATCTAGTGGGACCATGCCTTTATTTGGATCATCGGTATGAAAACGAGAGTCCGCACTTGCTCCGCGATGGTCTCCCATCACCCATATGAAATCTTTGGGAACGGTGACATCAAACTCTGAATCAGAGGGTTTATCGCCAGGGTATATATAAGGCTCATTTAGCGCTACCCCGTTGACCTCAATCTTTCCTTCGGTGTTGCAACAAACGACCCTATCGCCACCAACGCCGATTACTCTTTTTATTAAATACTGCTTGGCAGGATCTGGCATAACTCCGACAAAGACTAAGGAATCTCTAAAAACTTTTGCTAAACCGGTTTTTTCATCATAGGGCGCAGATAACCAGTTGGCTGGATCTCTAAAAACAACTACCTCTCCCCTTTTTATATCTGAGAAAAGTGCGCCTAACTTGTTTACTCCGACTCGATCATTTACCAAAAGCGTGTTTTCCATAGAGCCAGATGGAATGTAGAAAAACTGAACCAAGAAAGTTTTAACGATGATTGATAAAACTAAAGCAGAAACCAGCAGGATTGGAAGCTCGCGAAGCGTTGACTTCTTAGCTTTCGCAAACATCAATCTACGACCGAACTAGGTCGGATTTAAGACTTGGCTTCGTCGGTTGTGGTTTCTGAAGCTTGAGTCTCAACAGCTGGAGTTTCTTCAACTGGAGCTGCTACCGCTTCTGGTTCAACAACCGCTGCTACTGGAGCAGACTCTGTGACCACCGGAGCTGAGTAGATTGCTTCTAGATCCTCTGCACCACGACGCTCACGAATCTTTGCAGCCTTGCCGCGTAGTTCGCGAAGATAATAAAGCTTGGCACGACGAACTTCACCTTTGCGTACCAACTCGATTTTTTCGATAACCGGTGCATGAACCGGGAAAATTCTCTCCACGCCAACGCCATAGGAAAGCTTACGAATTGTGAAGGTCTCGCGTGCGCCAGATCCCTGACGAGCGATTACTAAACCTTGGAAAACCTGGATACGGCTCTTGTTACCTTCGATAACTCGGACGTGAACCTTAAGTTCATCGCCAGGACGGAAGTTTGGGATGTCCTTACGGAGGGTGGCGGCATCAACCGCATCAAGAACGTTCATGATTTGTCCTAACAGCTTAGTATCGAAAATCTTGAGGCTTATTAACGGCGGTATCTTGCCACACCAGCTCCCGAACCGCTAAATCACGCTCAATCTAGGCTGGCCCACCGGGGTACGAGCAGGCCTAGCTAGTTAGCCTCGATTTGGGCCAGTAAAGCATCATGCAAGGCTGGTCCAGCCACAATCACCATGTGCTTCTCGCCATTCCAGATTCCAGATTTGATGGTCAGTTTAGCGCCAGCTTCAGTTGCTATCAGACCTGCTGCAGCGTAATCCCATTCATTAACACCAGCCTCAAAGTAGGCATCAAGTGAGCCGCTGGCGACATGACAGATATCTACGGCACAGGCACCAAGGCGCCGCAAATCTCGAATCTCTGGAAGTAGTTTCTCAACAAAACTTGCCTGAATTTTTCTTTTCTCTAAATCATATGCAAAGCCGGAGCCAACTAAAGCTCGATTAAGCGCTATCGGGTCATTGCAC
>JACCDI010116882.1_pt1 | contig 11329 bp, 12 predicted proteins | sample 7442791 | NCBI WGS metagenome assembly JACCDI01 (sample SAMN15323434, study PRJNA562643) | freshwater metagenome | isolation source: river surface water | place: USA:Blue River Watershed | collected 2017-08-15
ACGTCAGCTCCAAAGATTGTTTCCGACGGTAATCCGCTATTTTAGCGTGATGTCCGCCTAAAAGCACGTCTGGAACCAATAAATTTTCATAATTTTCGGGTCTGGTGTAGTGATAACAGTCCAAAAGCCCCGTCATAAAGCTGTCCTGAGCCACTGATTCAGCATCCCCTAAAGCCCCAGGAATCAGGCGAATCACGGCATCCATGACCGCCATTGCTGGGATTTCACCTCCAGAAACGACAAAATCACCCAAACTGATCTCTCTATCGACCCGTCTATCCACCAAACGCTGGTCGATAGCCTCATAACGACCACAAATGAAGGTAACTGTATTCAATTTGTGTATATCTGATGCTAACTTCTGGCTAAATCGCTCACCCTGTGGAGATAAGAGGATGACAGGTCCTTTTTTCGCTCCTTGATCCTGGGCAATTGCATCTAAAGTATCTTCCAAGGGCTTAGCCATCATCACCATACCGGGACCGCCACCATAAGCGCGATCATCCACAGTTCTTCTAGCATCGGTGGTGTAATCACGTGGATTCCAAGTTTTAAGGCTCACCAAACCTTGCTCAAAAGCGCGTCCAGTGACACCCCAAGCGCTAAGCGCTGAGAACATTTCCGGAAAGAGTGTCACCACATCAAAACGCATTGATATAACCCAAGCTTATTTGAAGATCACCAGTCTAACTGCCAATCAACCACAATCCGACGATCGGGCTGATTTAAATCTTGATCGACCGAGCGGACAACAGACTCAATAAAAGGAATTAAACGCTCCTCTTTTTGATCAATAGCCCTGACACATAAAATAGATTGCGCACCGTTGTCCATCAAATCAACCACCGAACCCAAACTTTCACCGGCAAGATTAACCACGGGTAAACCAATTAAATCGACCCAGTAAAAGCTATCGGCATCTTGCTCTGGGAAATCAGCGCGACTGACATAGATGGCAGAACCTTTAAGCGCTAGCGCTTGATCACGATCATGCAAACCATCCAAACCCAATAGGACTTGCCCACTGTGTTCCTTAGCGGTTTTTACGGAATATGGACGCGAGTCAACAGCCTCAAGAGGCGGTTTAACAAGCCAAACAATCGGTGCTGAAAAAAGTGCTTCAGGATCTTTGGAGTAAGGTTTAACTTTCACCAAACCTTTAATCCCCTGAGCGTCGAGTATGTGCCCGACTAGAATCAAATCAACTGGAGGACCCATCGTTTGAGTCATGAGAACCTCCAAGAGATGATTCGACGAAAAAACAACGTTGATGATGCATTAAAACATCATCATCCAAGACTTAAGCCTTTGGAGCACCTTTGAGCAAACGTGCAACAGTTGGTGACAATTGAGCACCAACGCCTTGCCAGTATGTCAAACGATCTTGAGCAATACGGAAACCTTGTTCTGTTTCCACTGCGCTTGGGTTGTAGTAACCAAGACGCTCAATAAAGTTTGAGTCACGACGATTACGTTTGTCAGTAGCTACGATGCTAAAGAAAGGACGATTTTTTGAACCGCCGCGTGCGAGTCGAATGACGACCATGTGATTTCCTTACAATGCTGAAATAAACCACATATTCTATCGCAGAATTGCTATCAAGACCAAACATTTAAGGTAAATATGCTCCCAAGTCGCCGCCAAACTGTCTCAAGCCTTGTTGTAGCAACATTTAGCCTATTTTTAGGGGCTTGCGCCCAAGTAATGCCCCCTTGCAGCGCTGTTAATGCCCCTCCAGCAAGAGATTTAGCAGGCTCTGAATGGGAATTGATCAGATGGCACTACACCAGTCCTAACGATGGCAAAACCCGCCTTCGCACTATTCCACATCGTGGAAATGGCGCCCCCATCACCCTTTTAATTTCATCTGATGGGAAAAGCGCCTCTGGTTATACCGGTTGCAATAACTATCAAGCCCAAGTTGCTAAAAGTGATTGGGGATTCATCCTAGAAAAAATAGCCAGTACTCGAAAGGCATGTTCACCACACTTAGCTGAACTGGAGTTCAAACTGCTGAGCTATCTAGGAGATTACCGAACGATGGTTCGAGATGGTGATCGCCTCTTGATCATGACACGCGATGGTGAAGTATTAAGCTTTGCTCAAAAAAATTAAGGCTTGAATACAATAAGCCTATGCATAAAAACAAACTACTCTTTTGCGCCCTTGGACTTTTCGCCCCCGGCACTGGCTTGAATGTTTTTTACTTGAAAGGCTTAAGTTCAATTTGGGCTTGGCTACAAATGCTTGGATTATTTCTAGGCATTTTGGGGTGGAAATTGTTGGCGGCTAGCCAAATGTCTTCAGCACTGGGATGGATCATGGTCAGCGCAGGTTTTATCAGTCTTCAATCGAGCTGGTTAACCACCATTGTTTATGGTTTAAGACCTGATGAAAAATGGGATGCTCAATTTAATCCCGGTAGTGGACAGCAAAGCAATTCTGGCTGGTTAGTAGTTCTCTGCGTGATTATTTCACTCATGGTTGGCGCAGCTGTTCTGATGAGCGGTTTAGCAATCGCCTTTGAACAGCACTTCTTAAGTCAGATAGAAGCTGCAAGAAAAATTTCTCAATAAAAAAAGGTGGCTAAGCCACCTTTTTCTTTTTGGATCATGCTGATTAAGAAAGCTCAGCAATTAACTCAGGGACTGCCGTAAATAAATCAGCCACCAAGCCATAGTCAGCCACACCGAAAATAGGTGCCTCTGGGTCCTTATTAATAGCCACAATCACTCGTGAGTCTTTCATCCCTGCAACGTGCTGAATCGCTCCAGAAATACCCACGGCGATATAAAGATCAGGCGCCACAATCTTGCCTGTTTGTCCTACCTGATAATCATTAGGCACATATCCAGAATCAACGGCAGCACGAGAAGCACCCACAGCAGCACCTAACTTATCTGCCAAAGGCTCCATGATGGCTTGGAATTGCTCAGCAGAACCCAAAGCACGACCACCCGAAACAATCACCTTAGCCGCTGTTAATTCTGGTCTTGCTGATTGATTGATGTCTTGCTTTACAAATTGAACTTGCGGCATTGCTGCAATCGCCGCCTTCACCTCAATATCAGCTGAACCACCTGTGGCTGCGACTGCCTCAAAGCTTGTTGTACGAACAGTTAGAACTTTGATTGCATCTGTTGCTTGCACAGTTGCAATAGCATTGCCAGCATAAATAGGTCTTTCAAAAGTGTCAGGACTTACCACTTTTGAAATATCAGAAACTTGTGCGACGTCTAACTTAGCAGCTACACGCGGCAACACATTCTTACCAAAAACAGTTGCAGGCGCCAAGATATGGCTATAAGCACTCGCAATCGATAAGACCTGCTCAGCCACATTCTCAGCCAGCAGATGTTCTAAGTGCGGAGCGTCTATATGAATCACATGACTAACACCCGCCAATTGAGCTGCAGCACTTGCTGCAGCGCTTGCTTGATGACCAGCAACTAACACATGAACATCTCCGCCACAAGCCAAAGCTGCAGTGATGGTCTGTTGTGTGGAGGCTTTAATCGAATGGTGATCGTGTTCTGCAATTACTAAAGAAGTCATTTAAATCACCTTCGCTTCATTTTTTAATTTTTCTACAAGTGACTTCACATCTGCCACCATGACACCAGCTTGGCGCACAGGAGGCTCAGTCACACGAATCGTTTTCAGGCGGGGTGTTACATCAACACCCAAGTCTTCTGGCTTGATCGTGTCTAAAGGTTTTTTCTTCGCCTTCATGATGTTAGGCAAAGTGGTATAGCGAGGCTCATTAAGACGCAAATCAGTCGTAATCACCGCAGGCAAAGCCAAAGCAAGCACCTCAGCACCACCATCCACTTCACGAGTCACCGTGACTTGACTGTCAGTAATTTCAACTTTGGAAGCAAAAGTGGCTTGCGGCCAATTAAGCAATGCCGCCAACATCTGCCCTGTTTGATTACTATCATCATCAATCGCTTGCTTACCCAGAATCACAAGCTGTGCTTGCTCTTTTTCTGCTAAAGCTTTCAAAATTTTAGCCACTGCAAGCGGTTGCAATACCGCATCAGTTTCTACCAAGATAGAACGATCAGCTCCAATCGCCATGGCTGTTCTGAGAGTCTCTTGAGCTTGCGCAACGCCACATGACACCGCCACCACTTCAGAAGCGATGCCAGCTTCTTTGAGTCGAACCGCCTCTTCAATGGCAATCTCATCAACGGGGTTCATACTCATTTTGACATTAGCAATATCGACATCGGTTTGGTCAGATTTAACACGCACCTTGACGTTGTAATCAACAACTCGTTTAACAGCCACTAATATCTTCATATGTTATAAATTCCGCTAATTCTTGAGAAAACGGAACTTTCTCTACAGTTACCAAAAATAGTATTTTATAGGACTTGCGAGGATGAGGCAGGCAAACAAGCCTTAAGATAAATCAGCGAGCTCTTTCAGATGCGCCACGACACTCCGAGCTAAGGCGGAAAGGTTGTACCCACCTTCTAAACAACTCACAATGCGGCCATTGGCTGTCTCATGAGCGACGGTCATTAATTGACGAGTGATCCAAGCATAATCGGCTTCTACGAGCCCCATTTGCCCCATATCATCTTCACGGTGGGCATCAAATCCAGCCGAAATAAAAATAAATTCAGGCTTGAATTCTCTTAAGCGCGGCAACCACTGAAGCTCCACCACTTCACGCACAGCATCTCCTGCAGAGTATGCAGGTAGTGGCACATTCACCATGTTTTGCAAATTAGCATCCGCTCCCGAATAAGGATAAAAAGGATGCTGGAAATAACTACACATTAAAACGCGCGGATCATCTTTGAACGCAGCCTCTGTTCCATTGCCATGATGAACATCAAAATCAATCACAGCCACTCTTTGTAAACCGTAGTTCTCTAGTGCATGTTTAGCAGCAATAGCAATATTGTTAAAGAAACAGAAACCCATCGCTTGGTGCGGCTCCGCATGATGCCCTGGGGGTCTTAGGCAAGTAAAGGCATTTTTAACCTCACCCTGCATCACTGCATCAACAGCGGCAATCGCCCCACCTGCTGAGCGCAAAGCGGCTTGCCAGGTATGAGGGTTCATCGTTGTGTCTCCATCAATCGAGTAATAACCCTCTGATGGAGCGTGTGATTTAATCTTCTGAATATGTTCTTGGGTGTGAACTAAAGCCAACTGCTCTTCAGTAGCCAAAGGTGGATCAATACGCGTAAAGAAATAATCGACGCGACTCAAAATTAATTGATCTTCAATGGCTTGTAAACGCTCAGGACATTCCGGATGGTGGCGACCCATCTCGTGACGTAAACAATCTGTATGACTTAAATACCCTGTACTCATATCAATCTAAAATCGGTGGATAATCAAGATACTTATTAATTAATCTCAATACATCCATTGATTAAGCCTAATTACCCACATTCAATTTGTAGCAAAAGTGCTACCTTAGCTCTTTCAACTATTGTTGCAACGCTATTGCTATCGGCTTGCGCTACAACACCATCAGGTCAATTTACTCCATCAGCCACCCCTGAAACAAGCAAAAATTCAGAAGTGGAAGAAAAACCAGAATCCTTAGCACCTTTTCTGCAAAAGCTAAGTCAACAACACCATATTCCACTAAATGACTTACAAAAGGCTTTTGAAGACGCCAAAACCATTCCTTCTATTAAAAAATTAGTGCTTCCACCCCCTCCGGGTTTTCAGAAGAACTGGAAGGTGTATCGCAGTCGGTTTGTTGAACCTAAACGCTTAACCGCCGGACAACAATTTTGGCGAGAGCACCGACGCTTCATTCAAGAAACATCTGAAAAGACTGGTGTTCCAGCTGAAGTGATTGTCTCGATCATTGGCGTCGAAACCATTTATGGCAAAAACATGGGTAACTTCTCAGTGAGAGATACCCTTGTGACCCTGGGCTTTCAGTACCCAGAGACCCCCAATAAAAAATCAAGAGAAACTCTTTTTAAAAACCAATTAGAAGATCTTGTGCTTTTATGTTGGAAAGAAAACTCTAAAGAAAAACCGTTTAAAGCTTGCCTGAACCAAAAAGGGTCTTATGCAGGAGCGATTGGCTTACCGCAATTCATGCCAGGTAGCATCTTAAGATTTGCAGTTGATGGCAATCAGGATGGCAAGATCGATCTTCGAAACTCTCCTGAAGATGCAATTGCGAGTGTTGCCAACTTCCTAAAAGTCCATGGCTGGGTTAAAGGCGAACCTATCTATCTAGACATTGAAGAAGAGGCTTCAGCTATTCAAAGAGCGAGTCAATTAGCGGATGGTGAACCAAAAGCCAAACTTCAACTCGGCACATTGATCCAAGAGAAGTTGATAGATAGTCATGATCTACCGTTTGAGACCCCTAGTTTGATTGTGGATCTACCGAGCCCCAACAAGGAAGGTGGAACCGATACCAAATACGTGGTTGGCTTAAGAAATTTCCTAGCTATTTGTGACTACAACCGAAGCTTCTTCTACGCGCAATCTGTTGCTGAATTTGCAGAAGTTCTCAAAGGCGAAATGCCTGTTCAAGGTAGCGTAAAAAAAGCCAGCAAAAAAGCAAAGAAGACTTCAAAGAAGTCTTCTAAACATGCCGCCAAGAAAAATTAGGCTGGAAATACGCCCGTTGATAAATAGCGATCACCACGATCGCAAACAATAAATACAATCGTGGCGTTTTCTACCCGCTCGGCAATTCTAAGAGCTACTACCAAGGCGCCAGCAGCAGAGATGCCACAGAAAATACCCTCTTCTCTAGCCAACCTTCTGGTCATATCTTCAGCAGCAGCTTGGCTCACATACTCAATGCGATCCACTTTGGCATCAGAATAAATCTTAGGAATGTACTCAGGCGACCATTTACGAATACCAGGAATTTGAGAGCCCTCTTCTGGCTGAGCGCCAATAATTTGAATCTGAGGGTTTTTCTCTTTTAAATAAATCGATACACCTGTGATGGTGCCGGTGGTTCCCATCGCAGAGACAAAGTGAGTAATTTGTCCTTGAGTGTCTTCCCAAATTTCAGGACCTGTTGATTCAATATGCGCTAAAGGATTATCTTTATTTGCAAATTGATCAAGGATGATCCCCTTACCTTCCTTTTGCAATTGCGTGGCATAGTCTCTGGCATATTCCATGCCTCCTGTCGCAGGCGTTAAGACTAACTCAGCACCATAGGCTGCCATACTTTGACGACGTTCGATACTTTGATTCTCAGGCATCACCAAGATCATCTTGTAGCCCAAAATAGCAGCCACCATTGCCAAGGCAATCCCTGTGTTACCACTAGTAGCCTCAATCAAGGTATCACCTGGCTTAATGTCACCCCGTGCTTCTGCACGCATGAACATGGATAAGGCAGGACGATCTTTTACTGAACCAGCTGGGTTATTACCTTCTAGCTTACCTAGAATAACGTTATTACGCTCAAGGTTGCCAGCACCTGGAATGCGCTGTAAACGAACCAGCGGCGTATGCCCAACTGTTTGAGCAATGGTTGGATAGGATGGTCTTGAAATTGACATATGCCAGTATCTTAATGTATTTCGATTACTGGCATATGTATCTAGGCAATAGTCTTTAGAAAACCTCTAGTCAGAGGCTCTTTCTTTTAACTTTACTTTTAAGCTTGGTTTTTGAGGGGGAACTTCTTTTCTTTTTAATCTTGCTTACTTTTTCTAGGTGACCTAGTCGCCTTATCAGCTGAATCACTCTTATCTTTCGCTTTAGCTTCAGATTTTGTTGATTCTTTTTTGCCTGCTACTGCAGATTTACCATTCACAGTTAAGCCATTTTTCATCAATCGCTCAACTGTTTTCTCTCCGATACCCTTCACTCTAGAGTGCAAGTCTTGAGCATCTTTAAATGGGCCATTTTTCTTTCGCTCAGCCAAGATTGCTTGTGCTTTAGAAGGCCCTAAACCTCGAACAGATTCGAGCGCTGCCTGATCAGCTGAATTGACATCGACTGCAGCAAAGGCAGATCCCATCAAGGCTAGGCAACTAAATACTGATAACAAAAATACACGAATAGATTTAAATGCAAAATTTAACAACATATGACTCCTCATAAAGTAAAAAGCCCCATCGAAGTGATGAGGCTCTTCATTAACGAGGGTTCAGTCAAATGGTTGACTGAAAAATTGAATTACAGCGGTTGCGCTAAAAAATCAGAATTTTCTGACAACCATGTCATATATTTTCTGACACCTTGCTCAACAGTTAAAAACTCTGAGGTATAACCAGCCGCTCTTAGATGAGTTAGGTCAGCTTGAGTAAATGACTGATATTTACCTTTGAGGGCATCAGGAAATGAGATGTACTCGACCAAGCGCTCATCAACTAACTCAGGCAAGCTCAGTTCTTTTTCACCTTGAATCGCTCTCATTGAATTAATGACAGATTTAGCAACATCATTAAATGGTTGAGCACGTCCCGTACCCAAATTAAAAATGCCATTCTTTTCAGGATGATCATGGAAGAACAAATTCACTTTAACCACATCTTCTACTGAGACGAAATCTCTCTTTTGCTCACCCTCAGCATAACCACCATATTCTCCAAACAGCTTAACAGCACCTGATTCTAAGAATTGGTGATAGTGATGAAAAGCCACTGAAGCCATGCGACCCTTATGAGACTCACGCGGACCATAAACATTGAAATATCTAAACCCAACCACTTGAGCAGTTGTTTTCTTTTGTGCAAAACGTTGACGAACCACTTGATCAAATAAGAATTTAGAGTAGCCGTAAACGTTTAATGGCTTCTCATACTCTCTGCTCTCTTTGAAAACATCAGAGCCGCCATAAGTCGCTGCTGAGGAAGCATAAAGAAATGGCACTTTTTGCTCTGTGCAAATATCCAATAAATCAAGTGAATAACGATAGTTATTCGCCATCATGTATTGACCATCCGTTTCCATGGTGTCAGAGCACGCGCCCTCATGAAAAATCGCAGCCACTTTCCCAAACTTACCTTTAGCAAAAGCGTCGACAAATTCAGACTTGTCTAAATAGTCAGAAATTTCCAAATCAGCTAGGTTGCGATATTTGTCTGCTGGCTTGAGCTCATCAACAGCAATCACATCTGTGATTCCTCGTGCATTTAAAGCCTGAACAATATTGGCTCCGATAAATCCAGCAGCGCCCGTTACGATATAAGTCATTGCAATTCCTCTAAAGATACTGTTGCAGTACCCAATTTACCAACAACAATGCCACCGGCTTTATTAGCTAACTTCATCGCCTGACCAGCAGGCCATTTAGCCGCTAAGGCTACCGCCATTGTTGCAATCACTGTATCACCAGCACCTGAAACATCAAAAACCTCACGAGCCTGAGCTTTAACATGCTCAACTCCGGTTGCAGTAAATAAACTCATACCCTCTTCAGACCGAGTGAGCAATAAACAATCTAGCTTTAACTTCTCTCTTAAAGCTTGTGCTTTAGCAGTTAAATCAGCTTCATCAGACCACCGACCAACTACCTGTCTAAGCTCTGATCGATTAGGCGTCATGATCGTCGCACCTTGGTATTTGCTGTAATCATCACCCTTAGGATCGACCAATACCACTTTGCCAGCAGCTTTAGCAGCCGCAATCATTTTGGTGACATGCGTTAAGCCGCCCTTACCGTAATCAGAAAAGATGACTGCATCCACATCCGATAAGAGAGCCTGAAACTGTTCTAATTTATTCAATAAAGCTTCATGAGTAGGCGCTTGCTCAAAATCTAAACGAATCAATTGTTGCTGACGAGCGACCACTCTTAGTTTGACTGTGGTTGGCAGGCTTGCATCACGTTGCAAATAACTTTTAACACCCTGCGCTTCCAACATTTCTTCAATGCGGCGCCCTGGCTCATCATCACCCACCACCCCCAAAATAGAGATCTGAGCACCAATGCTAGCCGCATTGCGAGCAACGTTCGCAGCGCCACCTAAGCGCTCATCATTTTTGCTGACCAACACCACCGGTACCGGTGCTTCTGGCGAAATTCTTTCTGTGTCACCAAACCAATAACGATCCAACATCACATCACCCACCACCAGCAAACGGGCTTGACGGAACTGTTGGATATCAGCACTTGATAGTTGAATGTCCATAATTTTTATTGATTCAATCTGATGTCAAAAATGTTTTAAATAATTACATGGATGGACCTGATGGCGCCGCACCCTCTCCACGTCTTGGAGAATAAGATTCCCAATGATTACACCCAGGGCACTGCCAATAAAAACGGCGAGCTCTAAAACCGCAGTTGCCACAGGTATAACGCGCCAAAGAGTTAGTTCTTTGCTTTAACAATCCTAAAGAGGCTTTAAATTCTTGTGCGGCTTTTTCATTTTGAGCCACTTCAGCCAACATTAAACGAGCTTGCGCTCTTAATGCCATCGCAGAAAGGCTGGGCGTATGACGCATCACATCTGTCATTAAAGCTTCTGCTTGCGGCACCCCTTGAAGCGCCATCACATGCTTAAAGGTAATGTCTAATAATTCCCCACCCGCCTGAGTCTGCAAAGCATCAATCAAGGTTTTTAAACCTACATCTGCCTTACCTAATACTTTATGCACCTCAATCCAACGATCAGCCACTAAGGGGAGATAAGCAACATGGTTCTTTGCAATCAAACTCCAAGTCTCGATAGCGCCTGGCAAATCATTTTGCGCCACCAAACAATCTCCTTTTAAGATCGTTGCTCTTGGATGATCCGGAATCGCCTTCATTGCTTGATTAATATGCTGCTTAGCCACATCAATCTTTTTCGCCTGCAGAGCCTCTTCAGCTAATTGACAATGGAAATGCGCAATCTCTCGATGATGACTTTTACCTTGAAGATTTTCCAATTCTTGAGAGGCAATGATAGCTTTAGCCCAGTCTTTCTCAATTTGATACATCTCCAAAAGACTCTCTTTAGCAGGAATGCCATATTTACTATGACTACCTACCTGATGCAAAGATGTTTCAGCACGATCAAGCAAACCCGCTCTTAAGAAATCTCGCCCCAATTCATAAGCCGCATGATCACGATGCCTAGAAGGTAGATCATCACGAATCGCTAAATGCTGATGAACACGAATCGCGCGCTCGGTTTCACCACGGCGCCTAAATAGACTGCCCAAAGCAAAGTGTAATTCAGTTGTTTCCGGATCTAACTGGGCAATTTGTACAAGCGCATCAATCGCTTTATCAGGCTCTTCATTGAGCAATAAATTAAGACCTTTGAAAGTTGATTTTTGCTGAGCTAGACGCTCAATTTCTTCCTCGCGCTTTTCAAGTCGCATATCCCAGCGCGCGCCCAACCATCCCAAACCAAAAATAATGGGTAAAGC
>JACCDI011061895.1_pt1 | contig 11329 bp, 12 predicted proteins | sample 7442791 | NCBI WGS metagenome assembly JACCDI01 (sample SAMN15323434, study PRJNA562643) | freshwater metagenome | isolation source: river surface water | place: USA:Blue River Watershed | collected 2017-08-15
ATAATCAGTAAGTTCGGCAAATTCCATTGCTTGATTGATGAGCAGTTTGTGTGGAACTTTGGTCTTGTCTAAACCGGCTAGTTTCGCGTTAATTTCTGTTCTAAAGGTTGTGTTGACTGTTTGTGCCTGACTAAAATTGATTGCTAGTAGAAATAGCAATATCAGACCTTTTCTTAAAAATCGAATTGAGTTCATATGGAATAAATTAAAGGTTACACAGTTAAAACTAGCTTTTAATGATTTATTTACTTTAAAAAGATGTTTTCATTGAATTACTTATTTGCATTATTTCTGTTTTAATACAAGTACATCCTAAAAATAAATTTTCGTTTGGTATCATTCCCAAAAATGATCTTTACAATTTGTCGATTGTTTTAGTTGGTTATGTGAATCACAAATTATTTTCGCAGTGTTTTGATTGGAACACAATTGCCCATCATAAGTGTTGGCTTCTAAAACAAAGAAGGTAGTAAATCGACCAATTAAAATTGTAGGTTGATCATCACTTTTGAAACAAGTAATTATGATAACAATAATGAAAAGTAGTGGGGCTATTTTTTTCATATCATTTTTTTATAAAAATAATTAAAATAAATCTACTTAACTTGGTTTTAAGATTATCTAATTGTTTAGAAAAAAATAAAATTACACTATTTTTTGTGAAGAATTACACGTAAAAATACTTGTTTTATTTTGTGCTTAAATTGTATACAATATCTTTTAAGCCTTTTGAAATAATTGGAGTTGTGAAAAAAAAAGATAGTTTCAACGAGAATTTTTGAGCTAATTTAGCAGATGAGTGGGAATAGTTTTTATTTTTGTTTTAATGTTGATAATTTTTTATTTAAAAACAAAATAAGGTGTTTTTCATTGAGAAAAATAAGTGTTTTTCCTTTGTTTTTTGTAGAACAAAATTATCCTGTTATAGACTCAAATTTCACAAATTAGCAAGAATTATTTATACCTCATCTAGCTATTTATCTCTTATTTACTAATTACTGTTTTGCTTAGTATTTTCCAAATACTTACTATGCACTTCCTGATTACTTTAGCCTATCGGATGGCTTTTAAAGCTGATTCAAGTTTTTTGGTGCTTGATACTTAATTTTTGCGCTTCGCTTTTTTTCAATGTTAGGTACCACTAATTACTTTGTTTCTTAAAAATTGACTGTAGTGTTTATTTTTATCATTCAATGTATTCTTGGGTTAGTGGGCTGTTTTGAGCTAATGTGCTTTTCCTTCAAAATCAATCGCTTTCAAAATCTCAACCGCAAGGATTGCACATCTAATTATATTGATGGTAAGGACAATTATTACTATTGAAATAGTTGAAATACCGAAAGTAGGTGTTTTAAAATTTTCTTTTTTGATAAGAACTTGAGTCATGAATAGCTCAAAGTAGTTAAACTTTGTACAGCTTTGGAGATCCAATTAATTTGCAACCCTATTTAATTTGACACCCTTAGTTCATATTCATTTCCTTCATCATCAACGGCTTTCAAAATTCCGTGACCGCTCCATTCGACTTCTACTGGAACTTCTTCATTGTTGCTGTTGGTGATAAAACCATTGCCTGATTTCCCTTCAACCTCAACTTCTCCAGTAACTTCATTGCCTTGTTTGTCGGTACCAACTACTTCATAAGTATATTCATAATGACCTGATGTTCCCGTACGCTTTTCGTATTCGTAGTTAGTATCAGTATGAACTGTTTTTTTCTTTTCAATTTGTTCTGTTTCTTGACTTGGACTGTAAGCGGGTTGAATTTCACTTTTCTTACAAGCTGTCATTATCAAAAGTATAACTATACTATAATATGCCTTCATGATTCTATTTTTAACCAAAACTAATGGGTTGAAAAATGGAATCCTTACGGGAAACCGTAAATGAAGTAGGAGAGTTGCTGAGAAGCTGAGTGACTGAGTTTTTAATTTTACTATAGCAACTTTAATTCTACAGCAATTGGAATATGATCAGAGATTTCTCGTGCTTCTTGTAAAGTTGAAAATGACTCGTAGAAGAAAAGTGCTTTGGCATTGGTTACCGAAACCTTGTTTGAATTGTACCAAATATTATCAAATTCGAATGACAAACAATTGTTGTTTACGCATTCTTTTTTGAGTGAGGTTTTTTGGTTTTGAAAAGCGCTTTTGTAACCTAGTTTTTGAAGCGGAATAAAAACCGTATGCGACTGCGGACAATTGAAATCGCCTGCAAATACTAAATTTAGTTTTGGGTATTGCGCGGGTAGAAACTTAAAGTATTTGATTTCGGTTTCGGGTTGTTTGCTTTTGGTGATGGCGTGAAAATTGACCACCGTAACTTGTTTGTTTTGGTATTGAAAGGTACAGTAAAATGGTTCGCGGTCGATTTCGAGATGATATTTTTTTTCGAGCCACGCTTCACCAATTTTTTGGACTTTAGCGGTCTTCCACAATAAGGCATAACGTTCGGTTTTGTAGGCACTGCTGCTGGTTGGATCGCTTATCACATACTCCCATTTGGAACCTTTGCGATTGAGTTCGTCGGCCAATTGCGCTACTGCTTGTGCACCTCCATCGCCTGCCACAATTTCTTGTAAGGCTACAATATCATAATTTTTGATAGTATTAGCAATGAACTCGATATTGGCTTCTGATTTACTACTGCCTAAATTTTCGATGTTCCAAGAGAGGAGTTTGACCTGAGAAAAAGCACTATTAACAATTAATAAAAAGAAAAGGATTTGTTTCATGGGTTTATACTCACTTGTCTGGATTGTGTTGAAAACAATATCCGTTAGCAATACTCGTCATGTGTTTACAGCGTGTGCCTTTTTTGGTGGTTCCTTTGCATTGAGTAGTTTCCTTTTGACCTTGTGCTGTGTTGGTTGATTGAACAAAACCCAAAGCAGTATAATTTTGAGGTTTGCAGATTTTACAAGGTTGCAAGCCTAATTCTGCTGCCTCTTTTAACGAAATTTCAGTGGAAACATTCTCAACCATACGGCAACTTCCTAAATGGTATTTTTGTCCAGAAGGTGTTTTATACACTTTTTGTGCGCTCAATGACAGAGTAAAAAAGAATAGAAAAATAATTTTTCTCATAGTAGTTTGTTTTTGTTCAACGTTGAGAAAGTTTGCGTAGCTAGTAAATTTAATTATTATAGAATTTTTTTACTATTGCAACAGGAATACCAAAACTAAAACTTTGTGAGTTAGTCACTTTAGCAAAATTTACACCAACTAAATTACCCCATTTATCAATTATCGGGCTACCACTTGAGCCTTCCAAAGTAGGAATAGTATACAATATCCTCTCACCATCATTCTCTTGGCTGATTTTTCCACTTGTAAACTGAGACTTTATACCTTGTTTAGTACTAGCTAAAGAAAATCCTTTGTTATAACCAATCATAAAAACATCATCATTTATTTTAATTGGTTTATTAATATCTCTTTCCTTAAATTTATCTGGATTTAATTCAATGTTGGGGTTATTATCATTAAAATTTAAAATATTTTTTGGCTTGTTATTAAAAGTTTTTGATTTTGTTTGTATTAATGCCAAGTCAACATTTTCATCTTCTGATGTTTTAATTACTACACACTCTTGCAGATCATCTAATTCTGTCACATGTGTGTCATTAAAAGCAATTCCTAACTTATTAATAATTAATTTGGAAGTTGAATTAGATATATCAATATTATCAAACAAATTATAAGCATGAATTAATAAATTCTTTTTATCATTAAAATCATCATATTTATTTTCTAATTCAGCCTTTTCAGAATAAGACAAGTTATAGGAATAATTGTAATTATATTTAATATTTTCGAGTTCTGAATTTAATTCGTACACCTTATTTTCAATTTTTCCTTTTGAAGTTTCACAAAAGGCAGCTAGTTCCATTTTGTAATTTTCATCTTTATTATTAACTACATGATTATTGGTGATTACTTCTCCGTTTTCCGAAACAATAAATCCTGTGCCTGTTGAAAATGATAAATTATTCAATACATCCTCTTCAGAATAATAAATTTTTTCCTCTGACCCAGGAGAATAATAAAATGTCACATCGCCTGATGTTACCTCGTAATAATACTGACTTGCAATAAGTACAACACTACTTTTATATTTTTCGAACAGCAAATCTGGTGATTCCGGTTCTTGCACTTTATTACATGAGATAAACAATAAACTAATCAAAAACAAGAAAATAGTTTGTTTCATAATATTTGAAATAAGATTAAATATTTTCAATATCCTTCTCAATCAATTTATACTTATCCTTAATATCTTCACCTAAATAAAAATCTAGTAAATCTTTCTTGTTTAATGTTCCCTGACTTAAGAAACGTTTTAAGTATTCTTGATTGAATTCCATTAGCAACATTGACTTATCCAATTGCTTTAGAATTGTCTTGTTGTTTTCAATATTATTCAAAACTAATGATTTAATCGATAAAATTTCATTTATATCTTTAATTATTCTGTTGACAATCATAGCCAAGACGTGTTTATCGAATTCGATTTCTTTGGCATTAGTTGCGATATCACGTGCTAACATGTAGGCAATCGCCAAGTTGGAATAATCACCTTTTTGAGAATTGATTATGGCAACAAAACCAACTTCAGGAATATAACCCACATTGTCAAAGTTTTTAAGAATGGAATTATCAACCAATGAAATATCAAAAACAATGATGCTTACTTTTGAATCTCTGTTGGCTTGTGCTTCTATTAACTGACTCCAAGCAGTGTCCGTTTTGCGGGTAAAGATTTCTTTATTTTCAATTTCTCCAAAACGAATGCTTTTATCAAACTTACATTCAATGGCAATTTTCAATTCAGGTGAACCATTTATTTCGCAAATAATATCTCCAGTTTTATTTTTTGGAAGATTACCAGTTGAATTTCCAGTTAAAAAAGCTCTGTCCTTTAGTTTTCTTTCAGAAAAATAGTTGTTTAAGAAATCAGCTATTTCGTCTTCGGCTAATATTCCTTTGATGGCTGATTTGTAAAACAACTCTTTCTTCATTTCGAAAATCATTTTTAGACTTTCTAATTCTGTACCTAACTCGTTATTGGTTTTGGCTAAAAAAGCGGAAATGCGATCTTCCATTAATGCCAAAACACCAATGTAAATGGCACGTAGCAATTTTTCGTCTCTTTCTGTAGCTGATAAATTATCAAAGTAATTGAAAACAATTTGATTTTCTATTTCAAATTCTTTGATTTCGATGCGTTTGAGTTGTTGGTTGATTTTAAGCATTTTCTAACAATTCTATGAGTTCTTGAAATAAATTTATTACATTATTGTAGTTTTGATTTTCATTTATTAATGAAGAGTTTGAAAGGTTATTTAAGCTCTCAGCTATAGCAATAAATTTTTCAGTAATTTCAGGAATTTTTATATAGGATGCAAATACAAACCTTTCATCAAATAAAATCCTTGAAAAATCAGAGATTGTATCTTTCAATGATTCGTCCTCTTGAATTTTATGCAATTCGTCCTCTTTGCATTTTATTAATTCTTCTTTGATAATATTTAATAGATTAATGTATCTTGTATAATTACCTTTAAGAGCAAATTCTTGAAGAAAATTAGCATTCATGTTAAAGAATCTATTTATTGATATTTGTAATGAAAGAGTATAAACTTTTGGTAAAATTTTTTCTGCAATGGATTTTAATTTTTCCATTTCAGCACTTTTACTAATAGCATCATCTGCATTTTTTATTGCTTTTTGCAAAATTTCATCTTTAGGTAATTTTTTAAATTCACTTTGTAAAGTAACTTGTTCTTTTTTCAAAGAAATTTGTTTTTCTTTTATATCTTGAACACTAATTATATTAACTAGAATTGGCACAAAAATCCCTAACAATGTCATAAATCCTATCCCAATAGCCATATAAAGATTTAATCTATCCAAATCTTTATCGATTATACTTTCAGCACGATGAGTTTCACTGTAGACTTGTTTTGATAATGTTTTGATTTTTTCATCAAATTTAGCTAGTTCTTCTGCTTCAATAAAATACTTACCATCCTTTGTTTTGCTGCACTTTATATCTTCAACAGAATTTATCTTTATTAATGAATCTAACTTAATCCTATTCTGTTCTTTAATATCTGACAATTGATTGTTTATAAAACACCATTGTAAAACAAATAAAACCGTAAAAATGACTAAAAACCATTTTCCTATATCTTTTAAATTATTGTAATTTATGTAGTTATTATTTTCAGACATAATTTAATTAATTAAAATTTTATTTGGAATTGAATAAAGTAACTCGATGTAAATTTCTTCATTTTTAAATTTTTTCGTTTTATTGTTTTTTTGTGATATTTCAAACATTCTACCAAATAAAGTACTGTCAGTTAGTGATAAATTGTCAATACCGTCAATAGATGTTCTAAAAATCAAATCATCATGCGTAAACAGAATTAATTGTAATGGAATATCAGGAGTGTGTTTATTAAAAAGTTGAATTACTTTTTGTAGAAATTTAGCAAATGAATTTTTATTTATAAAATCACTCGCAAAAAATAAATCATCCATTACTAATGGGAAATTTATTTTATAGGTTTTGCGAGATGCCAAAGCAATACTTAAACCTATCATTAATGAAAATAATTTGTATCTGAAGGTGTTAAAATAATTTTGTGGAGTTGTAACCATTTCATTGGTTTTCTTATCAATTATCTCTGCCACTATATATTTGGTTATATATTCTTCACCCTCTATAATTAGCTTATTTTCTTTTAAATTTATCTCTAGTTTGTATTGTGGATCATCTTGAAAATAGTCATTTAAAATATCTTCAACTGTGTTTTTAATTGGTTCAAATACATTATTAACTAATTCATCAACTTTTAATTTGAATTTAGAGTTAAAAACACCAATTTCATCTTTTATTTGAGTAACAAAACTAACCTTTTTGTTAGCTGAAATTAAGTCTATTTCTAGTTCTTTAGTCTTGTTTTCAATTGATTTTATTTGTTCATTAAATTCTTTGATTTCGTTTTCTAGTTTAGATATTTTCTGTTCAACAGTTAGACTTTCATTGTTTTCAACAATTACTTTTATTTCAGTATCAATTGCATTTTTACGTTCCTCAATTAGAGATTGAACTTCTTTAGCTAGTTCAATATATCTTTTTTCAAAAATTTGTTTGTTCTTATTGATTAATTCAAATAAATCCAAATAATCTTTATCAGTTGGAACTAACTTTTGAGTAAACGAATAGATATAATCATTTAATTCGGTATCACTTACTACTGGAGATAATGCTACATATAATCTATTTTCCTCTATTCTAATTTTTTCTAATCTTGAAAAACTGCTTAATTCTTGTCTGTCAATATTTAGTATTTCATTCACACTACTTAAATCCCTGGTAATACTCCATAAATTCTCAGAAACTGACCTAAACCTATTTTTTAATTGTTCATCAAGTAATTTGAATTGTTCTAATTCTGATAATCTTTTTTCAACTTCAATTTTTATATCCTCTAATGATTTATTTGAACTTAAACAGAAAGGACAGTTATCAAATTCATGAATTAATTCCTTTCCTATGTCTAAGAAATTCTTTTCTACAGTTGCTTTTTTATTTCGTTCTAAACTACTGAAATCTCTATACTTGTTTTCAAATTCAATTATATCATCAAGATATTTTTGTTCATCAAAACTTATCTCTAAGTTTTTACTTTTCAATTTATTTAAAACCTCTAGTTTAGATTTCTGATTAGCATTATTTTCAGAAGAAATACCTTTTTTTAACTCTTCAATTTCAATAGTTTTAAATTGAATTTCGGCTAGTCTATTTTTAATAGTTATTTCATTGTTGTTAATTTCTCTTTCAAGATTATTTCTTGCACTAGTTTCTTTACTTCTTCTGTAATTTGGAATTAGCTGAGCAATGTTTTGTAAAGATAAAAACTCTTGAAGCCCTAAAGATCTTGCAATTATATTGTGAAAAGAATCATCGTATTTATCATCTTTATCATAATCTAACCAACCATTACTAATTACATCATATTCGGTTATGAAATGGCTACTTGGATTGAAAATTTTAGTTAAATCTTTATTTTTAAAAATTATATTTTCTAAATCAAAATTTCCTTCATTAGTTTTGATACTACATAATGGCTTCTCAGCTTCATTTACTCGCTGTAAATATTTATTATAATCTATTAAATCATTGGCGTCAGGATTTATGGAGCGGAGTTTTTTTTCTCCAATTTCTTGGGCATAAATCATCTCCAAACCAGCAAAAACAGACGATTTCCCAGTTCCATTATTTGCTAAAATAATTGCATTATTAATTTTTCCTTCTTCATCAGTTAGATTTATTCCATATGGAATTTCATTGTTTTCTCGCTTAGAAGGAATCCCTCTTAAATTTGAAATTTCAATTTGTTTAATTCTATAATCTTTACCAACAAACTCTGAAACATCAATACTCTCAATTTTTATTTTTTCCAATAATTCTTCAAAATCAAAATCTTGACTTTTAGAACTTACCAAAAAACGAATTAAACTTTCAAATAAATTTTCTTTACTTGAAATATCTAAACTTGGATAGTAATAGGCAATGATTTTAGATATAGTATTACTATTCTCTTCAGTTGCAATATCGATAAGTACTTTTCTAAAATTAGTTGTAGTCATATTTTACTTGATAAAGTCATTTCTAACATTTTGATTTATATAGGTACTTAATCCTTTACCACTAATTGCTTTTTGAATTAATTGTTGAAAATGAAAATTACCTATTTCATAAATAGGATAAATATAAGGATTTTTTTTACCTCCTCTAAACCAAACTGAAATTGAATCGTCAGATATTTCGAAATGTGTTATTGGAGAATTTCCACTTAAATTTTCGTAGCTTTCCATTTCAAATTTCAGCATAAATCTCATCCATTCCTTTATCTCCTCTTTTATATCCATTTCTTGGTCCATCGAATGAATCTTCTGTTATGACTAAATCTTCTGCTTTTCCTAAATCATACATTTTCCAACCTAATTTACCAGATGATGAGTAGCCATCTATTTGATATGCTCGTAAACCTTCGTTTCTTGCTGTTGTAATACCATAACAATGAGGTTCGACCACTCTTAATTCACCATCGTAATAGAATTCAACTACATTAAGGTTTTCTATTGCTTTAATAATTTTTTGATTCATTTTTTTATTAATTTAAAGGTTAATTTTTAAAATTTCTTAAACATTTTTTTTATTGCTTCCTCTGTTTGTTTGGCTATTTCATTTTCAATAACATTTTGTAACTCATTATTAAATTTATCGCAACAAGTTGTTAGTTGTATTGATTTCCCTTTTACAATAGCTTTAGGATTTTCATGGTGTTCTTTACACCTTTTATTTTCAACTAATCGGCATACTTTTTTTAAGTCAATCATTGTTTTATTTTTTATTCATTTCTGCAATAGCTTCTAATTTTTCTGTTAATTCAATTACCTCAATGATATAGTCCCTACTTTTTTCATTGAAGTTGGTTATGTCATTTACTCGAATTGCTGTTCCTGCCATACAAACCATTAACATATTTGTGCTACCCGATCCAATTTCATTAAAATCTATATCTGCTGAAATCACTGCATTGCCACCTAATTTTACACATTGAATCCGTAAGTCGGTCATGCATAACTGTGTTGCTTTGGCAATTTTTAGATTAGTAGTATTAGAAGTTGTTCCAAAAAAATCATTAAATGATCTAGATAATTCTGTTGCAAAACCAGTTCCTGAAGTAGTTTGAGCAGTAACCATATCAACTATTTCATATTTCCAATTTATAGGCGCTTCACTCGAAACTACGGGGATATATTTTATAATTTGTTTTAGCCGATTTTCTATTTCTGTTTTCTCTTTTGTATAATTAAAAGCAATTTTATTCAAAAGTTCCCCTGAACAGTTTGTGCAATAGGCTTCTTTGGTAAGTTCTAAATGCTTATTTATAAATTCTATTTTAGATTGTGGTATTAAGCTGTAGCTTAAAAATCCTTTCAAAGATTTTCCACAATTAGGGCATTTTTCCATATTTAATTTCTTTTAAATTATCTCTCTCAAACCTACAACCCACTTTTTTCAATTCCTTACGGTTTCCCGTAAACAGAGTAAAAAAGTTTATTGTATTGATTTTCTCTGACTTGTATTCTGCGCTTTGTCTTCTTCAAAATGACAGCACAATTCGCAACAATATACTTTTGGATAACTTTTTAGGGCTTTGTGTAGTGCGTATTTGGGGTGGGTGAACAATCCGATATAGTGGCGATTGTTTGGCATGGGTGTAAAATAGCAGTTGCCTGTGTGGAGTTCGTAGGCTTCGGGGTCGAAGGGTTGGGTGTTGATGAAATAGAAATCCATGGCGCATCGGTTTGGTGGTTCAAACGTAAGGAGAGCGATTGGGATTATTTTACGGGAAACCGTAATTGGAGATTTTACCGCAAAGACGCTAAAAAGGCGCAAGGTTCGCGAAGATTTTTCGTTTTACTATGGGTTGGAACGCAGATTTGGCGGATGCTTCGCAACGCTGATGGTTACGGATTTTGAACCTAAAGTGATTTAAGTTTTTTTAACCGCAAAGGCACTAGGGTTGCGCTAGGTTCGCAAAGATTGTGTTGTTATAGACGCAAAGATGCTTCGCTTTGCTCAGAGTAGAAACGTATAGATTACGATTTTAAACCACAAAAGTCACAAAAGGGTTTTGAAGGTGTAGCTATTTAGTCTTTTTCTTTGAAGCTGTAGATGAGGAATAGGGCAGCGGTGAGAATATCGAGTGGCATCCAAAGGTATTTTTTGTACAGATAAATTGGGAATATGGGGTTGAAAACAATGAGCACAACGATAAAGAGTATTCCGGTTAAGGTAACGTCGCGTTTCATTTCATTAACTAAAACGGCTACTGCTCCGATTGTCGTAAGTATTCGAAGAAAAGTGTAGTATTCAATAGGCATTGGAAAAAGTGCTAACAGTAATGCTGAGGCACAAAGTGTGCAAAATAGTTTCATAGTTTTATTTTTTTCAAACGTAAAAAAGAGAAATGGGAATGCATTACGGGAAACCGTAAATATTTTTTTTTGAAACGCAGATTAAAGAAATTAGTGAAATTTTAAAAAATATTTTCTCTATGCTATTCCAAGGTCTTTAGCTATGGCAACTAAGTGTATGGTGTTGTTGGCTTTGAAGTAGTCTTTGAGTTTGCTGATGCGTTTTTCGATGGTACTTTTGCTGTTGGGTGAAATGCCGAGTTCCTTGAATTTGGTGTCCATTTTTTCTTGCGGAATACCGAATGCCAATTGCTTGATGAGTTGGA
>JACCDI011238178.1_pt1 | contig 11329 bp, 11 predicted proteins | sample 7442791 | NCBI WGS metagenome assembly JACCDI01 (sample SAMN15323434, study PRJNA562643) | freshwater metagenome | isolation source: river surface water | place: USA:Blue River Watershed | collected 2017-08-15
GCCGCGATCAATGTGGACCGCCGTCTTCTTGGCCTTCTCTGGTCTACTACTCATTGCCCAAGTTTGGAAAGGTCTGACTTTCGATGGCATCGGTTTGATTGCTGCATTCTTAGATGCATTCGCGTTGACTGCTTACTTCTTGCTCGGTGAGAAATGGAGTAAGCGCGCACCAACAGAGACTTTGATGCTCTATGGTTTTGGTATCTCAATGTTGTTCTGGTGGGTCACATTGCCGCTTTGGACCTATCCAACTGAAATCTTTACACAAGAGATTGATCTGCGCGGCCAAGCATCCGGAACTTTGGCAAGCGGGTGGATGTTGATTTTATTTGTAATTATTGTCGGAACCATAATTCCTTACACTGCAAATCTAATTGGTATCTCTAAAACCAGCGCTTCTAGCGCATCAGTGATTGGCATGTTAGAACCAGTTCTGGCCGGTGTATTTGCCTGGATCTGGTTAAGTGAAACCTTTAATGCAATTCAGTTAATTGGCGCTGCTGCGGTGATTGCTGGAATTTATATCGCAACTAAAGCGACTACTGCTATTCGGCAGATCGTGCCTGAGTAAAGTCGGTATTTCCAAAGTTCTGGTTTGGCGCAGGCATATCAACAAACCTGGAGAAGTGAAGTTGCGCGGAGACTATAAGGTCGCGAGTTGGACCGTTACGGTGTTTGACCACAAATAGATCTGCTTCGCCGCTTCGATTCTGTTTGTCATACAAATCTTCGCGGTGGAGCAAGATCACCATGTCAGCATCTTGTTCGATAGCGCCAGATTCGCGAAGGTCAGAGAGCATCGGTTTCTTATCTGCGCGCTGTTCAGGTGAACGATTTAGCTGCGAGATCGCGATTACTGGGATATCTAACTCTTTGGCCATTAATTTAAGGTGACGTGAGAATTCGGAGACTTCTTGTTGGCGATTTTCTACTTTCTTGCCAGAAGACATCAACTGCAAATAGTCGATGACGATCAATTTGAGGTCATGGCGCTGCTTCAAACGACGCGCTTTGGCGCGAATCTCCATCATTGAAAGATTGGCAGAATCATCGATAAATAGTGGGGCATCGCTGATCTCGCCCATGCGCCTTGCAAGGCGCGCCCATTCGTCATCGGTAAGTGCGCCGCTTCGAATTGAATTGAGTGCAACGCGCGCCTCTGCAGACAACATACGCATGGTGATTTCGGAGCGCGACATTTCAAGTGAGAAGATAACTGCCGTCTTTTTTTCATGAATTGCCGCATTGCGCACAATATCTAGAGCTAAAGTGGATTTACCGACTGCCGGACGAGCAGCGATAACAATCATGTTGCTTGGATGGAAACCGTTGGTTAATTTATCTAAGTCGCGGAAACCTGAGAGCACACCTTCGGGGCCAACTCCTTTTGAGATTCGTTCCATCTCGTCGAAAGTTTCTTCGAGGAGCGTATTGAGTTGCACATAATCTTCGGAGGCGCGACGTTCAGTCACTTGGTAAACCTCTGCTTGTGCTTGATCGACTACATCATCGATCTCGCCTTCAGTTGAATAACCAAGTTGCACAATCTTGGTGCCAGCTTCGACTAAACGTCTGGCAATTGCACGTTCGCGTACGATCTTTGCGTAGTAACCTGCATTTGCTGCAGTTGGAACTGAGCTAATTAAGGTATGTAAATATGGTGCACCGCCAGCGCGTGCGATATCGCCACGTTTAGTAAGTTCGGCGGCAACTGTGATGGCATCTGCTGGTTCTCCGCGACCGTATAAATCAATAATTGCATCGAAGATAAGTTCGTGCGCCGGTCGATAGAAGTCTCGCTCTTTTAAAATTTCGACTACATCTGAGATCGCATCTTTAGATAGCAACATTCCGCCGAGCACAGATTGTTCGGCGATTAAATCTTGCGGCGGAGTTCGTTCGAGGTCAGAACCGCCAGCGTTACGTGGAAACTCTGCGATGCTCACGGGGAGAAACTTCTCACCCAGGTATGACATTTACGAATGAGGCTGTGTAGAAGGCTGTGTAGAAACCCCCGCCAACCTGTTGAAAAAGCTGTGGATGGCTGGGGATAAGCGGTGGATAACTTGGTTATTCCTAGCCAGATTACGCTCAAAAGAGCGCTTTTCGACTGTGGATTAAAGTATTTCGAGAGTTATCACATATTGAGATGTCTAAGGGCCTATTGAGTTTAGCGCTGCTGGTAGTTAAAAATAGATTTTAAGAGTTTGGCAAGAGCCACAAGACTTAAGGTGCAGTTATGAATTCCGAGATGTTAGCCAAAATGGAGAGCGGGCAGGGCTTTATCGCTGCTCTTGATCAAAGCGGTGGTTCTACACCTAAAGCTTTGAAGTTATATGGCATCGAAGAAGATGCCTACAAGAATGAAGACGAGATGTTCCATCTTGTTCATGAGATGCGCACCCGAATTATCACTAGCCCAGTCTTTAACTCTAAACGAATCTTGGCAGTAATTCTCTTCGAGAAGACTATGAGTAACCATATCGGCGGAATGAGCTCTGCGAAATATTTGTGGAAAGAGAAGGGCATCGTGCCATTCTTGAAAGTTGATGATGGTTTGATGGCTGAAGCAGATGGTGTGCAACTAATGAAGCCAATTCCAGAGTTGATACCACGTGTCAATGCTGCGGTATCTCATGTTGTATTCGGAACCAAGATGCGCTCAGTAATCAAAGATGCCAATCCGGTTGGAATTAAAGAGATCGTCAAACAGCAATTTGCTTTTGCCAAAGTAATTTTAAGTGGTGGGCTAGTCCCAATTATCGAACCAGAAGTCGATATCAAATCCCCTAGAAAATTAGAGTGCGAAAAGATCTTAAAGTCAGAGTTATTAAATGAATTGGATAATCTCGATGAACGGATTATCTTTAAATTGACGCTACCTTCCGAAGATAATTTCTATGAAGAGCTCACCGGACATCAAAAGGTGATCCGAGTGGTCGCGCTATCAGGTGGTTATTCAAGACATGATGCCAATGCGCTGTTAAAGAAGAATCGTGGATTAGTAGCATCGTTCTCGCGGGCATTAACTGAAGGTTTGCAGATCAATCAGAGCGAAAGCCAATTCGATCAAGTCTTAGATGAAGCGATCGAATCTATCTACCAGGCCTCCATCAATAAGATTTAAAACAAGAAAAACCCCAGCTAGTTTGAGACTAGCTGGGGTCTAATTTTTAGTTAAGCAGCAACCACTGAAACGGTTACGTTTGCTACGACATTGCCGTGCAACGAAACTTTTGCAGTGTGATTGCCAGTTTTCTTGATGTGTGCCAATTTGATCTTATGGCGATCAATATCAACACCAGCAGCTGCTTTGATAGCGCTTGCCACATCTTTATCGGTAACTGAACCGTAAAGCTTGCCTGTTGATCCAACCTTTACTTTGATAGAAATCGAAGCAGTTTCCAGTTTTGCTTTGATCTCTTTTGCATGATCAAGGTCGCGAATTACGCGAGCCGCGCGAGCGCGACGGATTCCGTCGATCTGCTTCTGTGCACCTTGGCTCCAAGCAATTGCTTGATTGGTTGGCAACAAGAAGTTACGTCCGTATCCATCTGCAACGTTTACAACATCGCCAGGATGTCCTAGGCCAGATACTTCACGAGTAAGAATTAGTTTCATTTAAATTTTTCCTTTCTCTAAATATCTGGTTATCGAGCGGTTGAGGTATATGGAAGTAGCGCGACTTCACGGCTGTTCTTTACTGCTGCTGCAACTGAGCGCTGATGTTGAGTGCATGCGCCAGTTACGCGACGAGCGCGAATCTTGCCACGATCACTGATGTACTTACGTAACAAGGCAATATCTTTGTAATCGATATAGCTGACCTTGTCGCGGCAGAACTGACATGGCTTCTTCTTGAATTTCTTATTAAGAGCAGCTGCTTTAGCGCCCTTATTCTTTGGTTCTTTGAGCGTACGGTTATTACGTGCTCCCATTGTGGTGCTCCTTTTCGGGTGCCCTTCCCTTAGTTATTAACGGTGTTATTCACTAATTGAAGGAATGGTCGGTTAGTTACTAAATTTATTTAAAATGGTGGTTCGTCGGTGTTGGTTGTCCATCCGCCACCTGCTGGAGCGCTTGAGGCCCACGGATCGTCGTTGAATGAATCTGCGGTAAATCCACCTGCTGCTGGCGCAGCGCCTCCTGCAGCGCGAGTGGTCTTTGTGACCTTCGCGGTTGCATTGCGTAACGATGGACCAACTTCATCAACTTCAACTTCAAATACAGTGCGCTTCTCGCCCTCTTTGGTTTCGTATGAGCGTTGCTTCAAACGACCAGAGACAATTACTCGCATTCCGCGAGTTAGTGACTCTGCAACGTTCTCTGCTGCTTGACGCCAAATCTGACATTGCAAGAAAAGAGAATCTCCGTCTTTCCATTCATTGGTGTTGCGATCTAAATAACGTGGAGTTGAAGCCACACGAAACTTTGCGACCGCAGCGCCTGATGGAGTGAAACGTAATTCTGGATCATCAACTAAGTTGCCGATGATGGTTATGTTTGTATCTCCTGCTGCCATTTTCTCTACCTTCTATCTACTGTGGGTGTTTTACTCTGGACGAATTACTTTGGTGCGTAACACAGCTTCATTCAAATTAAGTTGGCGATCCAACTCTTTGATTGCTGCTGGTTCGCAGTGCATATCTACAACTGCGTAAATGCCTTCGCCCTTCTTGTTAATCTCAAATGACATACGACGGCGTCCCCAAACATCTAGCTTGTCGACTTTTCCGCCTGAGTCTTTGATGATTTTTAAGTAGGTCTCGAGGCTTGGTGTAACAGTGCGCTCTTCGAGCTCTGGGTCAAGGATGACCATTAATTCATAATGACGCATGAATCAATAAACCCCTTCGGACTATGCGGTTACGGTATTTCCGTAACAGAGGTGATCATGAAAAGGCGAACTTGCTGATGCCTTTTTATGAGGGGTTAAGGGTAACTGGAGGCGCTATTAAAGAGGAAATCCCATGGTTTTCCCTGTGTAAAACGGGCTTTGGATACCTGGCGGGCGAGGGCGAAGACCATCGCAATCGCGGCAATCCACCTAAGCAAACTGATCCCGCCGTAAAAACTCTGGCTTAGCCCGAACTTGGCATCAGTCAAAGTGGCTAAGTGTTGCCAAATTGCAACATGGTAGAGAAGTTCTGCGAATTGCCAGACCCAGAACATTATTAAAGTCTCTTTAGTTTTTATTGCAATTACCGCAAGAGCAGTTAACCAGAGAACGTATTGCGGCGAATAGACCTTGCTTAAAATTAAAGCAGCGGTAAAGACAATAAATGAAACTTCTGCAAGTGTTGGCGTTTCCCGAAGCCCAAAGAGATAAACGCAGACCCAAGCTAAGATTGCCAAAGTTCCAAGTAGCGAAATGTAATTAGTTGGTCCTGTAGTCCAACCGAAAATCTGTCCGATATTCCAGATTGAACCCCAATCTGGGCCACGCTCTAAGTTGAATTTATAGAAATGCCACCAACCGGTTGGAGTAGTAATTGCAATTGGCAAATTAATCGCTGCCCAAGTAGCGGCAAAGAAAGTCAAATATCTAAATGGTCGAACGCCGCTTCTTAAGAAGATTACTAATATCGGAATTAAAAGTAGTACCGGAAAAAATTTAGTAGCGACCGAGACTCCAAGCGCAATCGCACTGTAATCATATTTCTTGCGATCAAACCAATAAATTGCCAGTAGCATCGTTGGTATTGCCCAGAGATCCCAATTGATAAAGAGCGATCCAATAACTGCAGGTGCTAAAGCATAATAAAAACCGTAAGGATTGATTCGTTGAAGTAGATAGACGCTAGCAATAAAGAGTAAAGATAAGAGGAAGATATTGAAGAAGTAATATCCATGTACCCCATTTACTGGTAGCGCTGTTAGATACATGGCTACGCCCATCAACGCTGGATATTCGACGCTCTTATCGCCACTAGCGAAAGGCCAAATATCTCTATCTAGATAGCGTTCGGTATATAAAGGTGCAATATCGGTATAACAAGCGTGGATGTAATTATCAGGCGAGGCCCAGCCATTGTCTTGGCAATGTGAGAATTTCGCGAAAGATAACAAGCTTGCCAGAATTGCAAGGGCAATCAGAACTCTAGAAGATTTAAACAGTTTACTTCTGCTTTCGCACCTGAACACCGCCGCTAGTCATAACTACCGGATCAGTGCCACCAATATTTACTGGTTTTGGAAATGAGAGCGCAGGTTGATCCTTTAACGCACCTTTCATGTAAGCGGTCCAAATACGTGCTGGAAATGTGCCACCAGTTACCGAAGTTAATCCACCAATTCCATTTAAAGTCTGTGATGCGTTGTCGCGGAACATCGCTACCGCTGTTGAAAGTTGTGGGGTGTAGCCGCTAAACCATGCAGAGGCATTCTGCTCCGAGGTACCAGTTTTTCCTGCCGCAGGTCTACCCAATCCAGAGGTTCCGTAAGTCGCAGTTCCGTTACTTACTACTTTTGAAAGTGCATAAGTTAAATCTGCCATTACATCTTTGCTAAATACTTCGATCGCAGATGGTGGCGTTGCTTGATATAGAAGTCCGCCATTGGAACCAGTTACCTCAACTACAAACCATGGGGCAGCGTAAACACCTTGTGCAGCAAAGGTGGCATATGCACTAGCTACGTCAATGACATGTGGAGATGCCGCACCTAAGACCACCGAAGGTGTTGGCATCATCGCGATTTTCTCTGGAATCCCAGCGCGACGTGCAGCATCCACGACTTTTTCTGGACCGACTTTGATTCCAAGTGGCACATAAACTGTGTTGACCGAATGTGAGGTTGCGGTAAGCAAATCAATCTGTCCCCAACCTTCGTCGCCATAGTTATTTACTTCGTATGGTTTTCCGTAATCATCGAAGATTTGCGGTGAGTCACCATTCCACATTGAGGTAAGTGGAATGCCCGCCTCTAATCCAGCTGCGAGCGCAAATGGCTTGAAAGTGGAACCAGCAAGCGCGATTGATTGGGTGGCATCATTTAATTGGCGCACAAGATAATCGCGCCCACCATATATAGCGATGATTTCACCAGTACCGGGGCGAATCGAAGCTAAACCAATATGTAAATTCTCGGGCGCACCTTTCGGGGTTAATTTGGTGACCGCATCGATTGCAGCAGTCATGGCGCGTTGATCAAAGGTGGTTTTAACAATCAAGCCACCTTTCATTAATTGATCATCAGTAAATCCGCGCTTAACCAATTCGGCTCGGACCATTTCAATTAGATAACCACGTGGCCCAGAGAGTGAGCCCTCCTGGGTTCCAGGCAAGATTGTTGGAAACTTCACGCTCTTTGCAGTTGCTTCATCAATCCAACCAGCTTTGCGCATCCCATCGATTACATATGCAAAGCGAGATTTCAAACGCTTCAAATTATTCTCACTATATTGCGGATCGTAGTAACCAGGTGAGCGAAGTATCGATGCAATCACTGCCGATTGCGCTAAGTTCAATTGGCTAGCGCTACGGTTGAAATATTGCTGTGAAGCAGTCTCTACTCCATAGGCACCGCGACCAAAGTAGATGGTGTTTAAATAATTCTCCAAAATCTGATCTTTGGTCAATTGATTCTCTAACTTGATAGCAATGACTAACTCTTTGATTTTTCTGGTGATTGTCCGCTCTTGAGTTAAGAATGCTGTCTTTGCATATTGCTGAGTGATCGTGGACCCGCCACCGCCTCGGCCTAAGGTAACGACGTTATCGATTACTGCGCGACCGATTCCGGTGATGCTAAATGCATGTTCGTTATAGAAGTTGCGATTCTCCGCTGCTAGAACTGCATAACGTAAATTCCAGGGCATCTTGGCAAGTGGCACGATGGTGCGATTTTGTGCACCGATGCGACCAATCTCTGCACCATTTGCATATTTAATAATGGTGGACTGGGTATTTACATAATCATTTGGATTTGGAATTCCGACCGTGAAGTAAGCCAGAACAAAGAGAGTTGAAGCTGCTACAAAACCAAAACCACCGACGAAGATAGATAGCCGCGCCAGAGTCCGCTTAGAAGGCTTTAATGATCTTCCCTCTGAATTACCGGTTTTTCTAGCATTGGATCTGGCTTTGGATTTGGCCATGGTGAAAGGTTACCTGTAATCCTGGTCCTCAACTGTGGGTTTCTTCCTTGGTGGCTTACGGATTACGCCATCGCCCAAGGTAAAAGAATGAACTAAATGATTCCAGTGACAAGATCTGCAAACTTCGACTAAATAAACACGGAATTCTCCGAACTCGTGCTCCATCTCTACCAACTCCGCAATGGTTTTGATTCGACCTTGATATTGTCCTAATTGATCTCCGTAGGTATAACGAAGTTCCACCAATTCATCTTTCTTACATACTGGGCAGTTGCGATCGGCTTTCAATCCATGAAATTTTGCTGCACGAAGTAGATATGGATCAGCGTCGCAGGCATCGGTTGCGCCGCGAAAGAGTGCAATCAAAGTTGCCCGCTTATCCAGCGAGTAATCAATAAAGGAGCGCTTTGATTTCACGTGGGTAATTGTAATAAGTAGCGCATAGAGCATAAAGTTTGGGGTATGCAGAATTTTCTAAGCTTGATTCTGCATCCACGCCTACGTCGATTACTTGCAGTTCGTTGGACCGGCCAATTGACTGATGGCATCTTTCAAAGTGCGCTGGCCTCATTTGTACTCTTCTCTCCAGAGCGACAGGCAAGTGCTATGGCTGCTGCTTTAGGTTTTGCAGTGGTATTGACACCATATTCAATTGTTGGTCCGCTTGTCGGAACCATCTTGGATCGCAAATCCAGACAGAGAGCAGTGGTCACTGCAAATTTCTTGCGTGCGGTAGATCTAATTTTTGTAGCAATTTTGATTTTTACGGGAAGCACTGGATTTTTGCTAACAGTATTGATTCTCTTGGCTTTTGGTATCAATCGATTATTGCTAGCGGGATTATCAGCAGGGCTGCCTTTGATGATTGACCGACCGAATTTAATTAAAGCAAATGCACTAGCGGTAACAGGTGGATCGTTATCTGTAGTAATTGGTGGCGCGATTGGAATCGCGCTACGCCGAGCCATTGACTCTATGAATAATGCCAATCAATCAGATGGCATCTTGTTACTAGTGGCAGTGCTGGGCTACTTAAGCGCGACTTTGTTGGCTTCGCGCCTTGGCAAAGAGGAGCTTGGCCCGCTTCCGCATGAAGCGCGATCACCTAATGGTTTTGCAGAGTTAGCTGCGGCCTTTAGATTCTTACAGAACCATCGAGATGCCGCGCGCGGAATTATCGCTACCTCAATTCAACGCGGTGGTCTAACCGCGTTAACAATCGTGGGGCTACTGCTTGAACGAAATACTTTTAACGATCCGTTAGATACTGAAGCTGGTTTGGCTGGGGTAAGTCGAGCAATTGCTTTTGCAGGCGCTGGATTGGTAATTGGTGCGCTAGTTGCGCCAATTGGGGTATCAAAGATTGGTCGCCACAATTGGATCAGATTGATGGTGGCATTGAGTTCGATTACTCCAATTTTGGTTGGGTTATTTCAAACACCCTGGACTTTGTATATCGCTGCCTTCTTTGTGGCATCAACTGGACAGAGTATGAAAGTCACCAATGATGCGTTGATTCAATCAAAGATCACTGATGATTTTCGAGGACGCACCTTTGCACTTTATGACATGACCGTAAATGTGGCGATCGTAAGTGGTGCTCTGCTTTCAGCGCTAGTCACACCAAATAGCGGAGTTACCTTGGTGGTGCCGATTGCAATTTCAGTTATTTATTTGCTAACTGCTTTTGTGATCTTACGTCGCAGTAAATTTAGCGGGCTTTCCACCAATTAAGTAGTTCTTTAGTGGCTCGCTCTTTACCAAGCGGACCATGCTCCAAACGCAGCTCTAATAGAAAATCTAGAGCAGCACCAACTTCACGTGATGGTTTCAAATTAAGTAACTGCATCACTTCTGCACCATCTAGATCTGGCCGGATCGCAGCCAACTCTTCCTCTGCGGCAAGTTTCTCGATGCGCGCCTCTAGTTCGTCATAAGTTGCTGCCAAACGCTCAGCTTTTCTTTGATTACGAGTGGTGCAATCTGCGCGGGTCAATACATGTAAATGGGTCAGTAGTTCGCCAGCATCGCGGACATATCTACGTACCGCTGAGTCAGTCCATTCGCCTGCGCCATATCCATGAAAACGAAGATGTAATGAGATTAATAGTTCCACTTGATCAATAACCTCGTTGGGGAACCGGAGTTTCTTTAGTCGCTCTTTGGCTAAACGTGCGCCGACTACTTCGTGGTGATGAAATGAGACTCCACCACCTGGAATTAATGCACGAGTCTTCGGTTTCCCGATATCGTGAAATAACGCAGATAACCTAATGACTAAATTCTTGCCACCTAAACGTGCTTCTAAAGCCATAGCTTGTTCCAGCACTGTTAAGGAGTGTTCGTAGACATCTTTGTGGTGATGATGTTCGTCAATCTCTAATTGTAACTTCGGGATCTCTGGAATTATTAACTCTGCTAGGCCAGTAGCTACCAAGATTGAGATTCCAACTCTGGGATGGTTTGACATCATCAATTTAATGAATTCATCTCTGATTCGTTCGGCAGAGATGATGTTGATCCGATCTGCCATCTGGTGTATCGCTTTTAGTTCTGGCTCTGCGATTTCGAAATTTAATTGTGCAGCAAATCTGGCTGCGCGCATCATCCGTAACGGATCGTCGCTAAAAGATTGCTCGGCAGTTACTGGAGTGCGTAAAACTTTTGCACTTAAATCTGCTAAACCGTTGAATTGGTCGATGAATATAGGTTTATCACCAGTTAATTCGAGCGCCATTGCATTGATTGTGAAATCGCGGCGCGACAAATCTCCTTCGATGTTATCGCCAAATTGCACCTCTGGTTTGCGTGAATTTGGATCATATTTATCGCTTCGGTAAGTGGTGATTTCAACGGTGGTGTCGCCGCGTTTTCCAGCCACTGTGCCAAATTCAATTCCCACATCCCAAATGTCTTCAGCCCAATTTTTTAAAATCTTTTTGGTCTCTTCGGGTTTTGCATCAGTGGTGAAATCGAGATCGCTACCAAGGCGGCCTAAGATCGCATCTCGAACTGGACCGCCAACTAACGCTAATTTGAAGCCAGCGTTCTTAAAGGCTTGGGCGAGCGAGCTAGCAAGTGGTGCACGCTCAATTAGCGAGCGAATCGCTAATTCGGAGGCGGCATCTAATGCATTACTCATAGGGAAAAGGTTAGGGTACTGGCATGACACCGGCACCTGGTGATGGCGGCGATACCGGTTCGGAAGTTAAATCGGCGTCTAAGCCTCAC
>JACCDI010906470.1_pt1 | contig 11326 bp, 10 predicted proteins | sample 7442791 | NCBI WGS metagenome assembly JACCDI01 (sample SAMN15323434, study PRJNA562643) | freshwater metagenome | isolation source: river surface water | place: USA:Blue River Watershed | collected 2017-08-15
ACTGTTTTAAAACAACTAACTTGAATCAAATAAAAACCATAGCGTTTACACACAAAACCACCGATTTAAATGATATCGGGAAATTGTACATTGATGAGTTAGACAGAAAAGAAAAATTATCCAAACTTTTACCTTTAGGAATTAAAGAAATTTACTACTTAGCTACTTGTAACAGGGTAGAATTTACATTTGTAGATGATTTTGAACTAAGTAATTCGCGCAAAAAAGATATATTTTTTACAGTTTATCCTACATGGACGAGCGAAGAAATTGATTGGGCGATAGAAAAAGCGCAAGTTTTTGAAGGAAAACAAGCGGTAGAACATTTGTTTAGAACGGCAGCTTCTTTGGATAGTTTAGTAGTGGGTGAACGCGAAATAATTACTCAGGTTAAAAACGCATATACCGAGTGTTTTAACTTAGGTTTAACTGGCGATGTTTTACGAATTGTTACCACTAAAACAATCGAATGTGCTAAAAAAATATACACCAACACCAATATTGCTCGCAATCCAGTATCTATAGTTTCCTTAGCGTTTAGAATGTTAAAGCGTTTAAATTTAAGTTTAGATGCTCGCATTTTAGTAGTTGGAGCGGGTGAAACCAATACCAAAATGTGTAAATTTTTATACAAACATGGTTTTAGAAATTTTACTGTTGCAAACCGTACTTTAGCGAATGCACAAACTTTAGCCAATTTAGTAAAAGGTGATGCTTTGGCGTTAAGCGATTTACCAAATTATACCAAAGGATTTGATTTGTTGTTAACTTGTACAGGAAGCGATACAGCTATTTTTACACCGCAATTATACTCGGCAATATTAAATGGCGAAACTACTAAAAAAGTTGTGGTAGATTTAGCTTTACCAAACGATGTAAGTAAGGAAGTTCTTCAAAATAACTTAATCAACTACATCGAAATTGAAAGTTTAAAAAAAATATCCGAAAAAAACTTACAAGAACGCCATAAAGAATTGGCTAAATGTGAGGTAGTTATTGATAAATATTTAGAAGCTTTTGAGGAATCTTTTCATCAGCGACAAATTGAATTGGCAATGCGTGATGTGCCTTTGCACATGAAAAAAATAAAAGAAAAAGCTTTTAACGAGGTTTTTTTAAAAGATATCCAAAATTTGGATCCTAAAAGCAGGGAAGTACTGTATAAAATGTTTGATTATCTCGAAAAAAAATATATTTCGGTACCCATGAAAATGGCAAAAGAAATATTAATCAAAAAATAAAAAAAATAATTTTAATAGCTGTCGTTAAATTATATTTTTATAATAACTATACTAAAATGATTGCCCAAAATTTACAAAATGTACGTGATTCCTTACCGCAAAACGTAACTTTAGTTGCGGTTAGTAAAACTAAACCTGTGGAAGCAATTTTGGAAGCTTACCAAGCCCAGCAACGTGTTTTTGGCGAAAACAAAGCGCAGGAAATGAAGGAAAAATACGATGCGCTTCCCAAAGATATCGAGTGGCATTTTATTGGGCATTTACAAAAAAACAAAATCAAATATATATTACCTTTTGTGGCTTTAATTCACAGTGTGGATAGTTTGGATTTGTTGGAAGAAATTAATGCTAAAGCACAAAAAATTAATCGTGTTGTACCTATTTTATTACAAGTTCATATTGCACAAGAGGAGCATAAATTTGGTCTTAAATTAAACGAAATATTCGAAATAATTCCTGGTTTGCAAAAATATCAAAATATCCAAATTAAAGGTTTAATGGGTATGGGAACTTTTACAGAGGACCAAACACAGTTAGGTAAGGAATTTAAGAGTTTACAAGATTTGTTCGATAAAATTAAGGTATCTTACTACAAAATTTTACCTACATTTGATATCTTAAGCATGGGAATGTCTAACGACTACGCATTGGCAATTCAAAACGGAAGTAACATGGTTAGGATTGGCAGCACGATATTTGGTGAACGCAATTACATTAAATAATTAATAGATGAACAATATGTTTAAAAATTTGCTTTTAGTTTTGGTATTTTCTACCAACTTTTTATCGGCTCAAAACACTATTTTATATGATTTTATAAACAAAAATATCAGTTTTAAAAACGATACAATTGGTGTATCAACGGCAAAAATGCAAAGTGATGTTTTGTGGATTGATGCCCGATCGTATTCCGAGTATAGTAAAGGAAGTATTGCAAATAGTATAAATATTAACGCGGTACATCCCATTTTAACAGAGTTAAATTCGTTTGCAAAAAATAAAAATATAATTGTGGTTTCTAATTTTGGTTATCGTGGGGATATTTTGGCTTCCGAGCTTAAAAAAAATGGATTTACCCAAGTAAAAGTTTTGTATGGTGGTTTAATTGATTGGGTTAATCAGCAAAATGGCTTGGTAAACGATAAAGATGCAACTTCTTATTTAATCCATTTAGGCGAAAAAGAAAATGCGGTGTATTTAACTAACAACAATTTTATTGCGGTTTATTTTACTGAGTAAATACAAAATAAAAATCCGTTAACTAGTAAATTAGTTAACGGATTTAATTTTATTACAAAATCTATTATTTGGATAATTCAAATGATACTTCTCCTAAAAAAGTTGTAGTTTTAAGAATTAACTTGTCTTCCGTAAATTTTGTTACATTCCAAGTTCCTCCCCAAGCTCCTCCATCACTAGATTCATCTACAATAACTAATAGTGTTTGTTCGGAATTTAAGGAGTAGGTAAAAGCTCCTTTGGTACTGTTTGTAGAACTATAATCTTCACCAATACATGTTGTATCATTGCATGTTCCAAATTTTAAATATGAACCTGTACCAAGAATTGTTTGTCCAAGAACAACACTTTTATCAACGTTCCATTTACCCTGAATAGTTTTTTCTTCTTCTTCAACTTTTTCACAAGAATTAAAAAATAATGAAGATGCGGTTAATAAACCAATTCCTAAAATAATTTTTTTCATGATTTAATTTTTTTTTAAAATGAACCCATAAGCTATCAATATTCATGCCAATAGATATTAAAAAATATTTTTATTGTTAGAGTTAAACTAAAATTCCAATTTTAACTCACCTATCATCTCAAAATTTCCAATTAACTTATAAATTTTCGTTTCGGAATTTTGATAAATTTTTAATTCAATTTGACAATCAGAATGATGTAAAATATCTCGGGATAATTTCCCTTTAAATGGTCCTTTAAACATATATTTTTTAGATGCAGCAAAACCTATTTCAAGTTTAATTTGTTTGCTTTTTAAGATAATATTTGGGTTATCTTCTTTCCATAAATCATAAGTTACTTCAAATTGGGAGAGCGTTTTTAAATCCAAATCTTCTCCATTAAAACGTAAATGTCCGAGGTGTTTTATAAAGGATTTTCCTAGCCATTTAATTTCGGCTTGAGAAAAAAGTAAACTTATAGTAGGATTATTGGGATCCACAGCATGTAACCAAAAATAATTATCCGGGAAAGATGTACCCCAGTTTTTTTCCATATAACCTAAGGCATTTTTTATCCAATATTTATGATCAAAAAAATTAATTTCACCCGAAACCAAATGAGATTTATTTAAAACAGAATGATAGCATGGTAAAGTTGGAATAAAATAGGAATAACCCATAGAATTTTTGTATGTGGAAATGGGCTGATTATCCGATAAATTTAAGTTAATATAAATATCCTTGAAGTTAATTTTGATTTGCTTCGGGGATAAAATATTTGAACCCATTTGTACTGTATGATTTTTAGGATTATACAAGATTTCATTTTTTGAAAAATAGTATATCTCAACAGTTTTATACGGAATTAAAACTTGAATAAAACCAAATTTATCAAAGGAATTTCCGGTTGTATAACCATAAATAATAACAAAACTAGTTTGATGCTCAGCAGAATATATTTTATGAAACCAGCCCTCAAAAAAATTTCTTTTTTCAAAATAAGCTTTTAATTGAGTTGGTTTTAATTTTGGCATTAGTGAGTATAAAAAATTAATCCATTCCTAATTCATCAATTATTTCCTTATGTTGAGGATATAATTTTAGCAACTCCGATTTTTGGTATAATTTAAAATCTGCAAAATCAAAACCTGGCGCAACAACGCAACTTACCAAAGAAAATTCTCCAGATGATTTGGATCCAAAAATACGATTAGCCGGAACCATAGCTTGTAAAACTTCTCCTTGCTCGGGGTTTGGACCAATTTTTATAAGCTCTAAATTTCCAACATCGTTTATACAATATACACTTAGCGGTGAACCGGCATGATAAAACCAAAGTTCATCTTGTTGGATGCTATGAAAATGCGAAACATTTCCAGCTTCAATTAAAAAATAAATACTCGTGATATAGTTTCTTTTTTCACCAATTTCGGTAGGAATAAAACTTTTTTCGGATCGGTAAATTTCTTTGTAAAAACCTCCTTCGGGATGTTGTAAAAGCTTAAGTTCATTTACCCAATATGTAGCATCTTTCATAATTTTTAAAGATTTTCTTTTTGCGTATTTAGTTTATCCAATTGCTTATAACCTCAGTTTGTGTGAAAACTTTATAAATAAACGGTTTGCCGAATTTAAACAAATAAATCAAATCATGCACTCAATAACCAAAGAGCTTTTACACCTTATTTATAATTGCTGTACACCAAATAGGGGAATTTAAGGTTGGTAAACCTTCCAAACTCAAAAATTTAAAAGTATGTTGGTTTGGAATCCTTTATATTTTTAAAAATTAGTGTATTTTTATCCGTTACAAGGTTTTTAGGACTTTAAAATGATATTATTTAGTAAAATTAATAGCAATGCTAACAAAATTTGAAGATAAAACATTGATTATTCCGCTTGCTTATGATACTAATGATACCATCACAAGCAATTTACAGGAGGAACATGTTTTGTTAGTTACCGATTGGATGAATACAAAACTTAATTTTATTAAGAAATCATGGCAAAAATCTACTTTAAAATCCACAGAGAATAATTCGTTTGAGGCAACTGCTGCTGCTATTTGCAAAATTTTAGCGCAAAAAACTTTTAATTTCCAATCCAAAAATAAATTAACTGAAATTTTAGTATCGGTTGAGCAAAATTTAAAAAAACAAATTTCGGCCGAATCTCCTGTTAAATTTTTTCTTTTATACAATGGTGGATATCGTGCTTCATCATCCGAAAATGAGCCTTTACTGATTTTTGAACCCGATCAAACGGAGCTGATGCTTTTGTATCAAATTGCGGTATTGAGTACAAAAATTGCGGCCATTTATCCTAAAGGTATTGAGTTTACTATTGTAATAAATAATGGTGTAGCTAAATGGGTAAATGATATAGCTATTGTAGACACAGAAAATTATGCAAAAAAACTACGGGAAATAATTAGGTTTTTTGGTGCCGAAAATAGTATTAAAGTACTTGTGCAATCCGAATTAGCTAATTTTAATCTTAATTTTACTTTTGAGTTAAAGGAAGAACAATTTGTAGTATCGGAGGAAGATTACTTGATGGTTGAACGTTTTTTAGGTAGAAGCTGCAGTATGGAAGAAGCGGAACATCGTGCGGCTTTATATAAACTGGCAGAATTAAAATGGGCGGAAGATTTGTTACCTATCGTAACAAATGAAAATGCCTTACTGTTAAGACAAGTTGCCCATCCGGATATGCTTTCATTTAGGCCGTTTCCTGGAGGAGCCATTCGTAGTCAAAATGGAACTTTTGGATTTCAATATCAAAAGAATACCTTACAACCCAAATTAATAACATCTAAAACTTTATTACATAACGATGTTAAACTTATAGCTTATACTATTCCTGGGGAAATAAATACAATTGTGCAAAGTGATGAATACTAACTTAGTATGGCAAAAATCTGTTTTTTCACCGCCTAAAGATGAAAAAATAGCACAAACACTACCAATGGCTTTGATGGAAATTGTAAAACAATCGCCCGATTCGGTAGCTGTAATTACACCCGAAAAAACGTATAGTTTTGGGGATTTAATAAGTAGAGTTGCCGGATTATCGGATGAGATAAATGCATATTCGCACAACAATGGCCCCATAGCTTTAGTGCAAAAAAATGGATTAGATGCAATTGCGGCGTGGTTTGCCTGTTCGCTTTCAGGTAAAACTTTTATAGTATTGGAACCCGATCATCCTCCTTTACGATTAATGGAATTAATTAAAGCTTCTGGTTGTTCGTTGGTATTGGTAGATGAATTTACTTCTTCGATTTTTAAGGATTTCCCAGAAATAAATCTATTGATTTCTGATGGAAGATTAGGTACTAAACAACAAGTTAAAGGATTAAATGTTGAGGATCCTGCCATGATATTTCCAACCTCAGGATCAACAGGTAAACCTAAATTAATCACTTACGCATCCACCACAATTCAGGTAAAAGTACAAAGCTCTATACAGCAAATGCGTGTTCCTAAAGGAGCTAAGGTATTAATTGCTGGTTCGCATAGTAATTACGGATTTTTACATCATGCATTGGTATTTTTGCTATCGGGAGGTGCGGTTTGTTTAGCCGATATAAAAACTTTTGGTTTTGATGCTATTTTAAATTCGATTAAAAATCAGGGGGTTAGGCATGTAAGGTTTACACCATCTTTATTTAGGAAATTAGCCATATTACCACAAGCACAAAATACTTTAATGCTTTTGGATGGTGTAAGATTTTCGGGTGAACCTTTGTTGCAAAGTGATTTAAAGCTTGCACAATCTGTACTTAAATCAGATTGTTTAATCCAAAATGTATATGGCAGTACAGAAAGTACTTTGTTTATATGGAGTAATTTAGATTTTGAGGAAATGGGGGAATCGGGGATAGTGCCTATTGGAAAAATTTACCCGCTTTCTTCTTTTGCTATTCATCCATTAGAGGATGGCGATAATACCAAAGGAGAGCTTTTAATTAAATCCAAGTTTCATGCATTGGGCGATTTAAAAAATGGTGTTGTAGATGCCGAAAGGTTTCCGTTGTTACAAAACACTGTAAATGAGCGAATTTATGCAACTGGTGATATTGTGCAGCAATTACCCAATGGAAATTTAATAGTTTTAGGCCGTTTGGGCAGGATGGTTAAAATTAGAGGGAATCGCGTGTTTTTAAATGAAGTTGAAAATCATTTAAGAAGTATTAAAAATATAACCGGTGCTGCTGTTGTAGATAATGATTATAAGGGAGATAAAGCACTTTTTGGCTTTGTTACTATAGATGAAAATTGTGAAATGAACTTGGAGCATATTCGGGGTGAATTGATTAAAAGTTTACCTGAATTCATGATTCCTAAACAAATTAAAATTGTATCTACTATTCCTTTGTTAGAAGGAGGCAAGGTGGATTACAATTTTTTAGTTTCGCTTATAGAAACAACCGAATTTGTTGTTGAAACAGCTATTGTTAACCATGATTTTGCGCGTTTAATTCAATTATGGGACACTGTGTTATGGATGGGTGCGCATCAATTTTATTCCGATTTTATTTCTCTTGGAGGAGATTCTTTAAATTCAATGATTTTAATTGCCAGAATTGAAGAGGAATTTGGAAAAAAAGTTTCCATAGCCGAATTTAAATCCAACAGTACTTTGCCTGCTTTGGCTATGATGCTAGAAATAAAAATACCTGAATATTATTTGGTAAAAGTTAAGGATACATTACAAATAAAATCATTTGCTCCCTGCGTACATAATTCATCTAAAGGAATAGCTTTAGCAATTCCCGGATATAGAGGATGGACACAAGCCTACCCTTTTCATAAATCGGGCATTTTACAAGATTATGATATTTGGGTGGCGGAATATCCTGTACAAAAAGGTTTTATAATTCATTTTAATCAATGGTGGGATGCTGCGCTAGAAATAGTGGAAAGTATTCGCGAAGGCAAAATACCTGCTCCTAAAGTGATTGTAGGTTTTTCATTTAGTGGAGGATTAGCTTGGGTAATTAGCAGATTATTGGCCGGCACGCCTTACAGTCCGGAATTTGTTGTAATGGTAGATTCACCTCCCATACATCGTTTAAAAAAATATAAAAACAAGGCGCTGCAAAAAGCTTTAGAAAGTGTTGCTCATATCCGGCCTGTACCGTCGGTTCATATCACCCGAGAATCTTTATTTGCTGATAATAACAAGGGAAGAGGAATGTATAGATGGGATACATTAGATGATGTAAAACTAGTACTTAAGCTACCAACCGTTGAACATTTGGAGATGGTAAATTGGAAATTACTTGCCATAGTTAAAAATAATGTTAGTGCTTTTTTAAATCATCAATCAACTAATAACCCGATAGATTATCCGGATGAATTACCCGATTTAATGGGCGTTCAGATTTATAATGCATTTAAAGGAAACGAGCTTGCTTTAGATAAAATATGGAAAGAATTAACCAAAGGATTGGATAAGTTAAGTACAGAACATTTAATGAATATTACTATTTTAATGTACGTAACAAATAATAATGAAAAAGCTAAGGAGTTGATGGATTATATATTGAAAAAACTACCAAGTTCTGGAAGTATTCAGTTTTTAAATCGCCGTATAAATCGCAAAAGTAATATATTACTTCATGCCAATATTCCTAATTTTTTCTCTTACAACATTGTGGATATCGAACTGTTATTAGCTACAAAGCAAAATGTAAATAAAAGTAATACACCTCGTTTAATTAAATTTTTGTTATTTACATTGGATGTAGGTTTTGCTTTGTTACTTTCTAATTATCAAAGGGTTTTATTACAAATCAAAAAATAATATCAAATAGGGACTGGCTTTAATTACAAAACAGTTTTTTACACTAAAAAATACTGATAAAAAGAACTAAAATGAATGTTATATTTAGAAAAAAAATTATATTTGAACTTTTAATATTTAAAAATTACAAAAATTAATAATTTAACAACATGAAATTAATATTAATTATAAGTTTAGGCTTTTTGTTTTCTTGTGTTTCCTACAATCATGGTACTATTACCAATTCCTACATTCCTAACCAATCGCACGAATATGTTGATATTGCAGTAGGATATACTAAAGCTAACTATTTTTTGGGTTATGGTGGATGGAAATCACATGCTTATATTTATGATGCTAAAAAAAAGATGTACAATTCCAGAATTTTAGAAAAAGGAGAGTTTTTTGCTAATTTAGTTCATAACGAAAAAGTAACAATTTATCCATTTTGTATTGTTAAGGTTGAACATTTTGTTGTAGCAGATGTAATTAAAGGGGACACCAATATTATCACAAATTTTTCTGAAAATTATAAACTTTTTAATACCGAAACTTGGGTAAATAATAGAGATTTTAAATTAAACGATAAAGTTATATTTTACGATTATAATAGAAAAACAATTCGATATGCAAAAGTTTTAGATTTAGATGTAACTAATTGTGTAGTGCTTTATAATAATCATAAAAACAACTCTAAAATCAAGAATTTAGGTATAAATGAAATATTTAAGTTTGAAAAATATGAAGTAGTAAAGGATTCTTCGGTTATTAACATTGGTGATAAAAATTATATGGGGTTAGTAATGATAAATGATATAGGGTTTCGTGTTAAAGGTGAAATTATTGGTTTAAATAAAATAAAGGCTTTAATTAAATCCGATGATAACGTGATTCATACAGTAGATTTAAATACCTTGAAAAAAATTACAGATTAGTGATAAATTTAAAGGAAACGAGCTTGCTTTAGATAAAGTTGTAATCGAATTAAACAAAGGTTTTAAATTATTTAGTACAGAGCACTTAATGCACATCGCAATATTATTTCACCAAAAAAACTATTCTCAAAAAGCTAAAGATATAATGCAATTTATTGTGAGTAATCATCCAAATTCTGGAAGTATTCAGTTTTTAAATAGTAGATTAAAACGCAATAATAATCTATTGTTAAATAAAAATATTCCAGCATTTATACCACACAACTTAGTTGATATTGAATTGTTGTTAGCTTCAAATCAATTTGAGAATATCAATTCTAAACCTCTTATAATTAAATACTTCGTTTTTATTTTAGATTTTGTATTAGCGATGATAAAAAAAACTTTGGTTAGAAATTCAGCAAAAGTATAACTAGGTAATTAAAATAACCGTGCGGTACCAAACCTATAATACCTCAAAGCCGGAGAGGTGAATTTACCGATTGTTTTTTGTTATTTCTTCCCAATTTTAGTTGCTAATTTGATTCCTCATAATTGTACCTAAACAAATATTCCCCACTCTGGCTTCGCCAAACTCGCCCGAAGGCAAGTTAGCGGTGTGCTGTCGCACGTTTTTTATATTGATATTGCAATATTTAATAATAACGAAGCTATTTTTTTTAATAGGAGTGAACGTAACTCGCCATTGAGGGCGAAGTGTCCGCAGGACGGAGTGGGGGTAAATAAAAAAAATCATACTGGTATGATTGCGGGGAATCATTTTGCAAATTTTTGTATTGAATTAAAAAATAATAAACTCCAATTAATAATTAAACAAAAAAATATTTGCGGTTTACAAACAAATTTGTATATATTTGCTTTCTAGCATTTTAAGTGTTTAAAAACATGTTTTTAAATTTAGTCCATAAAAATAATACTGTTTTGCTCTTCGCAATTTGTGGGGCGAATAGTTTTTAAATATTAATAATTTAACTTCTTCAAAAACTATGTATTCATCTTCATTTTTTCCCCTATCCAGTAAGTTTTTTTTAAGCATTGTTTTATTATTTACATTTAACTTTATTACTACTGCACAAGTAAATTTATATGTTGCTGGTAACAATGGTGTAGGTTTATATATAGGGCAGGATTTAACTGTACAAGCTTTGGGCAATGTTGATATCGCTGCTGTAGGTACCATGAGTTTCGAAAATGGTGGTACGCCCGATTTTAGATTAAAAGGCGATTTTACCAATTTAAATTTAATTGATATGAGTGAAGCAAAGCCCTTTGGCATTGAGGTATTTTAATGCCGGAGTGGTGAAAAAAATTCCTTCTTTATTATAAAAAAATGGAATACTTGTAAAATATCAAGGAATCCACTAATTTTTATCTTTCCACATTTACTTTTTCCACATTTTTTCACTTTTTTCTTGCGCCTTTTAAAAAAATTTATAAATTTGCAAATCAATGTTTTAATACAAAACACTATGCAGTTTTTAAACTCAAATTTTAGCTTCAACAAGCCTGTTTCTCCAATTTGCGGGGGGGGGGTAACCTCCTAAAAAACAATCGATTACACGCTTCAAAAAGTGTATTATTTAACCAGTTTTCTTTATCATTTTCTTATTTTCCTAATACTTTTTTCCCCAGCTTTGTAAAAGGAGTTTTATCAACTTTTTTGTTGGTATTTACT